>Ga0209212_1003275_pt1 | contig 21582 bp, 20 predicted proteins | sample RifGroC2_FD_183996 | JGI IMG/M metagenome (GOLD analysis project Ga0209212, IMG submission 183996) | Groundwater microbial communities from Rifle, Colorado, USA - Groundwater C2 (SPAdes) (version 2) | ecosystem: Environmental > Aquatic > Deep subsurface > Groundwater | place: Rifle, Colorado... | reverse complement strand
CTCCCAGCACGCCTGCGGCATGGGCGTCGTCAACCATGAGCATTGCGTCATAGCGCTCGGCAAGGGAAGCCAGTTCCGGCAGCGGAGCGATGTCTCCGTCCATGCTGAAGACGCCGTCAGTCACGATCAGCCTGCGGCGGGCATGAGCGGTCTTCTTTAAGATATCTTCGACATGATTCACATCCCTATGGCGGTAGACAGAGACCTGTGCCTTGCTCAAACGGCATCCATCGATGATGCTGGCGTGGTTCAGGCTGTCGCTCAGGATCACGTCGTCAGTCGTCGCCACAGCGGGAATGATGCCTGTGTTCGCGGCGTACCCGGAATTGAACAGGAGCGCGGCTTCCGTTCCCTTAAACCCGGCCAGCCGTTCTTCCAGCCGGCAATGGAGCGCTCCTGTGCCGGATACAAGGCGTGAAGCGCCTGATCCAAAACCGTATTGCTCCATGGCAGCGTAAGCCGCTTTCCGCAATGCCGGGTGATTGGCAAGGCCGAGATAGTCGTTCGAGCACATGAGTATGACGCGCTGGCCATTGATCATGACATGGGCGCCATCATCGGGTCCGGCGACCACAAGCCGTCTGCGAAGACCATGCTGATCGATGTACGAAAGCTCTTGTTCAAACATGCTTGTTCCTACCCGTGCGAACGAAAAGCTCCGGAGCTATGGCCGCAGAACACACGCCGACCCGGTCGATCATCACGCTCGTTTTTTCAAGATAGTGGATCAGACTGTCCAGGTCGGGTCGCTCATGGTTCACAAAAAAGGCCCGTCCTCCATGCCTGTCGCCCTCTTGTTTCAAGAAAGGAAAGCGGATATAGCCGAAGTCCCGTGCAGCTATGTATCCGGCCGTGTAATCGGGTTCGTCGGACCAGCAGAGTTCCGCCATCATTCCCGGGCCATGGGCCACCTTGGTAGCAAGGGCCAGGGCTTCGCGCGTCCGATGATGCTTGAGACCGACAGCAGCAAGCAGGCGGGTGATCTCGTCGAGCGCCGGATCCGTCCAGTCGAAGCGCGATGCGCGGATGCCCCGCTCCTGGTCCGGTTCAAGGCGCTCGCCGGTGACGGCATCCATGATCATGGCGCCGCGCATGTTGGCGCCCGATGGCGCGGCGCCTCTATCGATCTGTTCCATGGCCATCCGGATCGCTGATGCCGAGACCCCGGCTGTTTGAAGTATTTGTGAAGCCGCTGCCCTGCTGCTTATCGGTTCCGAAGCAGAGAGCGTGACGAGATCGAGGCTGCCATGTGTTCTGATTGCGGTTGCCCCAATGGCATCAATGGCAACTGTTGTCTGGTCCGGCAGCGCGCCCCGCTGCATGGCACGGTCGCGCAGCTCGCGAACGGTACGGTCAACAAGCTCTTCCGGCACGATCCGTTCAGCGCCGCACACATGACGGTTATCAACCGAGGCGCGCATGCGGATGCTGTATAGTTTTACTTTCATTGTGATATACGAGAGTGCAGCGTCATATAAGAATCGGTTCTTTTCAAAATAAAATGAAACCTTAAAAAAGCATTTTGACACGGAAGAAGCGGATTAACGACCTGATAAAAGCAGATACATCTAAGCAATGCACTTGCTTTTTTTATCCGCCGTTATCCGTCTTTTATCCGATTTGATCCGTGTCAAAGATGTGGACCCGATTCTGATTATTTCCGATTTATCCGATCAATGACGCAGCCCGAGGTCCTGTATCATCTTGAGATCATCAGCGGGGTTCAGGCCGGTGGTGGTGAGGTAATTGCCGATCAGGAAACCGTCGGCTCCGGCCATGAAAATGAGCGGATGGAGCGACCCCAAGGCTGCTCCCCTGCCGGCGCAGATGCGGATCTGTTTCGCAGGCAGCAGCAGCCTGAACAGGGCGATGGAAACAAGCGCTTCGAGCGGCGTAATGGCTGTTACCTTCTCCAGCGGTGTGCCCGTGATCGGCATGAGGAAGTTGAGCGGCACGGAGTCCACATCGGCCTCCCTGAGCGCCAGCGCCATCCTGATCCGGTCATCCATGGATTCTCCCATGCCGAGAATGCCGCCGCTGCAGAGCGACAGGCCCAGGGCGCGCCCCTGCTGCAGGAGCTCGATCCGTTCGTCGAAGCTATGGCTGGTGCAGATGTTCGGAAAGAACTCGCGCGAGGTCTCGATATTGTGATGGTAGCGGTGCAGGCCGGCGCTTTTCAGATAAGCAAGCTGCTGCGGGGTAAGCGTGCCGAGCGTGGCGCAGGGAGAAAGGCCGGCATCGCGCACACGCCCGATCCCCTTTGCGATATTCTCCAGGTCCTCGTCCGTGTCGATGCCGCGGCCGCTGGTGACGATGCAGAAGCGCTTGGCGCCGTTCTTTCGGGCGCTTTCAGCGGCTTTTCCCATCTGGTCCACGGAGATGAGCGGATAGACCGGGGCGTCCGTGGAGTGGTGCGATGATTGGGCGCAGAAGGAGCAGTTTTCGCTGCATGCTCCTGACTTGGCGTTCACGATTGAACAGATGTCCACGTTGTCATTGTGAAAGCGTTCGCGCACCCGGGTGGCTGTTGCGAACAGGTCTATAAGATCAGCTCCTGACACACGGGAGAGCGTCACGGCGTCTTGATAGTCAACAGCGCCTGCCTGCAGCGCCGTGGCTCCGGCACGGGCAAGGGTATTTTTGAAGGAAGTGGTCATGGAAGGGTTTTACCTGAAGGGATGGTTATTGTCAACTAAATTGTAGGCGAGTGGTTGACAATATCGTATTTTATCGATAGGTCTATTTTCTTTGTTTTGTTTCGAGAAGGGATACGCGTTTTACGAGGGCGTTGAATTCATCGTAACTGACTTTCTGTCGTAATTCTGACTTCAGGAACTGCACATCGGACTTGATAATGGATAAGTCGTCTTTTATGTCTTGATATTGTTCAGCGATCAATCCGACTTGCGATTGAAGGTCTTCTTTTACAATTCCCATAAAGTGCTGAAGTTCCAACCTGTTTTTTTCTAAAGCTTGATCAGTTGAAACTTGAAACATTTTACGCTGGTCTACGAGAATCTCTTTTAGTTTGTTTTCGTTGATTTCCATAGTTTCTCCGACGATCTGATGGCTGAATTTTAATCTTCTCGAAGCCGGTTGTCAAGCGTGATAGATTATTTACCTTCAGCCTTCTACCTATTCACCTCTTATATATCCCCTGCTTGCAAACCGGCTCTTTATTGGCTATGCGCCGATTGAGGATGGCGAGATTGTGCTGGTATTTGGTATTATCAAAACTCCATGACGATTTATGCCACAGATGGAAAATAATGGCCAATCCCCGCACGGAGCGCAGACGTTTTCCCTGGTTCAGCGCGCGGATGCCGATATCATTATCCTCAATGGAGCCGTCGAGGAATTCTTCATCGCATCCGTTGATGGCGATAAAAAGTTCCTTGGAGAGACTGAAGTTGCATCCCCAGACCCCGTCGTTGTAGATCCGGTCCCGGTGCATCGCCTGTCTGAGCAAGGGGTTCTTGATCTGGATGGATTCAGCCACTCTGCGCGAACGACGCCTGGCAGCGTCCCATAATAGGCGAAAATTGAACCGGTTCATCACTTTTCCGCTTTCCTGCAGTTTTGAACTTAATTGCTCTCCGATCTCGACGCGCTTGCCGCTTAAGACCGCATCAGGTGAACTGTAATCGCAGTGAGCTTTTACAAAATGACGGTGGGCCATGCAGTCGCCGTCAATGAAGATCAGATAGTCGCCGGAAGTCTGCCGGACCGTCTCGTTCAGGATCTTGGGTTTTCTAAAGCCCACATCTTCCTGCCACACGTGTTTGATGGGAAAACGGTGTTTGAGCGATTCCTGGAGCTCGCGCACCATGTCCCTGGTCTCCTGGCCGCTGCCGTCATCAGCAATGAGTACTTCCGAAGGTAGAACGCTCTGCTCCGCAAGACTCAGGAGGCAGAGTTTCAGGGCTTTGGGGCGGTTATAGGTCGGTACGATAACCGATATATTCATTGAACATTCACCCTCGAAGAACCCTCGACGATGAACCACGGGTTCAGGAGGTTCTCCTTATTGTACTGCAGGGTTTCAGCGGCATCGGTCCTCAGGACAGAACCGCCTGCCTCTTCCACGATAGCCTGTCCTGCAGCCGTGTCCCACTCCATGGTAGGGCCGAGCCTCGGATAAATGTCCGCCCTGCCTTCGGCAACAAGGCAGAATTTCAGCGAACTGCCTGCCGGCACGAATTCGACCTCTCCGTGCATTTGTTTCATGCTGTTCACGAAGTTCTCCAGTTCCGGAGTAGCATGGGAGCGGCTGCCTGCGATGATCAGTTTGCGGGGTTTGGAGAGGTCAGCAACCGTTGCATGAAGCGGCAGTCTCCGGGAATGATGCAGGATCGCCGTCAATCCGTTTTCTGCATCCTTCACTGATTCATCAAGAACGTCGCCCTTCTGCATGATATAAGAGCCGAACCCTTGCGCGGCGAAATAATAAACCCCGGTCACCGGGACATAAATAACGCCCAAAACCGGTTTCGTACGATGGATCAGCGCTATGTTCACGGTGAACTCGCCGTTTTTCTTAATGAACTCCTTGGTGCCGTCAAGCGGGTCAACCAGCCAATAATACTCCCAAGCCCTTCTCTCGGAATAGGTGATATTTTTGCCTTCTTCACTCAGAACAGGCAAATACGCTTCAGGCATGCCGGGAGCAGCGGAAAAGGCTATTGTGGCGAGTTCTTTGGCGATGACCTGATGGGAAGCCTTGTCAGCCTCGGTAAGAGGCGAACGATCGTCCTTCAGGGTCACGCTTACCGTGCCGTTGTAAACTCTGAGGATCTCCTCCCCTGCTCGCTTTGCAGTCATCAGAATGCGAGGGAGATACCGTGCAAAAGAAACAGCCTGCATATTAATTAAACGATCCTCCGTGCATCGAGATAATCCGGTATTTTCTCAACCAAGAAGTTAAAAAACCCGGTCATCGCGACGATGTACATGCATGCAAGTTATGACATCTCCTTGATCACTCGGTGCACAATATCCTGCATCATGGTTTGGATCTCGTTGAGCGACGAATCGGAAACCGCCTCGAAACGCATCACCAGCACTGGTTGAGTATTTGATGCCCGGATGAGTCCCCACCCGTTACTGAAAACAGCCCGAAGGCCGTCAACAGCGATGATCTCCCGTGGTTGCAAAGGCAATCCTGCAGGCTGATCAAAGATGGTCTTTACCTTCTCAACGACCTTGAACTTGATGTTATCAGGGCAATCAAATCTGATCTCGGGAGTATTGAACGTTTTTGGAAGGCCGGCAAGGAGCGAACTGAGTACTCCTGTCTTTCCCTGTGTGTTCTTTTGTTTTTTAAGTATTTCCACGATCCGGCAGGCCGCATAAATAGCGTCATCGTAGCCGAAATAACGGTCTGCAAAGAACAAATGTCCGCTCATCTCCCCTGCCATGGCGGCATGGACCTCTTTCATCCTGGCCTTGATAAGGGAATGGCCGGTTTTCCACATGATGGCGGTTCCACCGTGGCCCCGGATGTCGTCATACATGGTTTGCGAGCATTTGACCTCGGACACAAAGGTAGCACCCGGCAGGTTCTGCAGAATGTCCCGGGAGAAGATGACCATAAGCTGGTCGCCCCAGAGAATACTCCCCTGTTCATCGACAACGCCGATCCTGTCGGAATCCCCGTCAAAAGCGATGCCGAGATCTGCCTTTGCTGTTCTGACCGTTTCGATCAACACGGAAAGGTTCTTCGGGACCGTGGGGTCGGGATGATGGTTCGGGAACCTGCCGTCCGGTTCAGAGTAAAGCTCGATGACCTCACAACCCATGGCGCGTATGATCTCCGGCGCTGCCAGACCTGCGGTCCCGTTTCCGGAATCCAGAACAACCTTGAGCGGCACGTCGCGAAGGGCGGTAAACAGGCTCTTGAGATAGGCGATATAATCCGGCATGATGGCATGAGAACCAGTTCGTAGCTCGTAGCTGGTAGCAGAAGATTTTTCGCCGTGAGCTACGAGACATGAGCTACGAGCCCGTTCCATGAGCTGCTTCAATTTCTGTATCTCTTCGCCGTAGATGGTATCCTTTCCCACACAGAGCTTGAACCCGTTGAACTCGGCGGGATTATGGCTCCCGGTGATCATGATCCCTGCGCCGGACTTCAGGTGATAGAGCGAAAAGTAAAGCGCCGGCGTGGGGCAGAGGCCGAGGACCGTAACGTCCACCCCCTCCGGAATCAGACCGCGCACAATGTCGCCACAGAGCCGCGGCGAGCTCAAACGCGCGTCGTAGCCCACGGTAACAGTTCTAATCCCTTTGGGCTTGAGGTAAGCGGCAAAGGCCCTGCCCAAGGCCTCGATGACGACCGGTGTAAGGTCACGGTCCGCGATGCCGCGGATGTCGTATTCTCTGAAAATGTCGGGATTAATAAAGCAGTTCATAGCTCGTAGCTACATTCCTTTCTTAATGGCATTTATCAGGCTAATGAGCATTTTCCCGATTTCACTGCCAAGCAGCTTCATTTTGTGCAAGTCTTTTTCACTGATCCATCTGTTGCGTTCAAATATTGTGAGCTGGGTAATTGTTTCAAACAAGGAACCTCGTGCAATATAGAGATACTGGATAAACTCCTTCTTGGAATAGCGCCCCTTTTCCTTCAGCTATATTTGGAAGCGATGGAACTTGCTGCTGCTTCACAATTCTCGATCAGCCGATAATGTTTACGATCGGTCTTTATTCCCTCGGTTAATTGTACAACCTTAAAGGCAAATTCAATGGCCTTCTGCCATACAACCAGATCTTCAAAGCCGAACTTAATTTCCTCCATAACCTTCCATCGTATGGATACCATCTATGTGAACTACGAGCTACCAGCTACGAACTACGAGCTTTTTTTACTGATCTCCGGAAGTGGACTTCTTTTCTTCTTTTCATGTCTGCTGTAATCGTCATCATACCGGACGATGTCGTCCTCTCCGAGATATTCTCCGTTCTGGACCTCGATGATCTGAAGAGGAACTTTGCCGGGGTTTTCCAGGCGGTGTTTGGTCGATACGGGGATGTAAGTACTTTCGTTGGGATGGACATCGTAGACCTTGTCGTTGTTCGTAACCCGCGCAGTTCCGGCAACCACGACCCAGTGCTCGCTGCGGTGGTGATGTAATTGGTACGACAGCTTTGCTCCGGGATTAACGGCTATTCGTTTGATCTTGTAACGTTCGCCTTCCTCAAGGACGGTATAATCCCCCCACGGCCGGTGGACCGTCCGGTGGATCAAGTGTTCTTCGGATTTCCGTTTTTTGAGCTCTTCAACGACTTTTTTCACCTCTTGTGCTTTTTCCTTGCTGCATACGAGCGTTGCGTCAGGCGTGTCGACTACGATGATGTCGTTCAGGCCGATGGTCGCTACCAGTCTTTTTTCAGCATAGACGATGGAATCCTTGCTTCCGAAGTCTATGACGTTGCCTGACAGGATATTGCCCGATGCGTCCCTGTCGGAAACCTCATCCAGGGCCGACCAGCTTCCCACATCCGACCATTCAATATCAGCCGGGATGACCGCTGCTCGGCCGGTCTTTTCCATGATAGCGTAGTCAATGGAAATGGATTCGAGTTTTTTGAATACCCGGGCAACTACCGCTGACTCCTTTTCAGAGCCGATGCTTTCCTGGATCTCCATCAATCCCTGATACAGTCCTGGTTGCAGTTTCTTGATCTCGTCAAGGAAGGTGCTGGTCTTCCAGACGAACATGCCGCTATTCCAGTAATAGGAGCCTTGCTTGAGATATTCCTTTGCCGTCTCAAGGTTGGGTTTCTCCACAAAAGCTTCGACCGTGCGTACGCCCGCTATCGCTTGTCCTTCACATTGTTTTCCTGCTTTGATATATCCGAATCCCGTCTCCGGGCGGTTCGGCTTTATGCCGAGCGTTACCAGATAGTCCATCTGCGCTGCTGCGCCGGCTGTTTTGATCAAACGCAGGAATTCGTCGGTCTTTCGGATGGAATGGTCCGCCGATAACACAACCATGATCGCATCGGGATTGATCCTGTTCAGATGCAGGGCCGCCAGTCCCAATGCCGGGGCAGTGTTCCTGGCTTCCGGTTCGATGATCATATTTGCAGACCAGGAGCCGTCAAACCGCGCAGAGAGCTGCCTGTCGATATCGTCGGCCAGGCCGTGATTGGTAACCACGAAAATGTTCTCTTTCGGGATAAGGGGCAGCACGCGTCCCACGGTCTCCTGGATGAGCGTATCGATCCCCCCGATCTTCAGTAGCTGCTTCGGCATTTTTTCACGGGAGAGCGGCCAGAACCGAGTGCCGGACCCGCCGGCCATGATGACAGCGTACATTGAGGAATCCTTTCATTAGTGCAGTGAGACGATGGTGAACGCTATTTTTAAAGCAATGCCATAGTCATTCAGGATGTCTTGGGCGAATGTAAATTGCAAAGGTACTTTCTATATTGCGGCTGTATAAACCTCATATGCTTTCCGGATGCCGTCTTCGAGACTCACTGTCGCATTCCATCCAAGGGATCGCAAGCGTGAACTATCGAGCAGCTTTCTGGGAGTGCCGTCAGGTTTCGTAACATCATGGTGTATGGCACCCTCATACCCTACGATTTTTTTTACGAGTTTTGCGAGATCCTCAATGGTTATTTCACTCCCCGTCCCGATATTGATAAACTCGCCGATCTCCTTGTAATCGTACTTTTCCATGAGAAATATGCACGCATCAGCCAGGTCATCCACATAAAGAAATTCCCGGAACGACTTTCCTGTTCCCCAAATGGTCACCGCCGGCTGATGAGACTTTTTTGCCTCATGGAATTTACGGATGAGCGCCGGCAGGACATGGGACGTTTCAAGGTCATAATTATCGTTCGGCCCATACAGATTCGTAGGCATTACTGATATAAAATTAGTTTGGTATTGTTCATTGTAATACCGGCACAGTTTTATCGCGGCTATTTTGGCGATTGCATACGGTTCGTTCGTCGGTTCCAGGAGACCGGTAAGAAGATGCTCTTCCTTCATTGGTTGTGGCGAGAACTTTGGATAAATGCACGACGAACCGAGATTCAACAATTTTTTTACTTTGTACTTATATGAAGCGTTAATGATATTGGCAGCGATCATGAGGTTGTCATAAATGAATTCTGCTTTATACGTATTGTTCGCAAGTATTCCTCCTACCTTGGCAGCAGCAAGAAAGACATATTCGGGCCGTTCTTTATCAAAAAAAGCTTCTACGTCAGCCTGTTGTCGCAGGTCGAGCTCTTTACTGGTTCTCATCAAGAGATTGGTGTATCCTTCGTTCTTCAGCTTCCTTTGAAGAGCGGAGCCAACCAACCCCCGATGACCTGCAATGTATATTTTAGAATCTTGCTTCACGCTAGCTCCTCACTGGCAATCTTAAAAGTAATTCCCGCAACGGTAACCTAAATTTCGCAACTGTCTATTATCTCATGCCCATGGTCTTTGAGGAACTTTTCCTTTCTGAACAAGGCAACATCGCTCTCCATCATTTCCTTCACCAAATCCTCCAGTGTATATTTAAGCACCCAACCGAGCTTCTCACGGGCTTTCGTGGCGTCACCGACGAGAAGGTCCACCTCAGTCGGCCGATAGTAAAAGGGATCAACTTCAATCAACGTCTGTCCCTCTATTAGGTGGTCGGATTTCGCATGGGTCTTTTCACCAAATGCCTCTTTATCGATGGAGCGAATAATTCCTTTTTCTTCTTTTCCCTGGCCCTGAAAATCGAGTTCAATTCCTATTTCTCCGAACGCCATTTTAGCAAAATCACGGATCTCCGTCGTTTTTCCCGTGGCTATCACATAATCCTCGGGCTCGGGTTGCTGGAGGATCCGGTACATAACCTCGACATAATCCCGTGCATGTCCCCAGTCTCTTTTTGCGTTCAAATTTCCAAGGTACAGTTTCTTGTCCAGATTAAGCGCAATTTTTGCTGCCGCACGAGTGATTTTTCTGGTTACGAACGTCTCTCCCCGAACCGGCGATTCATGGTTAAAAAGAATGCCGTTGCAGGCAAACATCTTGTATGCTTCGCGGTAGTTGACCGTGATCCAGTAGGCGTAGAGCTTCGCCACACCGTAGGGACTTCGAGGATAAAAGGGTGTTTTTTCGGTCTGGGGGATCTCCTGCACTTTTCCGAACAACTCGCTGGTCGAAGCCTGGTAGATCCTTGTTTTATTCGTCAGCCCCAGGAGCCTGATCGCTTCAAGGAGGCGCAGTGTTCCCAGGCCATCGGCATTTGCCGTATATTCAGGGGTATCAAAACTAACATGAACATGGCTCATTGCCGCGAGATTATAAATCTCATCGGGCTGCACATCCTGAATGATCCTGATCAGACTGGTACCGTCAGTCAGGTCGCTGTAGTGGAGCCGCATCTTTACGTCGGTTTCATGAATATCCTGGAACAAGTGGTCGATGCGCTGGGTATTGAATAGTGAGGAGCGCCGCTTAAGACCGTGGACGATATAGCCCTTGCCGATCAATAGTTCAGCCAGGTATGCTCCATCCTGGCCTGTGATACCTGTGATAAGTGCGACTTTTTTCATACTGTAAACTCCATTCTAGAATGTCACTTACGTCTCTTTGTAGACACCCCTGATCGGTTGAGAATTTTCAAAATCCACTTCAACGGGAGATATTTGGGAGACTTTATGAGATCGAGAGTTTCACTGCTTTTCTCGTAATATCCCCTGTCATTCTGCTTTTTTGCGGTTCGAAAGACCCACTTATCCAACAACGCATCACAATACTGAGCAAGTTTCTTGTCTGTGATATATTGACGGTAGTCCCGAAGGACCAGGATGATATTTTGCACCTCAATGTTCTTTCTGATCTGCAGTTCGCTTATCTGATTCTCATGGATTCGATAGCTCATGAGCTTCTTTTCTATGACTGCTATGTTATACTTTTTGGCAATTCTTAACCACATCTCATAGTCATAAGCAGAACGATACTTGTCTGCATTGAAACCGCCGAGTTCGTCATAGATGTTTTTTCGCACCATGACTGATGGTGTAACGAGAATGATGTCGTTTCCGCCATTCAGGAGTACGCCGAGCATGATCTCATTGAAGGAAAATTTGGATCTCCTGAGTAACTTCAGCGCCTCATGGAGCCGGAATTCACCAATAGCGTTCCCGTTCCCGTTTATGATGTTCGCCATTGTCCCGATCATGCCGATGTTCGCGTCATTGTTCAGGACCGCAACCGATTCTGCTACAATAGCACTCGCATAGACATCATCAGAGTGATAAACAGCGACGTACTCGCCCCGCGCCATCTTGACCAGAATGCTCGATGTCTCTCCTGCTCCTTTGTTGGCCTCATTGCAGTGTAGCCGGAAGCCATAGCGTTCCACGTATTCGCGGGCAATCGACAGCGTATCATCTCGGGATCCATCATCGCCGATGATCACTTCGATGTTGTCATACGTTTGGGCCGCAATGCTGTCGAGGCACTGTCGCAAATAGGCGGCGTTATTGTACGTGGGAACGCATATGGAAACAAGCGGTGAACTCACTATAGTCAATGACCTCTTCACACCGAGTGCGTGGTTAGCGTCGTTCGATGAAAGTTACCGGTACTTCCTGATGAGCACTTTCATTTACCAGGCCGTAAAGCGCGCGATAGTCCATCTGTAATCCCCGGTTCCACTGGTCCAGTAAAAAATCCTGATGTACGGAACCATGGACGTTGTCGTTATCCGACTGGACCTTGTTAATCGGCACATTCAGTATCTTTGAACTCTTATAACAGACTCCAAGCCGGTGTGTATAAAATTTTGAGAACATTTGTATGTTCGCTTCGAATGTGTTCGGAGAGTGGAATTCCGTGTTCTCGGCGAGCACGAGCATCTCTTTTGCTGAGAACAGATGTCCGTTTACGGACAAAGGGTAGTTCCAATCGTGTTCTCCTGAGGCCCAGATCCAGCAGAGCTTGTCTGCAGCGCTGCAATCACAGGGTATGAACTCCGGCAGGCGTTGTGATTTCTGCACCGGGTAACAGCGTTTCAGATGATCGCCCATCCGCAGTGATGCAACCGTTGTCCGTGTCTCGAAGCTTGTGAAGTCCAACAAATCGACCGAGCGGATGAACAGGTCGTCATCGGTAAGAAAAAAGACTTTGTCCGAGCTGAGAGTTGCAAGTATCCCCAACACCTGGTCTTTGAAAGGCCGATCCGGTGTCTGCCGATACAGCGTGAGAACCAGGCGGTTCTGGAACAGGGCAAAGACTTCCTCATATGCTTTCCGGTGCGCTTCTGTGGTGGTCCGGTAGAGAACGTGCATGGGTGCGGAATGTCTTACATTCTCCTCGTAGGAAGCAAGAAGAGCGTGCAGCTGAAGCGCACGATCCATGGAAAAGACAACGCACTCAACTGGCACGCGGGAGCTTCTGTCGCACGGTCCAGAAAAGATGTGCATGAGCGTGATGAGCACGTTCCTTTCACGGGTCAATACGTCAAGCTCCTTTTTTTTCACAAGCAGCAGACGCAAGGGGCGCAAGAGTATGTTGAAGACTTTTAAAATGTTTGCACGAAGCGAATTCATAGGCCTAAATATCGAACTAACGATTTGAAAGAATGATCATGTCTCCAGAGAAAAAACTATCTTCGTACGAACCAATAGCATCCACAGCCATAGGTCTGCTTATCGATCATGCTTAGTTCCGGGTTAATCAAAAGGCCGCCGTCAGCAGGCTCGTCCGGGATCAGAGCAAACTCCTGCAGATGTAATTCGCGAAAATGATCCATGATCTGCACATGTGAATAGATGCGGTGCGCATTGAACATGATCTTCGGTTTGCCGATCGGCACGACGAACAAGAGCGTTCCCTGGGGAGACAGAACGCGTTTCAGTTCCGAGATAGCCTTGAGATCACCTTCCGGGTCAAGCGCATCACCATAGCGCCCAAGGCCGACGTGTTCTACGACATGCATGCATGACAGGGACTGGATGCTTTGATGTGCAAAGGGAAGAGCGCAAAGATCAGCGGCCCTGGTCAAGAGGTTGCTGAGCCCTACGTTCGCCGGTCGATAGTCGTAGAAGGTCACGGGCAGGAACGCTGATACGAGAGTGTTGAAAAAAAGCGATGAGGAAATATCGATGTGCATCGCCGGTTTGTTGTATGCTAGAATACGGGCAGCCCACGCGGTATGATACACATAGTGACGGTCAAACCCCGTCGTGCTTGTTCTGTCCTTTAAGCATGGATAGCGGTCCTTCCACTGCATGGGAAAACGGTTTCCCTGAAGCGCTGCAAGCCTTTTGAATTTCAAAAAATCGCTTACATAGCGGTTGTACGCAAGTGCTTTTTTCAATAGTTTTTTAAACATAACCGTCTGGTGAGGATCCTCTCAATGCAGAATCTGTGACCCACGAATTCGATTCGGTCAACTTGTATTCGGGCACGATACCATATAGAAATCAAATCGATATACGCATCTACGAGATTGTTTGCAACCGAAATATTTTTTTTAATCTTCTACGCAGGTTGCTTTCCAAGTGCTGACTGGCTATCAATTTACTCTGTTGAAGGATATGCGTGCAGACGTTGCTTGCATCGTAAACCGTATTGATCCCCAAGAGAGCTCCGTCAACCGTAAGAGTTTGATGCTTCATGTCCAACCCATATCTAACAGTATCGGATGGCGGCACATGCACAATAATGGTCAAGTTTATTGCGCAATGCGTCCTTTTTATTAATGTCGATAACCACCGTGAACTGATTTGACCTCACTGCTCATTATACGCCTTATTATATTATGATTATGGCTTAATTTGAACCAGCGAGACCGGTCGTTATCCTGGTGATAAAATCATCGGCTCGATGAAACGTGGTGTGCCGCGCAAAAACTTCCCGTTGCGCCAGCAGAGCCCGCTGCCGAGCTTCTATACGATTCGCAATTATATGCTGGAATAAGCTGAAATATTCTTCAGGGTCGTTCGCGACAAAAAAACACCCTTCGCTGAAACGATCGCGTAATAATTTTGGATTGTCAAGAAGCTGGGGTACCCCACACGCTGCCAGTATGTAGGTCCTTTCGTTCAACTCGCTCGGCCAATTGATACTGTCTGTAATATGCAAATTGATCCCCACCTTCGCCCTAGCATACAAGTAACGATGCGCTGGCGGCGGCGACCATCGAGCGCTGTGAGACCAGCCCGGTCCATCGACTACTCCGGTGTAGCGCGAAAGCAGCGCCGGCAGATACTTGAAATAGCGGTCCCATTTGTCCTGGTTGCTGGAAGCAAGGAATACGAAGTTGATATCGCGTTGAATGTTAGGCACGGGGTAATAGAGCAAGGGATTGGCACCGAATTCGATGCTATGGATACGATACCCTCGTTCAAAGAACCGCGTGTACCCATTGTGACTACTCAAATGTTCCGGTGAGTGAAAGCTGTAATAAAAGGTCACGTCGTGCAGGCGTGCCCAGTCTAGCCTGTCGTGCAGCGGAGCGTTTCCTTGTTCCTCAGGCGAGGCGGTCAAACCCACCTTGAGCGCATGAACCTGTCGATATTTCGACACCGCGTTCCAGTCGATTTTGTTCAAATATTCTCCGTGATCGCTTGTCATAAATAACGTAGGGTTGAATTCTCTTAGGTGCGTCTCTATCGCCTGACCCCACTCAAGCGCTCGCGTAGGGATGCCCAGATAATCCAGCGACGTTAGAAAATTGGTGAACAGTGAATACCCGCCCGGGGAGACGGATGACGGAGGCACATGTACCAATATTCTCAAATTTTGCACATCTCGATACTTCCCTTGAAACTGCTGTCGCACTCCCCGAGCGAGAGCATATCCCTGGCGTACGATCGGGTCATCGGATGCTTCATACAGTTCCGGTTTCTCCAATGTCACGGCATTTTCTGCGCAGCGTAGGGCCCACATCAGATATGCGTCATGTTTTTTCCATGTCTCCGGGTGGATATTGCGCTCGAACTGATGGAACGGCCATGCAAGATCCTGCTTACTTCGCAACATTCTTGAAATATGCCGGACGTTCTGTTTGAGGATTTTTATCTGGTTCATGAGAGCCGTTCCATGCGCATGATGCCTTCTTCAAGTTTTATCTTGGGTCTCCAGCCTGGCAGCGGCGATCCCCCGCTCCACGGCGTCATCACCTCGCGTGGACGATACGGCCTACCACTCCAGGTAATAGGAAGCGGTCGATCGATGATGCGGCTGTACAGGGCAACAAGATCTTTCAGCTTGATCACGGCTCCTGAAGAGACAGCATACTCCCCATGCTCCGGGACCGAGGCATGCTCAAGGAGATCGGCAGCAATAATGAATGCGTCCAGCACATCATCGATGTACACGAGATCGATCATCTGCTCGCCTGGCGACATTGCTAACGGCGTTTGATCACGGGCGATCTTCCTCAGCATCGTAAAGAGTTTCTGCCTGGGGTCGTCCGGACCATACGTGTCGAACAGCTTCAAAGTTATGGCCTTTAATGAAGATGTTTCAGTATAGTATTGCAGTATCGCTTTAAATGCCTGCTTGGTGGCAGCATACAGACACACCGGACTGTATTCCTTGTTCTCATAATGCTGCCACGATGTACCGGTGTTCACGAGCCTCTGCAGGCCATTCACAGCCATTGCTTCAACCAGTTGTGTTGAGAACAGCACATTACTGCGAATAAGTGGCTCTACGTCACGCGACTGGTGCTGTGCAAGGAACAAGGATGCCAGATGAAAGACCACCGCGGGGCGTATCGCTGCCATGATGCGTATGAGTTCGTCGGTGGAACCTTCGAATATATGTACCGTCAGATGTCCGGATGGATCGCGTAGCACTGACCGGTCGGATGCGGGTCGGAACAGTACATGAACGTTCCATCCTTCATCGAACAGGCGCTGTGTAAGACGGCTGCCGATGTATCCGGTGGCGCCAGTGACAAGCGCTGTCCGCGATCCTTTACAGCGGTCCATGATCGCTCCCTGATCGGTATAAAAATGGGCTTGTGAAGTCCGTGAACTGCACAAATTCGGCATCCCGTTTTGATACGATTGGGGTTGAGGACGGCCAGGGGATGCCCGCAGAGTTCCAATGGATCCCGGCATCATGTTCCGGCGCATAGACCGTCGTGACTTTGTACATCATGATCGCATGGTCGCTGGTAACATAGAAACCGTGTGCCAGGCCGCTCGGAATATACAGGACATTCGCTTTTTCCGCGCTGAGGTCGAATAGTTCATAGGAACCAAAGGTATTTGAACCTGTCCGGAGATCAAGGACTGCGTCGATGACCGCTCCGCTCACGCAATAGACCATTTTCACATGATCAAGGGGTGGCTTCTGAAAATGCAGACCGCGCAGGACGTTCTTATGTGAAAAAGAATAATATTCCTCCGCAAACCGGGTGGTGAACCCGTGCTCTGTGAAGATGTCCTGATGGAAGGTCTTGACAAAGTGACCGCGCTCGTCCCTGAGCATCTTCGGAAGAAGTTCAAATAACCCTGAGATCGTTGTTGTACGGATGTTCATCCTTGACACCTTACACTATGTCCTGGTTGAAAACGTTCTGATCGTTTTGACCATATATGCGCCCGTCTGCGGTGTGATGCCCGGATACACTCCAATCCAGAATGAGCTGTTCATGATCATGTCCGTATTGGCGAGCTGACCAATCACACGATACCCCACACCTGTTGATCGCATTTCATCAAAGCAGGGATGTTTGATGAGATTTCCAGCGAACAGCATCCTCGTCTGGATACCGTTCTTTTCGAGATGAGCAACGATCTCGTCCCGAGAGAACCCAGCGCCATCTTTCACGGTCAGCAGGAACCCGAACCAGCTTGGATCGGAATCCGGCGTCGGGTCAGGCAGAACAAACTTATCCGACAGACCTGCCAAGCCGTCCCTCAGCAGGTTCCAGTTCTTCCTTCTCACTTCGATGAAACCGGGGAGTTTTTCGAGCTGCGCGCAACCGATCGCAGCCTGCATGTCCGTGACCTTCAGGTTATAACCGAAATGGGAATACACATACTTGTGATCGTATCCATGCGGCAACTCACCGAATTGCTGATTGAACCGCTGTTTGCACGTATTGTCATGCCCTGATGGACACCAGCAGTCCCGCCCCCAGTCTCGGAATGATTCCACGAGGCGTTTTAACTGGGTGTCATTGGTGTACACGGCGCCGCCCTCTCCCATGGTCATATGGTGCGGCGGGTAAAAGCTCGATGTTCCGATATGGCCGATAGTGCCGGTATAGCGCCATTCGCCTTTGTACTTGTATTTCGATCCCAGAGCATCGCAGTTGTCTTCGATCAGCCACAACCCGTGTTTGTCGCAAAAAGTTTTCACTGACTCCAGGTCAAAGGGGTTCCCCAGCGTATGCGCCACCATGACCGCTTTTGTTCTGAAGGAAAGGGCTTTTTCAAGCTGCGAACAATCGATATTGTATGTCGGGAAGGTAACATCGACGAACACGGGGATCGCGCCATACTGAATAATGGGCGCAATGGTCGTCGGGAACCCTGCTGCCACGGATATGACCTCATCGCCCTTCTTGATCCTTTTGTCGCCTAGTTTAGGAGAGGTCAATGCCATGAACGCGAGCAAGTTCGCTGATGATCCTGAATTGGTCAGGGAACAGTGCTTGACTCCGAGAAAAGACGCGAACTCTTTCTCGAATTTTTCCGCATATCTTCCGGTGGTAAGCCAAAAGTCCAAAGCCGAATCTATGAGCGCACTGATCTCTTTTTCATCAAAGACTCTGCCGGCGTAGGAGATCCGGTCGCCAGGCGCAAAAGAAACTTCTTTTTTATGCTGGAAGGTATAATACTGAACAGCCGCCCGTATGGCCCGCTCACGCAGTTCTTTTTCCGTGTTCTCTGGTTGTTTCACACTATGCCTCAGCTGCTTTCATGGAATATTCCTGTATCTGCTTTAAACAAACGGCGGAGAGCTCTTTGCGGCTCCGGTATGCCAACGTCCATTCGACGATGCTTTCAATGGCTTGATCAAGTTCCCAACGGGGTTGCCAACCAAGCTCAGCTTTTGCTTTTGAACAATCGAGTTTGAGATAATGGGCTTCGTGGGGATGTGTACCCTTGTCTATCTCGTATGATGCCTCACTTCCCCATTTCGAGCAAAGCGTCTGCACAAGCCTTTCAACAGGCTGGGCGTCGCTGTCGGCAGGACCGAAGTTCCATGCTCCGGAATATTGAACGCCTGACTCGTAGAGCCTTTGTGCAAGCGTAAGATAGCCGGAAAGCGGTTCCAATACATGCTGCCATGGCCTGATCGCGTGGGGGCTCCTGATGAGTACTTTTTGTCCATTGAGAATAGACCGGATGCAGTCGGGGATGAGCCTGTCCAATGCCCAGTCCCCTCCGCCGATGACATTCCCTGCCCTGGCTGACGCGATAGCAACATGGTGTTCGGCATACCGCCGGGGATCGAAATAGGAACTGCGATATGATGCTGTCACCAGTTCCGAACATGCTTTGCTGTTCGAATAGGGATCAAAACCGCCGAGCGGTTCATTTTCGCGATATCCCCATACCCATTCCTTGTTTTCATAACATTTATCCGTGGTAACGTTGATCACCGCGCGCACGGTCTTGCACTGCCGGACAGCTTCTAAAAGGTTCACCGTGCCCATGACATTGATGGTATAGGTCTCAACAGGGATCTTATAGGAATCCCGGACCAGTGGTTGGGCGGCCATATGAATGACGATCTCGGGCTGGGCTGACTGCATGGCTTTTGTCAGAGTCTGGCCGTCCCTCACGTCATCGATTACTGATGTGGCCAGTTTGTCGATGTTACAAAGCTCGAACAGGCTTGGATCAGTAGGCGGATCGAGAGCGTAGCCGGTCACCCGCGCGCCAAGTTCATGAAGCCAGAGGCAAAGCCATGACCCTTTAAAACCGGTATGGCCGGTAATGAATACCCTTTTGCCCTTCCAAAAACCAGATGGGACAATATTTTTTTCCTGACCTGTCACTACCATACCTTCCAGGGCGCTGTTCCAGTCTGCCAGAGCGATTCCAAATGGTTCTTATCCCGAAGTGTATCCATGGCATACCAAAAGTCATCATGTTTATAGGCGACCAACTGGCCATCATGGGCCAGGCGCTCAAGGGGTTCCTTTTCCAAAATAGTGCTGTCGCCCGCAATCAGGTCCAGCATTTTCGGTTCGAGCACAAAGAAACCACCGTTGATCCAGGACCCGTCTCCTGCGGGCTTTTCCTGAAAAAAATTCACTTTGTTTGTCTCATCGAGGTTCAAAGCACCGAAACGTCCCGATGGCTGCGTAGCTGTCACCGTAGCCGTCTTTCCATGCTTCCGATGGAAGGCTACCAATTCAGCGATATTCACGTTCGATACTCCGTCGCCGTAGGTGACCATAAAAGTCTCGTTCCCGATATAGGGTGCGACCCTCTTAAGTCTGCCGCCCGTCATGGCATCGGTACCCGTATCAACGAGGGTCACCTTCCAGGGCTCTGCATATCGTTCATGTACTTCCATGGAATTATGCTTCATATCGAAGGTGACATCGCTCATGTGCAAAAAATAATTCGAAAAATATTCCTTTATCATGTACCCTTTGAAACCCAGACAAACGACAAAATCATTGTACCCGTAATGAGAGTAAATCTTCATGATATGCCAGAGGATGGGTTTGCCGCCGATCTCGACCATAGGTTTGGGCCGCAAAACCGTCTCTTCGCTGATCCTTGTGCCCATGCCGCCCGCCAGGATAACCACCTTCATCGGTACATCACCTCTCAGCTGTCCAAATTTTAGTTCGTTATTTTACTTGCAAGTACTGTTTTCCGCAAGGTATTTTTCCAATGCATGCGCGAAGATATCCCAAGTCATATTCTCACGTACCCATGAGTATGCAGCATTGCCCATTTGTGCCACTTTTTCGGGCTGGCCCAGGAGTTCTGCGATGGCATCCGCTATTTTTTGCGCATCCAAGGCATCCACATGAACGCCCGTTATACCGTTCTGCACGGTTATTGCCGGGCCGGCGTGGTCCGATACGATGCTCGGTTTTTTGAATAATGCTGCTTCAAGAGGCACCAGCCCGAAGGGTTCGTCGAGCGGAACGTGCACCAGAAAACTTGCTTCGGCATATAACTTTCCAATCTCGGCGGGAGGCACATGCCCCAGCAACTGCACAAAGCCGTCGAGTCCCATGCGATGGGTTTTCTTTCTGTAATAGGCAAGGTATGGCCCATTGCCGGCAATTTTGTAACGAAGCCCGTTCGGTATGCCATTCTGCTCCTTTAACAGTTTCAATGCAGCCAGGAGCGTATCGAGGTTTTTCTGCAGTTCGATCCTGGCAACGGTCAGGAGCGTATCACCGGTGCTCTTGACCGTTCTCGTTGACGAATCCTGTTGAAGAAAACGTCCCACAGAGACGCCCAGCGTGCATGGTTGCACCGCTCTGCGGTAAATTTGGCTCGCAAGCTCAGCGGTATAAGCACTGTTGGCCAGAACGGTGTCGCAGGCACGGACAGCGGCCTGGTCCAGTTTTCTATATCCGAACAGGGTTTGTCGGAGAGAGCGGAAAAGCTTTTTCGGGCGATACCGGTTCCAGACGTTCCTTATGCCAGGAAGTTTCTTTAAATGGACATCGATCACGCGTTCGTAAAAGTTGCGAGTGAGATTATGCAAGAATAATACGGTTTTGGGAAGGTTTCCGGTTTGCTGTTTTGCGTAATAGACCCACAAACTTGCAGGATAGTTGTGAGGATTAATGACATCGAAGTGATAGGACGATAAGGCTGCTGCGAGCTTCGCACCAGCCTCCCGGTTCGTTCTGAGGGTTGAACGATATTTTTTGAAATCAAGAACATGGACACCATAGGGACGTTCTTTGACAGGCCCCCAGGTCGCTTCAGAGAACTCTTTGGTGAAAAGAACGACCTTATGCTTTTTTGACAGGCTCTCAGCAAGCCAGATAATGACATTCTCTGCCCCGCCGACAGTCCTGAGGGACGGATATACGATTGCAATATTCATACTATTCAGATTTGAGCATGGCAGCCGCGCTCACTGCTTCAATACACTCCGCAGATATTCGCTGTATCCGTTGCTCTTGAACTTCCTCATATGATTGCGGAGCTGATCCGCAGAAATATATCCAAGCCGGTATGCGATCTCTTCGACGCAGGCGATCTTGAGCCCCTGTCGTTTCTCGATGGTCGCGCTGATGTAACCCATGCGATAGGCGATTTCCTCGGGGCACGCGATCTTGAGGCCCTGGCGGCGCTCGATGACCTCGATGAACTGCGAGGCTTCCAGCAGCGACTCGTGCGTGCCCGTATCGAGCCACGCGAATCCCCTGCCGAAGAGCTCGACGTGAAGCGTTTTCTTTTTCAAGTAAGCCTTGTTCACATCGGTGATCTCGAGCTCACCCCGTTTTGACGGCTTTACTTTTTTTGCGATCTTTACAACGTTATTGTCGTAAAAATAGAGGCCAGTGACAGCAAAGTTCGATCTGGGCGTTTTTGGCTTCTCCTCGATGGACAGTACCTTTCCTTTTTTATCGAACTCCACAATGCCATACCGCTCGGGGTCCTGCACATAATACC
>Ga0209212_1003271_pt1 | contig 21611 bp, 15 predicted proteins | sample RifGroC2_FD_183996 | JGI IMG/M metagenome (GOLD analysis project Ga0209212, IMG submission 183996) | Groundwater microbial communities from Rifle, Colorado, USA - Groundwater C2 (SPAdes) (version 2) | ecosystem: Environmental > Aquatic > Deep subsurface > Groundwater | place: Rifle, Colorado... | reverse complement strand
TCCATCTGCCGGCTCTGCGCGTCGATCTCCTGGCGGAAATAGCCGGCATGGCTTGCCAGGCTGACCGCCACCATCGGCAGATCGAGGTCGGCGGCCGAACGCATGGTATCGCCGGCAAGCACACCCAGTCCTCCGGCGTAGATCGGAATTTCGTTGCGCAGCGCGATCTCCATCGAGAAGTACGCAATGCGCGGTTCGTGGATGAATTCGTCAAGCATAATTGTCGTCCCCTCATTCCATCAGGTTGTAAGTTCAGTCGCGTGCCGCGCCAGTGCGACGAGCCGCCGCTCGTACGGTTCGATAAACTTCCGCATACCTTGGCGTTCCAGTTCGTCACTCACCATATCCAGGTCCAGCCAAGTCGCTGGTTATTCCGCAAGCGGGCGAGAGAGCAAACGAACCGCTCCGCGAGTTTCATGTTAACGATAAAGATCGCGCCGCGTGAGCGGAACCGGCCCGGAAAAAGCTGCTCGCCTGGAAACCAGAATCTGATATACCCCTGCGATGCCTTCTTCGAACTGCAGGGCAGAGGCCGCCATATACAGCCGCCAGATGCGGTAGACCGATTCAGGCACATGTTTCAGCACCTCCTCATGGCGCAGTTCGAGGCGTCTTACCCACTCGCGCAACGTCAGCGCGTAGTGCTGGCGGAGACCCTCGACGTCATGAATCTCAAAGCCCGCATCCTCCATGATCTGCTGCACCGTGCTGACGGTTTCCATTTGGCCATCCGGAAACACATAGCGATTGATGAATTCGGTCGTGATGCTTTTCTTCCAGCCGCCTTCATCGCTGGTGATGCCGTGATTGAGGAACAGTCCGCCGGGCTTGAGTAAGCGGCGGGCGATGGCAAAGTACGCCGGCAGGTTCTTCAGACCGACATGCTCGAACATGCCGACGCTGACCAGTTTGTCGTAGCAGGCTTCACCCCGGAGGTCGCGGTAATCGATCAGCTCGACCGAGACTTTCTGTTCGAGTCCGCGGCGCTGGATCGTTCGTTGGACATGCTCGTGCTGATTTCGGCTTAACGTGATACCGTGTGCATTCACGCCGTAATGTTCCGCAGCCCAACAGATCAGCGCGCCCCAGCCGCAACCGATATCGAGCAGCCGCTCGCCGGGTTTGAGCCGCAATTTGCGGCAAATATGATCGAGCTTGTTGCGTTGCGCCTGTTCCAGGCTCTGAGCGGCATCCTCGTAATAGGCGCAGGAATAGACCATCTGTTCGTCCAGCCACAGCGCATAGAAATCGTTGGAAACGTCGTAGTGAAAAGAGACGGCGGCGCGATTGAGCTTCTTGCTGGAGCTGATCCCCAGTTTTTGCGCCAGGGTTTTTGCCCACTTGGGGACATCGCTGCCGGTTGATGCAGTTCTTTCCTGCTTGATCCTCAACGCCTTAGCCGCAAGTTCGGCTTTCTCTGTCAGGGTCAGTTGCAACGAAGTCAGATGGTGGCGCAGTTTGAGTGCACTGTAAAAGTCACCGTCGATGTCGATGAGCCCCTGAAAATATGATTCCGCGAGACGTAACGGATCGCGCGCCAGAACGAATTCCTGAAAAGCTTTTGCAGAGCGGAAAGTCAGCGAAAACGTCGGCTGGTCACGGCCCAGACGCACTTCGGAACCGTCCCACAGGCAGATGCGGATACCTCCGTCGAAATCCCGGAACAGGCAAGACAGGACATGTTTAGCCAGATCGACGCCGGAATTGCAGGCTACCGAGTTACTATCATAAAGAGATGCCATTTCACTGAACTCCTTTCTTAACTACTTAGAGAAGCTCTGATCAAATTTGGCAGGCCGGACTCGACAGAATTGCGGCTCTCTGCGCGGTATACCAAATGCGCACAATCCACTGCCTATGTCCAACCTAATCGTTAATTACTTGCGCTTGATTCTGACGATTACCCATACCAATTCATCCGGTTTGGTTTTCCCCAGTTCAAATTGCACTGCGTCACCCTCCTTGAGACCATCCAGCAGCGAGGCTTTTGCTACGCTGAAATCCATCAACATGGCCGACCAGCCGAGTGATTTGATCGGCTCGTGCGCCAGCTTGATGCGCAATTTTGCACGATCCACGGACACCACCTTGCCGACGCCTTGATGGCTGGCCTGTTCAGCTTCCTCCTGCGCCTCCATACCTGCCATCGGTTCGGCGAACAGGGGCAGTGGCGCCACACTAGCCAGCAACAGGGCGATTATTCCAATTCGTTTTTTAGTTCCGGCATAACGCTCGCCAAGGCGTGCATTAGCCTTCTCTGAAACTCCGCTTTGCTTCGTTTTCATCACGCTCTCCATCCGTTGCATTTTGGGCACTTCCAACGACGCTTCGACTGCTGCCCGTTTGCAGTCAGAATTTGCTATGGCCTGCGCAATCCTGCTTCCTTCATTAGCGCATAGATCGCCGGGATCACCAGCAGCGTCAGCAACGCCGAGGAAACCATGCCCCCCACCATCGGCGCGGCAATGCGGCGCATCACTTCGGAGCCGGTGCCAGTGCTCCACAGAATCGGCAACAGGCCGGCCATGATCGCCACCACCGTCATCATTTTCGGCCGCACCCGATCCACCGCGCCTTCCATGACCGCTGCGTAGAGATCGCCAGTGGTTGGATCTTGCCCTTCAGCCGCACGTTCCGCCTTGATCTGTTCCCAGGCATGTTCCAGATAGATCAGCATCACCACCCCGGTCTCCGCCGCGACTCCGGCCAGCGCGATGAAGCCCACCGCAACGGCAACGGACAGGTTGTAGCCGAGCAGCCATAGCAACCATACGCCGCCGACCAGTGCGAACGGCACGGAGAGCATCACGATTAACGATTCCGTCACGCGCCTGAAGTTGAGATACAGCAGCAAAAAGATGATCAGCAAGGTAATTGGTATGACGATCTTCATCTTGGCGGCGGCGCGCTCCATGTATTCAAACTGCCCGCTCCATGTTGCGTAGTAACCGGGCGGAAACTTCACCTGCTCGGCCACGGCCCGGCGTGCTTCTGCGACATACGAGCCGATGTCGCGATCGCGGATGTCCACAAAAATATAGGCGGAGAGCAGCGCGTTCTCGGTGCGGATGGCTGGCGCTCCCTTGACCACTTCCACCTTGGCGAGTTGCCCGAGCGGGATCATCGCGCCCTCCCCATTACTCGGCATCGGGATTGGCACCAGCACTTCGCGCGCAATCTGCTGAGGACTGCTGCGCAATTCGCGCGGGTAACGGACGATGACGCCGAAGCGTTCCCGTCCCTCCACCGTGGTGGTCACCATCTCGCCGCCGAGTGCGGTAGAGATAACATCCAGCAAGTCTCCCACCGGCATTCCGTAACGCGCAAGCGCCTCGCGGTCCGGCTCGATATCGAGGTAGAAACCGCCGGTAATGCGCTCGGCAAAGGCGCTGGTGGTGCCAGGTACGTTCTTGACCACTGCTTCGATGTCCTTGGCCACACGCTCTATCCCTTCCAGATCCTTGCCATACACCTTGATGCCGATCGGTGTACGGATGCCGGTAGCGAGCATGTCGAGACGCGCCTTGATCGGCATGGTCCACGAGTTGGCCATACCCGGAAATTGCAGCGACTTGTCCATTTCCGCGATCAGCTTGTCGATGTTCATGCCATTTCGCCACTCAGCTTCCGGCTTGAGATTGATCACTGTCTCGAACATTTCCGGCGGAGCCGGATCGGTAGCCGTCTGCGCGCGCCCCGCCTTGCCATACACGGATGCAACCTCGGGAAAACTCTTGATGATCTTGTCCTGCGTCTGCAACAGTTCAGCGGCCTTGGTGATGGACATGGCAGGCAGCGAGGCCGGCATATAAAGCAGCGTGCCCTCGTTGAGCGTCGGCATGAACTCTGAACCCAGCCTTGTCGCCGGATAGATGGAAACACCCAGCACCACCAGCGCGGCGAAGATGGTCGCTTTCTTCCAGCGCATCACCGCCGCAATGATCGGTCGATAAACCCAGATCAGGAAGCGGTTCAGCGGGTTCTTCGCCTCCGGCATGATTTTGCCGCGAATGAACAACAGCATCAGCACCGGAACCAGCGTGATGGACAACAATGCTGCGCCCGCCATGGAGAAAGTCTTGGTAAATGCAAGCGGGGAAAACAGCCGCCCTTCTTGCCCCTCCAGCGTGAACACCGGCAGGAACGAAACAGTGATGATCAGCAGCGAGAAAAATAACGCCGGGCCGACTTCCTTGCAGGCTGCCAACATTGCTTCAAAGCGCGACTCGCCCTCCTTGAGCCGCTCCAGATGCTTGTGCGCGTTCTCGATCATCACGATCGCGGCATCCACCATAGCGCCGATGGCAATCGCAATTCCGCCCAGACTCATGATGTTGGAATTCATGCCCAGCGCGCGCATGGCGATGATGGCGATCAGCACGCCGACGGGCAACATCACGATGGCCACCAGCGCACTGCGCATATGCATCAGGAACACCATGCACACCAGCGCGACGATGATACTTTCCTCAAGCAGTGTGCGCTTCAAGGTTTCGATAGCGCGATGGATCAGATCGGAGCGGTCATACACCGCCTGGATGGTCACGCCATCGGGAAGACCAGATGACACCTCGGTAATTTTATTTTTGATATTCTCGATAACCTCCAGCGCGTTCTGACCATAGCGCGCCATGACGATGCCGGACACCACTTCACCTTCACCATTCAACTCGGTGAGACCGCGTCTCTCGTCCGGGCCAAGCTCGACACGCGCGATGTCGCGTATCAGTACCGGCGTGCCACGTTCCGATTTCACTACCAGATTCTTGATATCGTTCGTTCCGCGCAAATAGCCCTTGCCGCGCACCATGTACTCGGTCTCGGCCATCTCCACCACACGTCCGCCGACATCGCGATTGGAATCGCGGATCACCTGCACCACCTTGTTGAGCGGAATGCCGTAGGCGCGCAGCTTCACCGGATCCACCGTCACCTGATACTGCTGCACGAAGCCGCCGACGGAAGCCACTTCCGATACGCCGTGTGCCTTGGTGAGCTGATAACGCAGAAACCAATCCTGAATGGTGCGCAGTTCGGCCAGCGTCTTGTTCACGCCGATCACCGCGTACTGGTACACCCAGCCAACACCGGTCGCATCCGGGCCGATTTGCGGCGTAACACCCCTGGGCAGTTTGCCGGAGGCAAAGTTGAGGTATTCCAGCACCCGCGAACGTGCCCAGTAGAGGTCGGTGCCGTCCTCGAAAATGACATACACGAAGGACGCGCCGAACACCGAAAAGCCGCGCACCACCTTGGATTTCGGCACCGAAATCATGGAGGTGGTCAACGGGTAGGTGATCTGGTCTTCCACCACTTGCGGCGCCTGGCCGGGGTATTCGGTAAAGACGATCACCTGCACATCCGATAAATCCGGCAGCGCATCCAGCGGGGTTTTGAGCACTGCATAAATGCCCGCCAGCGTGATGAACAGCGTGGCAATGATCACCAAAAAACGGTTGCGCGCCGACCAGTCGATGATGGTGCTTAACATGTCAGTGCCCCGCGTTTGGATTGCCGGAAGTTGCAGCCGGTTTGGCTTGCAGCTTGGTAATCACCCATTCGCCCGGCTTGCGCTCGATTATTTCAAACGTAATGGCAGTGCCTGGTTGAATTCCTGTCATCAGCGATGGATTAGCCAGCGCGAGATCCATCGTCATCCCCGGCCAGCCCAGCATCTTGATCGGGCTGTGCGTGACGTTGACCGTGCCGTCTGCATTGAGGGCATTCAGCGTGCCTTCCGTCTGATAGCCCACCGCGGTTGGCTTCGACTCATCTGCAGCATCCAGTGTTCCATCGGGATGAGCGTGCCCGATCCCGCCGAGTGCTGCCTTGAGGTTACTTTCGGCATCAATCAGGAAATTGGCTGCCACTACCACTCGTTCTCCTCCGGCAACCCCATTCAGCACTTCAACATAATTGTCGCCGCGACTGCCCAAGCTGATTTCACGCGGCTCAAAGCGCCCTTCCGACAGTTGCACCAGCGCAATTTGGCGAGTGCCGCTGTCAATCACCGCAGAAGCCGGCACGGTTAGCACCTTACCTGCGCCAATCACCGAAATTTCCACCTGTGCAAACATGGCAGGCTTGAGCAATCCATGCGAGTTGGCGATCTCCAGCCGCACCGGAACGGTACGTGTTGCCGGATTCAGGGTCGGGTAAACGTAGGTGATAACACCCTCGAACACCTTGTCCGGGTAGGCATTGATTTTTACCTTGGCCTTGACTCCAGTCCTTACCAAAGCGATGTCCCGTTCAAAGACATCGGCTATCACCCACACCGAGGAAAGATCGGCAATCTGATATAACATTTCACCAGGCATGAAACGCATCCCCTCCAAGGCTTTCTTCTCCAACACGATGCCATTTACTGGTGTGTAAAAGGTCAGGCTATGCTTGGTTGCCTCGGATTTAGCCAGATATTTCACCTGCTGTTCGGAAATATCCCAGTTCTTGAGACGCAGCAGGCTGGCCTCGGCAAGCTGTTGCATGCTCTGTCTGGTATCGCTGTCCGCATCTTTCAATGTCACGACACCTTGCACGGCAATCGCGTACTCACGCTGCGCCGATACCAATTCCGGGCTATACACATCGAACAGTGCCTGTCCTTTTTTTACCGGCTCTCCAGTAGTCTTCACATGCAACTTTTCTATCCAGCCCTCAAATTTGGGGGCGATGTTGTGGATATTCCGCTCATTGACCTCCACCCTGCCAACGGTGCGCATCGTTTTATCAAGCATGCGCATCGTTGCCGGTTCGGTTCTTATTCCCAGTTTTTGCACCTTTTCGACGCTGATTTTTACGTGTCCTGAGCCTGTCGAAGTGGTTTGATTGCCACTGTCCGGCTCACCCCCCCCTTCGTACACTGGAAGGTAATCCATTCCCATGTTATCTTTCTTGGGCGTCGGCGAGGTATCCGGCAAGCCCATCGGGTTGCGGTAATAAAGAATTTTTGGTTCCTTTTTGGTCGCAACGGCAGAAGCCACCTCAGTCGGCACTTGTGACGTGCGCGCGCCCAGCCAATAACCGCTTGCGCCTACGCCCAGCAAGGCCACCGTGCCTATCATTATTCCGGTAATCGGTTTCATAATTCTTCCCCCAACAAACGTTCGATTTCAGCCAAACGCATCTGCGCGTCGGTCTGGGCTTTCAGCACTTCCAGCTTGGCATTCAGGATTTGCCGTGCCGCATCCAACAGCGTCGCAAAATCCACCCTGCCGTTCTGATAACCGGTTAACGCAGATTCAAAGGTGACATTCGCTTGAGGCAACAGGCCGCTGAAACTCAGCAACTCGGTGCGCCGCGCTGCATCAAGACCAGACAGGTTTTCGGTTAGCGCAGACAGGATGCGGTTGGCGGTTGTTTCCTTGCGCGCTTTTGCCGCCGCCAGCATTGCCTCGGATTCACGCTCCCGTGAACGGCGTGTCTCCTGCTGCAACGGAATATTGAGTTCGACCATCACGCCCCATTCGCGCACCGCAGTGCCAAACTGAGTCGGAGAAATACCCAGCACAAAATCCGGATAACGGTTTTTGTAAACAAGATCACGATTTTTCTCACCAGCGCGGATACCCGCCTCGTCCACAAACAAATCCGGGTTGTGTTCACGAATGCGATTTTCCAGTGTCGCATAATTTTCCAAACTGGCCGCTGCGGGGATACTGCGCAAGTGTTGCGGAGCGACAAGCGGCAAGTTTGCCGGGCGCGACAACAAAGCATTCAGCCGCGCCTCAATTTGTCGCCTGGTATTGTCCAGCATGACCAGTTCGGTTTTCATGACCGTTTGTTCAACTTGCGCGCGCACCGCGTCTTGCTGCGCGGCAAGCCCGTTGGCATAACGAACCTGCGCAACTTTCTCCATCTGCACCACCAGATCGAGTAAATCACGAGTAATTTTTTGACCGCCCGCAATATAATAATACTGCGCGTAAGCGGACTTGATTTGCGCCGACAATTCCGCCCAGGTTGCAGCGGTTCGCCACCGTGCCTGATCTGCGCCTGCCTCAAACGCTTCTCGCTGCAAATCACGTTTACCAAACCACGGCACACTCTGCATCAACGTGTAACGCGTACTGCCCACCTGCGATGGAAGCAGGCTAGAGCTTTTGTCCATGCCGCGATTGGTGATGTCCATCAACTCGGTGCGCAACACCGGATCGGGCAAGGCTGCTGCAGGCTGAACGCGTTGCTCTGCAGCAGCCATTTCATGACGCATTGCTGCAAATTCCGGGTTGTGTGCGCGTGCATACTCCAGCAGCCCGGCAAGATTGCCGCCCAACATAAACTCTTCGGCCTGCACCACAGAGCTGAACAAGCCAGTTAGGAACATGAGGTAGCACAAAAAATTCTGTTTTCTCATCACCAGTTCCTCAATTTTCAAAAAATTTCAATAAGTTCAATCATGGCTTCATCCTGCGGGTCAAATTGTTTAATTCAACAACCGGTGAAGCTGCCTGCCATCTGACTAGACCATCAAAAATTCGCATAGCCATCTACACAAACAAGATCAGCCATTAATACTGATGGCTCAACAAACAACCCAGCAGCGCCACATCCTTTTCATCAAAACTCAGTAGTGAAGCAACGTTAATTTTTCTGTGCAGGATTATCTGCCTGCTCAGCCAGCACGGTCAGAGAAGCCGGAACCTGCGGTTCCGGCGGTCACAGGGCAACCCCCGTTTATTTCAACGGAGTGATCCGGTTAACGTAAAACTTCCCCGGCCCCTCTTTCACCACTTCAAATTCCACCTTCTGGCCGGGATTGATACCCTTCAGGATCGCTTTGTCTTTTACCGCGAAATCCATGGTCATCCCCGGCCAACCCAGCGATTCGACCGGGCCATGGGTCAAATTGATCTTGCCATGCTGCAAGTCTATGCCATTCGCCACACCCTTGGCTTTGTGTCCCTGTGTTGTGGCTGATGTTGACTGCTTCATGTTTTGCATGTCGGCGTGATTCATGCCTTGCATGTGCTCACCCGCCATAACCGCGCCGGAACCGGTTAATAGAACCAACAACAAGCTGCTTGAAATTGTGTATTTCATGATTGACCTCCGTATCTGATTCAGTGATGGGCAAAAACCTTCGCCACACCGTCCTTCCCGACCAGCAAGGTGTCGTAGGGAACCGGGTGGTCGCTTTCCATGCCGGGAGAACCCAATGGCATGGCGGGCACAGCCAGGCCGATGGCCCCGGGACGTTCCCTGAGCAGGCGCTTGATGTCCGCCGCAGGCACATGGCCCTCGATCAGATATTGCCCGGCCCTGGCGCTATGGCACGATCCATATTGGCTGGGCATGCCGAGTTTCTTGCGCGCCGCCGGCACATCATCCACATCATGCAGGATCACCGTGAAACCGTTTTTCTCGAGATGTTCCGCCCATAATTTGCAGCAGCCGCATTGCGCACTTTTATATACTTCCACGACGGGCAAAGCCTGTCCCGAGTCCACCGAAGCGGCCTGTCCGGAGCCTTGCGGAAGGGGTTGTGCCATACCGGGCCAAGCCACACTGAGCGTGGCACACAACGCCAGGCTGCACAGGACGGTATGGTTTCTGCGGGGAGATATCGCAAGATTCGTTTTGTTCGTTTTAGCGAAACTCATTTCATTCGTTTTCATGTTCTGAATCCTCGAAAAGTCTTGAGCAGGCGGACGCAATGCGTCCACCGAACGATTCGGGACGAGCTTGAAATCAGATCAGTTTACGAAACCGGCAGACACACTCGTCCCGCGTCAGGCGCGGGCGAGAGGCGGAGGATCAAGCGGGGTTGTGGTGATGGATTGAAACTGCGACAAAAGAGGTGTGAACAGCCGGGCCGATGGTTGAGCTTCCATCACTTCGACGGGCGCGGCAACCATGTATCCGCAGCAGGCAAGATGGCAGGTGCCGCAATTTTCGTCGCCAGAGTTTTGCTGATCATGATGGCCGGTCGATTGATCCCTGTCCGCGTCAAGCTGTGCGTGGTGCTGCTGCATGGCCGAAGCGCAGTCCTTGTGAGGCTCGCCCCGTTGCGCGACAGCGGAATGGCAGTCGCCGGTCATCGCCTGCATGGCGATCGAAACAGCCAGCGCATTGCCGCTGAACAGCGGCAACCAGATGGCCAGAATCACTGCAACAAATTTTCCAATGGTGCGAGACATGTGCGCAGCTTCGCAAAATCCGGCGATCCTGTCAAATATGAAAGCGTGGGAGTTCAGCCATCCGATCCTGCCGCTTTATTTGATGCGCTGCCGATTCGGAATAAATTTGTTGATTATTGGACTTTTTACTTTGCAGTTATCGCGTTATCATGCGCGCAATTACGACAATGTCATGCCGCACCCATGAGCACGTTCAAGGTTCTTCAGTTCAATATGCAGTTCGGCCAAATCTGGGATGATGCCGACCCTGATCACGCGCCTGCCAATCTCGAACTGACCATCTCGGAAATTCTTAACCAGGACGCCGATATTGTGTTGCTGCAGGAGGTGGAGCATGCCCAACCTGACGGAGTGCAACTGGATCCACCGCCCAATTACACCCGGTTGAAAGCAGCGCTCAGCGGCTATCATAGTTATTTCTCATACCCCAAGGCCGACCCGCGCGAATTGCCCTTTGGCATAGGACTGGCCATTTTCTCAAAGACGCCGCTGCACGATGCCTTTCACTACGACCTGCCGTCACCGCCAATCGTATTTGAATTCAAAGGCGAAGAAAAAACACCGACTGATCGCCTTCTCATCGGCGCAAAAACCACACTTGCCGGTTACGAACTTCAGCTTTTCAATACACACCTTCTGGCGTATTTCATGCTCAATTCGTCGAGCGAGGATTACATCGAACAGCGCCGGCTCATTGCCAGACAGTTGCACTGTCTGGATGGCCCGGTGCTGCTCGGAGGCGATTTCAACGTCAGCAGGCACGACTCACTGATTCAGCAGTTTGCCGAAGCCGGTTATCAGACTGTGCAAACGAAAGAAATCACGTGGCGCCGCCGCCCCTACGTGCTCGACCACATTTTCTACAACCGCTACCTGCATCCGGTGCGTTACGCCGTGAAGCCGACAAAGGCCTCGGATCATCACATGCTCGTAGCAGAGTTTGAATTTGTTAAAACATAAACCAACTGCACTGCAGTTGGCGCATCTGACTTCCGCCGGTTTTATTCATCATCACTGCTGGGCAACGGCGCCAGCAACGCGGCGATGTCGGCCGTGCCAAATTTGGCCAAGCTATTGACATCCTCGGACAAAATGCCGGCGGCAAGCTCGGCTTTTTTCTCCTGCAGCGCCAGAATTTTTTCCTCGATACTGCCCGCCACAACCAGTTTGTAGACAAACACATTTTTTGTCTGCCCGAGGCGGTGCGCGCGGTCCGTGGCCTGATTTTCCACCGCCGGATTCCACCAGGGATCGAAATGAATCACCGTGTCGGCGGCGGTCAGATTCAGCCCTACCCCGCCCGCTTTGAGGCTGATGAGGAAGATCGGCACTTCGCCATCCTGAAAACGGCGCACCACTTCCTCGCGATTTTGCGTGTCGCCGGTGAGTTTCACGTAATCGAGTTTTTCGCGCGCCAACTCCGCTTCGATCAGTTCGAGCATGGAGGTGAATTGCGAAAACACCAGAATGCGCCGCTCTTCGCTGACCAGTTCCGGCAGCATTTCCATCAGCAAGTCAAGCTTGGCGCGCTCCTTGACTTTTCTGGCGCTGGTCAATTTCAGCAGGCGCGGATCGCAACATACCTGGCGCAACTTGAGCAACGCATCAAGAATGATGATATGGCTGCGCGCGAAGCCCTTGGCGGCGATTTCCTCGCGCACCCGCTGGTCCATCGCGGTGCGCACCGTTTCGTAGAGATCGCGTTGTGCGCCCTCCAGTTCAACGCTGCGCACGATCAGGGTTTTATCCGGCAATTCCTGCGCGACATCCTGCTTGCGCCTGCGCAGGATGAATGGCTTGACGCGCCTGGCCAGCAGATCACGACGCAAGGTGTTGCCCTGCTTTTCAATCGGGGTGCGCCAGATCCTGTTGAACTCCCTGGATGTGCCCAGCAAACCGGGCAGCAGGAAATCGAACTGCGCCCACAACTCGCCCAAATGGTTTTCCAGCGGCGTGCCGGTAAGACACAAACGATGCCGCGCCTTCAGCTTGCGCACCACCTGCGCCGCCTGGCTGGAGACATTCTTCACAGTCTGCGCTTCATCCAGGATCAGCAAGTGATAGTCATGCTCCGCCAGCGCCTGCTCGTCGCGCCACAGCAGCGGATAGGTGGTAAGAATGACATCATGCTGCGGAATCGCCGGAAAGTGCTCAGCCCGTTCCTTGCCGTGCAGGGAAAGCAGTCTGAGTTGCGGGGCAAACCGCTCCGCCTCGCACTTCCAGTTGAAAATCAGCGAGGTGGGCAGCACCACCAGCGAAGGCCTGTCCATCCGCCCGCTTTGTTTTTCGAGCAACAGATGCGCCAGCGCCTGCGCGGTTTTGCCCAGCCCCATATCGTCGGCCAATATCCCGGCCAGCTCCTGCTCGCGCAGGTATTGCAGCCAGGACAGGCCTTCCATCTGGTAGGGGCGTAGTTGCAGCGCAAAATCATCCGGCGCGGTTGCCGGCTTGATGCCGGAGGTATTCCTGAGTTTGTTGGCAAGGTCTGTCACGGCGGCCGCGCCTTTGAACTGCCAGCGTTCCATCCCGGCCAGCTCGTCGATGCGCGCCACATCATAGCGGGACAGACGAATCTCACTATCTGCCTTGCCGTCGAATAATTCGATCAGAGTGCGCGCCAGCGGCTTGATGCGCCCTGCGGGAACATGCACCCTGCCGCCTTCCCCAAGCAGCAGTTCTACGGAATCATCGTCATTCATTTTTTCCAGATGCAAGGCATCCAGCCAGCGCGTGTCGGTTTTGAACAATTCATGCAGCAGGGGCGCCAATGGCAACCGTTGACCGTTGACCACAATGCCCATGTTCAGGCTGAACCAGCCGCTCTCCTCCTCGCCGAATTCCGCTTCCCACGCTTCCACTTCGAGCACGTGGTGACGGAAACTCCGGGGAATGATGACTTCCCACCCCGCCGCGCGCAGCTGCGGAATCACCTGCTGCATGAAGGGCAGCCATGCCTGTTCGTTTTCCAGCCCGAAAATCGGCCGGTCGCCGATGCTGCCGGGCAGCACGAAACCTGGCACCTCTTCCAGCCCGGCTTCGCCAAGTGATTTGAGAAAACGCTTCTCCGCCTTTTGGTCGCGCGTCACGCGCACCGTTTCGCCATTTTTCAGTGTGATGAATTCGCTCAAGTGATCGGGCGGCAAAATTGCCTCGCCATAACGGAATTTGACGCGTGCAAAATCCAGCTTCTGCGTGCCATAACGGTAGCTGCGGTACCGCCCCATCCACGACGGCTCCGAAGTATCCAGCAACAACATCGGCACCAGCGGATCGGCAAGGGTGCGTAACCGTGCGGTGCTGGGCGGCGGCAGTTCGGGAACCAGCTCGCGCAATACCTTGGACACCACCGGGACATCGATTTCGGCAAGCGGCGGCATATTGAGCAACTGCACAATCTGCGCAGGCGGCTGGGCGGTTTTCAACTGGCCAATTTCACCCGCGCCGGCATCGACGTACCAGATTGCCTCATTGAACGGAAACACTACCATTGCTACGTTGCCTACGATTCTTGGAATTCTTCGTGCAGACTCGTCAATACCCCATTCCAGGTGGGCTTTGCGCGCCTTACCCGGCCGCAGACGGACCGGCTCGGATTCCAGATAATGGCTGCCAGCCATTGCTTCCGTGAAGAACAACCGCCCGCATTCAAGCAAGCGTGTCAGAATTTCGTTGCCATGCGCGCCCTTGACCGGGAAGCAGTCATGCCTGTCGCGTTGCTGCCACAACAGGCGCAGGATGGGCAGGTCTTCTTCGGTAACGAACTGCGGCGGTTTTATCAAGGCCCGCTCCACGTTGTTCCATTCTTCCAGCCCGCCCGACAGCCGCCCGTCGGCATCCAGTTTGCCCTTATACAGGCCGAAAACGTAACCGCCCGTATAGGCAGACGTGGTAATCGCGTAGCACAGTTTTTCAGGCCTCGATGCGGATTTGGCGGTTTTTTTTGGCGGTGCCTTGACTGCGCGCCTGAAAGATTCAACCCATTCCAGCACGGCATGATTGACAGTGGGCGTACGCGGCAGGGACAGGGCCGACAGCAATACCGCCGCCGTGTGTTTGCATTTCCACCCTACCGGGCAACTGCATACAGTATCGATATACAGCTCGCCCTCTTCGTCAGTATCAAAAAATATTTCCACAAAGTAGGGATTGAGCGACGTCCCTTTGACCTGCGCCGTAATTTTGTCCGGCTGAATTTCAAGGTGACTGATCGAATTCAGGTAAGCCTTGGCCTTGCGAATTTCGTCCTGATCGTACCAGTGGATGACATTCTTGACGCTGTATGACTGCGAGAGTGACATGGCTAAAAGGTCAGGGGCCGGTTATCCATACAGCTTGCGCCCGCGAATCCGTGCCCGGTGCGCCTTGCGCTGTTCGGCCTCGGTCAGCGGCCTGGGTTTCTTGCCCTCGAACGGATTTTTGCTGGAATTGAATTGTATCCTGAGCGGCGTGCCTTGCAGCTTGAAAGCTTCGCAGAAGGTACGCTCCAGATAGCGGGTATAGCTGGCCGGCACATCGTCCAGGCCGCTGCCGTGAATCACGATCAGCGGCGGATTGCTGCCACCCTGATGGGCATAGCGCATCTTGGGGCGGAAGCGCGCACCTTTCGGCGGCTGCTGTTTTTCGAGTGCGGCGATCAGCACGCGGGTGAGCTTGGGCGTCGGCATCTTCGCCATTGCCGCCGCATAGGCTTCGTCCACCGACTTCAGCACCTTGTCCACACCGCTGCCGTTCAGCGCCGAAATATAGTGCAGCTTGGCGAAGCTCAGGAAATGCAGCTTGCGCTCGATGTCGCGCTTGACCGTATCGCGCTGGTGCTCGTCCAGCCCGTCCCACTTGTTGACCGCCAGCACCAGGGCGCGCCCCGCCTGCAGCACGAAATCGGCGACATGCGCGTCCTGCTCGGTAATCTGGTCGCGCGCATCCACCACCAGCACCACCACGTTGGCATCTTCGATGGCCTGCATGGTCTTGATCACGGAAAATTTTTCCACCGCTTCGTCCACCTTGCCGCGCCGGCGCACCCCGGCGGTGTCGATGATGGTGTATTGCCTGCCGTCGCGCTCGAAGTCGATGTAGATGCTGTCGCGCGTGGTGCCCGGCTGGTCGAACGCGATCACGCGCTGCTCGCCGAGAATGGCATTTACCAGTGTGGACTTGCCGACATTCGGGCGTCCGACGATGGCGAGCTTCGGCGGCTTTTCTTCAGGGGATTCTTCTTCGGCTTCAGGCGGAAAATTTTCCAGCGCGAGCTCGACCACTTCGTTCACGTTGTCGCCATGCGCCGAGGAAATCGGCAGCGGTTCGCCCAGGCCCAGCTCGAAAAAATCGGCGGTCACTTTGGCGCGCTGCATCCCTTCCACCTTGTTGACCAGCAGCAGGATCGGCTTGCCGGTTTTGCGCAATTGCCCGGCGATAATCGTGTCCTGCGGCGTACAGCCCGCGCGGCCGTCCACCAGGAACAGCACCACGTCGGCCTCGTCCACCGCCTGGCGGCTTTGCTTGGCCATTTCGTACAGGATGCCATCCTTGGCGACCGGCTCCAGCCCGCCGGTATCTACCACCAGATAAGGGCGGTCGCCCACCCTGCCGCGCCCGTAATGGCGGTCGCGCGTCAACCCGGGCTGGTCGGCGACCAGCGCGTCACGGCTGCGCGTGAGACGATTGAACAGGGTGGATTTGCCGACGTTCGGACGGCCGACTAAAACAAGTGTGGGCAACATTTCAGGCTTTCAATAATTGAGGACTGAGGTTCGAGGACTGAGGACTGAGTAAAATCACCGCGCTTTGTACTCAGTCCTCAGCACTCAGTCCTTAGCCCTGATTTCTAGCGAATACAACCCGCCATCGCGCGTCTGCACCAGCAGGCCGTCATCCAGCCCGAGCGGCGCGGCCTGAATCGCACTGCCGTCCAGTTTGATGCGTGCGGCAAAACTGCCATCTTCGCGATTCATGCCGTGCAAATAGCCCTCGTAATCGCCCACCACCACGAAATCACCCAGAACATAGGGGGTGGTCGTATCGCGCATGAACAACTGTTCGTTCTTCCACAGTGTACTGCCGCTGGTCTTGTCCAGTGCCATGACTGATCCGTGCGCATCGCTGAGATAAAGGTATTTGCGCAGCAGCATCATGCCCTTGTCGCTGCCGATGTCGCGATTCCACAACGGGCCGCCCTGTGCCGCATCAAGGCAGGCAACGCGCCCCTGGAAGGCGATGGCGCAAACCTGTTCATCATCCGCCACCGGATTGCTGGTAATGTCACTGATACGTTCCAGCTCGGTGCTACCGCGCGGCTGCGACACCGAGACCTCCCACAGCACCGAGCCATCCACGATTTTTATGGCGGCCAGCTTGCCGCCGGCAAAACCGGCGAAAGCCACGCCGCGCTGCAGCGTCACCCCGGCATGGCTGCGCACAACCAGCGCCGGCGTGCTGCGTTCGTACAGCCAGATACGCTTGCCATCCGCCGCATCCAGACCGGCAATCCGCCCGTCGCCGCTGCGCACGATCACCACGCCTTCTGCCGCTTGCGGCGCGCTCAACACTTCGCTGGACACTTTGCTCTTCCAGCGCAACTTGCCGTCTTCGCCGTAAGCCAGCACATCACCCTTGTCGCTGCCGATGAGCAGCAGCCCCTCGCCGCTGCCCACGCCGCCGCTGACTGCAATGCCGCTTTCGACGCGCCATACCTGCTTGCCGGTGGCACGATCAACCCGCGTCAGCACACCGCCGCCGGATGCACCATAAATTGCATTTCCGGTCAATGCGGGTTGCAGCAGACTCGTGCCGGAATCGCCCAAATCGGTATGCCAGCGCACTTCAAATTTGGCGATCTCGCCGAACTCCACCAGCTTCGCGGGTTCCATGCCATCCTTCTTGCTGCCGAACCAGTCTTTCACGGTATCCACGGAGGAGCAGCCGCTCGACGCAAGCAAGGCAAAAAGCAAAGCCAGTCCTGAACTACGTCGAAGGGCCAGATGTGCCAGTTTCACTTCGCTTCTCCAAGCGCATCCAGCTTCATCTCGATCAGGCTGCGATATGAACTATTGGCATCGGTCTTCTCATAGGCCAGCCTGTATACGGATCTGGCTTCTTCGTTCTTGCCTTGCGCGCTCAACACATCGCCTTTCAGGCCGGCATACAGGCCATCGAATGAAGCCGGATGTCCGGCTTCCAGCAATTGAAGCGCATCGTCATATTTTTTTTCATCCAGCAGCACCGCAGCCAGACGCAGGCGCGCGACATCTTTCAAACCTGCCTCTTCGGCATGGTCGATGACCCAGTGCAGTTGCGTCTTGGCGCGCGCCAGTTCATCGCTCTGTTCATTTACCTGTGCCGCCATCAATGCGGCGCGCGGCGCATATCCGCTGGAAGCATATCTTTCCATCACCGCCGCGGCGGCATCGTTGATTTGCTTGACCTTGCCGCCTTCCAGTTGCCGGTTGAACCCCGCATACAAAGTCGCCGCCTCGCTGGACTGCTGATGCCGGTAATACTGCCAGCCGCGCCAGCCGCCGACCGCGACGACGATAATCAGCAGTGCACCGAGCAGCCGGTTGCCGTTCTCTTTCCACCACGCCTTGAGTGCGTCAATCTGTTCCTGTTCCTGCAAGTCCAATGCCGCCATGATTACTCCTGTTTGATAATTTGATTAACTGCCGCAACGAGATTTTGCGCACTCATTCGCTTCTGTTCGCCGCCCTGCATCGGCTTCACGCTAACCTCGTTGGCCTGCGCCTCGTCGTCGCCGATCACCACCGCCACAACCGCGCCACTGGCATCGGCTTTTTTCATTTGTGACTTGAAGCTGCCGCCGCCGCAATGCAGCAGCACGCGCAGCCGGTCATCGCGCAACTGCTCCGCCACCCGGACGGCCAGCCGGCTGGCCAGTTCGCCCTGGTGCACCACATATACGTCCACTTCCGCTTTTGGCAGCGCCATGCCGTCTTCCAGCAACAACGCCAGCAGGCGTTCCACGCCCATCGCAAAACCGGTCGCGGGCACCGGTTTGCCGCCGACCTGCCCCCCACTGATTTGACCGACCAGCCCGTCATAGCGCCCGCCGGCGCAGATGGTGCCTTGCGCGCCAAGGCGCGTGGTCACCCACTCGAACACCGTGCGGTTGTAATAGTCCAGCCCGCGTACCAGCTGTGGGTTGATCTCGAACGCCACATCGTGACGCTTGAGCATTGCCTGCACGTCGTCAAAATGCCTGAGTGCGTCATCTTCCAGTTCATCGGCCAGCCTGGGCGCGGCGGCAACCAGCTCCTGCATCGCCGGGTTCTTGCTGTCCAGGATGCGCAGCGGGTTGGTATACAGGCGGCGCGTGGCATCGGCGTCCAGCACATCCCGGTGCTGCTCAAAAAAAGTGATCAGCTTGACGCGATGCCGGTGTCGCGAAGCGGCATCGCCCAGCGTGTTCAGTTGCAGCGCAACTTCGCGCAGGCCCAGTTTGCGCCACAGCCGCGCGCACATCAGGATCTGCTCGGCATCGATGTCCGGCCCGGCAAAACCCAATGCCTCTACGCCGTATTGATGGAACTGGCGGTAGCGGCCCTTCTGCGGGCGTTCATGGCGGAACATCGGTCCGCTGTAATACAGGCGCTGCGGCGCGTTATACAGCAGATTGTGCTGCAGCACCGCGCGCACACAGGACGCAGTGCCTTCCGGGCGCAGCGTCAGATTGTCGCCGTTGAGCGCATCCTCGAAGCTGTACATCTCCTTCTCGACGATGTCGGTCACTTCGCCGATTGCGCGCTTGAACAATGCGGTCGGCTCGACCAGAGGCATGCGGATATTGCGGTAGCCGTAACTGTGCAGCCAGTCGCGCACCTCCGCCTCGAACCAGAGCCACAGTTCTGCCTCGTCCGGCAGGATATCGTTCATGCCGCGCACGGCCTGCAATGTATTGCTATCACTCATCTTTCAACCTGAAAACAATTACTGTCCACGAAAGACACGAACACACCGAGCATATTTGCTTGATTTCGTGTGTTTCGTGTCTTTCGTGGACAAAGCATTTTTTAATCTTCAATCCCGGCGCGCCTCGCATACTTGCGCGCCACATACTCATCGACGATGACAGTGAACTCCGCCGCGATGTTATCGCCGCGCAAGGTCACCGCCTTCTCGCCATCGATATACACCGGCGCGGCGGGGCTCTCGCCGGTGCCCGGCAGGCTGATGCCGATGTTCGCCATCTTGCTTTCACCCGGCCCATTGACGATGCAGCCCATCACCGCGACGGTCATGTTTTCCACGCCGTCATACCGCTCACGCCACAGCGGCATCTGTTCGCGCAGGTGCGCCTGGATGCTCTGCGCCAGCTCCTGGAATACAGTGCTGGTGGTGCGTCCGCAACCCGGGCAGGCAACCACCATCGGCGCGAACGCGCGCAAGCCCATGGTCTGCAGAATCTCCTGCGCCACCACCACTTCCTGGGTGCGCGAACCGCCCGGCTCCGGCGTCAGCGAAATGCGTATCGTGTCGCCGATGCCTTCCTGCAACAGCACCGCGAGCGCCGCAGTCGAAGCGACGATGCCCTTGGAGCCCATGCCCGCCTCGGTCAGTCCGAGATGCAGCGCGTAGTCGCATTGCTGCGCCAGCGCGCGGTACACCGCGATCAGATCCTGCACCTCGCTGGCCTTGCAGGACAGCACGATGCGGTTGTGCGCCAGGCCGAGCTGTTCGGCGCGCCGCGCGCTTTGCAACGCGGAGGCGATCAGCGCGGCGCGCGTCACTTCGCGCACATCTTCCGGCTCGGCCAGGCGCGAATTCTCGTCCATCATGCGCACCACCAGACCCTGGTCGAGGCTGCCCCAGTTCACGCCGATGCGCACCGGTTTGTGGTAACGCACGGCAATTGCAATCATGATGGAAAACGGATCTTCATCAATGCGGTTGCGCCCGACATTGCCGGGGTTGATGCGGTATTTCGCCAATGCCTGCGCGCATTCCGGAAATTCCGCGAGCAGGCGATGGCCGTTGTAGTGGAAATCGCCAATCAGCGGTACCTCGCAACCCATGCTCTCCAGCCGGTCGCGTATCAGCGGCACCGCAGCGGCGGCCTCCTGAGTGTTCACCGTTATGCGCACCAGTTCCGAACCGGCCTGCGCCAGCTCATGAACCTGCCGTACCGTTGCTTCAACATTTGCGGTATCGGTGTTGGTCATGGACTGCACCACCACTGGTGCACCGCCGCCCAGTGTGACCTTGCCAACCCGCACCCGTTGCGACGGGCGGCGCTGGATATGGTGCCGATAAATCGCTGCGCCCGGCATGGCTTCGTTGCTCACCCCTCTGTCATTCATGGCATCCATACTTATTCCAGCGTCAGGCGCGCCACTCCGCTTAACGAACTGATATGGGGCGTCAAGTCAACCTGTTTGCCTTCGTAATAAAGCCGCACCGAAGCGCCATGGCCGATCACCAGCGAAAACGGAGCATCTCCGTCGAGGCGCAACTCGCTGTCCTGAAGATTGATCTGCGACGACAGGATATTGTCATCCTTGTCCTTGATTTCCACCCATGACTCCCCGTCAAACGCCAGGCGCAGCGCAGTAATCTGCGACGACGCGCCAAGCGGTTTTTTTGGTTTGGCTTGCGGCACAGCCTGGGAAACCGGAGGCAGTGCCGCTTCCAATGCGGGCATTACTGCCGACGCGGCAGGCGCGACTTCGGCCACTTCAGGAACGGCCTGAGCCGGGATGCTCAGGATTTCCTTGGGCAATGAAACCGGCATCTCGATCCGGGTCGTTTCTGCGGGGGCTTGTGGTGTCGTGAGATGCCACACCGCAAAGGCAACGACCAGCACCGCCAACAGCAATGCCGCGCCCAACAGAATCATATTTTGTCTTTGCACCGAGTGCGCAACAGGAAACGGCACCTCGACCGAGGCCGGCTCCAGCCGCGTTGCAACCGTTTCCGCCTGAGGCAAGGCAGCCAATAGCCTCTGTGTATCCAGGTGCAGGATTTTGGCATAGCTGCGCACGAAGCCGCGCACGAAAGGCATCTCCGGCAAACGCCGAAAATCATCGGCTTCCAGCGCCTCGATCTGGCGCGGCGCAAACTTGATCTGGTCGGCCACGTCTGTGACGCCCAGGCCGAGACGCTCGCGCGCCTCGCGCAGCATTCTTCCCAATGAGGGCTGCGGCGCCGTGGTGGAACTATCGCCCTGCTCGGCGTTGTTTGCGGAAAATGGCTGCATTATTCACCGCGCATGAGCAATTGGGCTTCGCGTGCATCGGGGAAACGATTGCGCAACTGCATGCTGTAACTGGCCTCGGAATTGCGGTCACCGACCTTGCGCTCAATACGCACAGCCAGCCAGAGCTGCTCCGCCGTCAAACTGTCGGATTTCTCCGAAAAACCCGCAAAATATTTCTTTGCGGCAGCGTAATCGCCATTGGCAAAACTCAGCTCTGCCAGCCCGAGCAACGCCTGCGGCAAACCGGGCTGCACCAGCAACGCACG
>Ga0209212_1003269_pt1 | contig 21616 bp, 21 predicted proteins | sample RifGroC2_FD_183996 | JGI IMG/M metagenome (GOLD analysis project Ga0209212, IMG submission 183996) | Groundwater microbial communities from Rifle, Colorado, USA - Groundwater C2 (SPAdes) (version 2) | ecosystem: Environmental > Aquatic > Deep subsurface > Groundwater | place: Rifle, Colorado... | reverse complement strand
CAAGATCAAGACCATCGACGGTTTTTCGGCCCATGCAGATCAGCAAGAGATTCTCCGCTGGCTGGGAAATTTCACCAGGGCGCCGCTAAAGACCTTTGTGGTCCATGGAGAATTCGCTGCGAGTTCGGCGTTAGCCGAGCTTATCGGTAGGAAGTTACGATGGGACACGGAGATTCCAAAAAACGGCCAGAGGTTCGTCTTAGCCTGAAAGGGGCATCGGGAAATAAGCAGGAGCGTAGAAAATAATTTTCTGGCATATTGCCCGCTGATTATGCTAATAATTCCTTAGCTATGATCGGCAGTGCGAAGGGGAGTCTTATGTATTGGTTGTTGTTTTTCATTCTCATCTCCTTTTCTTCACCTGCGATGGGGTACGAGGAGGTAGTGGTGGCGAATGGCGGGTCGATTGGCGGATTTGTGAGGGTGGAGGGGAAGGTAGGGAAGGGTGGGTTTTTAGAGGTAACGAAGAGCCGGGAGGTATGCGGAAAAGTAGCTGATGAGAGTTTGGTGGTAGGAATAGGGCAGGGGGTGAGGTATGCGGCGGTGACATTGGAGAGGGTGAGCAAAGGCAAGGCGGTGGAGCGAGAGGTGGTGCATGAGTTGGACAATGCGAAGTGCCGGTTTGTTCCACACGTCCAGGCGGCGAGCGTTGGGCAATTTTTAATGATGAAGAACAGCGATCCGATATTGCACACGGTTCATGCATACACGCCGGACGGGCAGCCGCAATTTAACGTAGGGCTTTATCCCGGGAGAGTAAGCCGCAAGGCGTTGGTGAGTCCTGGGGTAATTAAGATACTTTGCGAAGTGCATCCGTGGATGAAGGCGTACGTGGTGGTAAGCGAGCATCCGTATTATGCGGTGACGGATTTATATGGGGAGTATCAGATCACTGATATACCGGCGGGGAGCTATCGGTTGAAGGTATGGCATGAGAGTTTAGGGGTAGAAGAGAAGCAGGTGGAGGTAAAGGGGGGAGCGCTATCGAAGGTGGACTTTATGCTTTCGACATCCCAGGGGGTAAAGAAGAGATGAGCGGGCATTGGTTGTGGGTAGTAGCTTTTGGGTTAGTTTTCCCCGTCGTAGTTTTGGGTGCAGAGCCGGCCAAGACGGGGGTGGTGAAGGGAAGCATAACGGTAGGCGGAAGGCCGACCTCGGACGTCGTTGTCTCGGTTGAGGGGTTGCCAGAGAAGTATCTCAAATCTCAGATCTCAAAACTCAAATCGAAGAAGGCGGTGATAGATCAGCGGGAGCTCAAGTTCATTCCGCGGGTATTGGCGGTACAGGTTGGGGCGGTGGTGGAGTTTCCGAACAACGACAAAACCTTTCACAATGTATTTTCGACCTCGGAGGCGAAGAAGTTTGATTTAGGGCTTTATGCGCCCGGGAAGAGCCGGAGTGTTACGTTTGATAAGGCAGGAGTTGTCAAAATTTTATGTAACGTGCATCCGAACATGGAAGCCTACGTGGTGGTGAAGGGACACGGTTATTTTGTGGTGACGGACAGTCGTGGAAACTACAGTTTGAGTGGAGTGGTGTTGGGGAAGTACCGGTTGGAGGTATGGCATCCCGAGTTTGGCACGAAGGTGCTGCCCTTTGAGCTGGTCAGAGACGGTGAAGTGCTGGCTTTGGACGTGGAGCTGAAGAAAAAGTAGGCCCCGGCCGCAGAGAATCGAACTCGGACTTAGGGTTCCGGAGATACAGTAGACCTTTCGCGTAACTAGCGGAAATATAAGAAAAACAATAGCTTACTCAATAAGTACCGTTTGCGATCTAGTACGTTTTTCTGTGGATAAGTGCTGTTTTTGGGCAACGGTTGACCAAGGCTTTTGGGTCGTTGTTTCCTAACCTTCAGCTCCGGCGGTATCCCAAAATAGACAATCGCCCGACCCATGCCCCCGGAGATCAAATAGGCGAGGGGCACCGAGATGATGCGCCCTTCCATGATGAACCTTCTCATCCTAAACGTGTCAAATGGCTTTTCTTGGGAGCAAACCTGAATTGTCTACGATCGGAGCTTGTTGAAATTCATTAGGCAAGACAACGCTAAATTTAGACCCCTTTCCGTAAACGCTCTGTACCTCAATCCTGCTGCCGAGCAACTCTGCCGCTTTTTTGGCAATAGCCAAACCGAGCCCGACGCCGCTCTTGAAGCGAGCGTTCGGATGGTTGCCTTTATAAAATTCGCTGAAGATGAGCGGCAGCTCCTCCGGTGGGATCCCGATTCCGGTATCCTCGACTTCTATCTTGACCCGGTTCGTTTCGGATTCCCTTTCCAGCCGGACGCAAACTTCTCCCCGTGGGGTAAATTTAACCGCGTTGCTTACCAGATTAAAGACCACCTGCTGCACCAGAGACTGGTCGGAATGGATGAGGACCGGATGCGGCGGCAGCTCCAGCTTGCAGGCGACGGCGCCGTTGCCGCAGAAAAAGCTGAAGTCGCTCATGGTATCCCTGAGGATCTCGGTCACGTTAACGGGCTCCCGTTGAGGCGCGATATCGCCAACCTTGAGCCGCGAGAGCTCCACAATTCTGGCAAAGTGGGACAGAATCTCCGCCGCGGTGTTGCGCATTTTCTGCAAGAAGGGATCGGCCTTTTTTATTTTGTCAGGCTGATCCCAGAAGGCGCCGTTTAACAACAGATTGGCATAGCTCATGACCGCTTGAGGGTTGCGCAGCTCCCGCGAGAGGTCCGCCAGAATGTCGTCCTTCAAGCGGGTGGCCCTGTAGATCTCCTCCAAGGCCTCGCGCAGGCGGCGATTCTGGTTGAGGATGAGCGCAACCGCTCGGCCCAGACCGACGTAGCAAAAAAGCAAGAGCAGGCCTAATCCTCCGACGATGGTCAGCCCGATGAGCCATCCGGTTTGGCGGATCGTCAGATACAGGGGATCGACATTGAGATAGACCTCTGCTACTCCGGAAGGCCGTTTCGCGCCTCCAATATAGATGGGAACGTAGATCTCCATCAGGGCGCGGAATGTGCCCCGCTCAAAGCGGTGTTCCTCCTTCTGCAGGCGGGAGAGGTTCGCCTCAATGCGGCCTTCTAACGCGTTAAGGAGATCAGGGTTCTTTTTCGGGGAGGGGGTCATTTCGAGAAGCTCCCGGGCGTCGGTCCAGATCAGTTCCCCTTCCTGACTAAAGATTTTCACTCGAACTACGTCAGGGATAGAAAAAACATCGGAGATTTTCGCCTGAAAGCTTTCCCAGGCAGCCCCCATCTTGACCCCGCGGAAGTCCTCCTCGGTCAGCAGGTGTCCGACAAGGGCGTTGATGTATTTTGCCGTGGTTTCTCGGCTCTCGCGCATCAGGCGCTCTTCGAAGGTGCGCATCCAGATCTGGAAGAGAAGGACAGAGACCACAATCAAGGCTATCAGGCCAAAAATCGCAAAACGGAGGAAGAGGCGGGAAAAAGAAGGAGTGGTCTTGGAATCGGATAGTGTCATAGTACCTTATCCTGCGCTGCCGCTGACGCCTTGGGCAGAGTGACAGTGAATTTCGACCCCTGGCCGTAAACGCTCTCCACCAGCATCTCGCCCCCTAGGTGCTGCACCGACCTCTGGACGATAGCCAGGCCCAGCCCTGTCCCCTCTTTGGAGCGCGCCGCCGGAGCGTTTCCCCTGTTAAATTCCTCGAAGATGGCGCTGAAATCTTCGGCTTTGATCCCGATGCCTGTATCTTCGACCACGATTTTGACCGCATCGGTCGAAGCGCCGTTGAGCAGGCTGACTTGAACATGTCCCTTCTCGGTATATTTCAAGGCATTCGTGATGAGGTTGGTCACGACGTGGCCCACAAGGGTGCGGTCGGATCGCACCATCACGGGATGGCCAGGGAGGTTCTCCCTTAGCTCCACGCGGGGGTTAGGGACAATGGGACGGAAATAAGAGATCATGTCTTGCAGGAGCCGGACAAGATCAATGGGCTCTACGTCGAGCCTAATATCCCCGGTCTTCACCCGGGACAACTCAAGCAGCCGATTAAAAAGAGTAAGCAACGATTCCGCGCCTTTGATGATGCGCTTCAGAGGGGCTTCTTGCTCCGAAGAGATTCGGCCGAAATTTTTCCCGAGCAGCATGTCGGCATATCCGGCAATGGAAGTGAGAGGAGTACGGATATCATGTGAAAGCGCTGCCAAAAACTCTTCCTTCAAGCGGATCGCCTGGGAGGCTCTTTTCAGCGCCTCTGCCAGATCCTGCTTCTGCCGTCTCTCGTTTTCCGATATCAGACCCAGGGAGAGGGAGAGCATGAACAGGAAGCCGATCCGTACGATAAAGTCTGGCCAGGGGATGATAGATACCCCCCCCAGAAAGATATAGATGCTGCTATAAAAGAGCGAGGCCAACACAGCCGTGGCCAAACCCACCCGCAAGCCAAAATAGAAGGAATGGATCGCCGCCAAAAGATAAAAGCCGATATAGAAGCTACCGACGAACAATCCGACGAACAGGATCAAAACGGAAATAAGGGACAAATCCACAACAAGAGTTATAAGGTAAAAACTGCGTCTCGCCCGCGGCCAACTGAGGACGCCAACGTAAATAAGGACGCTGTAAAGAACGTAAAGAAGGAAAAACCAGGAAAACACCTCGTAGGCGGAGTACTCGTGGGCGGTGAAGAGATAGTACAACGCGCCGCCAAGGATCGTGAGGAGGCGCAGAAGAAAGAAATAGCAGTCTACAGGCTCCAAAGCAGCCAACTTCTTTTTTATGGTTGTAGAGAGCGACCCTATCACTGTGGTGAGCAAAGCGCCGCCAGAAATCGGCAGACAAGCGGGATTTGAATTCCGGTTCGGGGATTCCATTTCGACCTCCCTAATGGCTGCGCCTTCTTGGCATCCCTACGGGGATTCGAACCCCGGTTACCGTTGCGAGTAACCCTTCCCGGTTGCCCATCGGAAGGGAGAAAAACGGCGTCCTGGGCCGCTAGACGATAGGGACAAACATCTATCGAGCAAAACTCATTCCATGTTGGCGCTAAGGTTTCTCGGCGACGGCGCGAAATGTCGGAGGAATATTTCCTAGAAGTGGGAATATTACCCGCCTTTGTTCCTGCGCGTGGGAAAATATTGCTGAGCAATTCTGGCACACTTGTTGCTGCACACGCTCTGTAAATACTTTCCTAGAAAGGAGACGGAAAATGCGTCGATTGATTATCGTGTCAATAACTGGAGGGTTGTTCCTGGGAGGGTCGTTGTTCCTGAAGGGAACACTTTCCGGGCCGCTGTTGGCGGCAGGTGGAGGTAGCATCTCGGGGAAAGTGATGCTAGTGGGCAATGCGCCGCAAGCGAAGAAGATTGAGATTACCAAGGATAAGGAGAGGTGCGGCAGTGAGAAGGTGAGCGAGGAGTTGGTCGTTTCTGCAGACAGGGGCATCAAGAATTCGGTAGTAAGTGTCGTCGGTGGAAAGGGAAGCGTGGCGAAGGCAGAGGGGCCCGCCACATTGGACCAGAAGGGTTGCTCCTTTAACCCTCATGTCCTCGTGGTTGCGCCCGGCGCTCCGGTGGATATCCTTAACAATGACGGTATCCTTCACAATTTTCATACCTACAGCAGCAAAAATGGTGCTATTAACAAAGCCCAGCCAGCATTTAAGAAAAAAATGACTGAGACTTTCAGCCAGCCGGAAATCATCAAGGTTACATGCGATGCCCACGCTTGGATGGTGGGTTGGGTTGTGGTGACGGATCAGCCGGCTGCGACTACTGATGGAGCTGGCTTCTTTAAGCTTACAGATGTTCCAGCGGGGAACCACACGCTTGAGATTTGGCATGAGACGCTCGGGAAGATGACCAAGCAGGTCTCTGTGAAGGCGGGGGAGGAGACGAAGGTAACGATCGAACTAACCAAGAAATAGCGAGAGTAAAAGCGGCACAACGAATGAGTATCCCCATGCAAAGAGCTCTTTGCCTGCCATGGATCTGCAGGATGTGTGGGGCAAAGGGCTCTTCGCAGTGTACAGTGTAGGGGTATCCCCTGCGTATTGGGGGGATGCCTCCATTTCGCGTATATAGAGCCGGTGTGCAGCTCCCGTACACATGAGCAAAAACGGCACACTTATTGCTGATTCAATCTTCCAGTTGAAAAGAGCGACAGGGAGGGTTCTATCATTCGGAAGCTTCCATTCCCGGACACCATAGACTTCTATTTTTTCCTCCTACGGCTTGTAACCTTGGCCGGTGGGGCGCTGTATTATCTTTTCACCGCCTACGACTATTCCGCCCACCAAGTATTTGTTCAGTTTTTCCCTCTTTATCTCATCTACAGCGGCCTGCTCTACGCGGCTATCTTTTCCTGGCCGCGTCTGATCAAGGGCTTCTACCTAATAACGCTTGTTGTGGACATACTCTTCATCTTCGTGCTGATTCTCTATGTCGGACTTTTCGTTGGGAGTTTCTTCATAGCATTCTATCTTTTGGTCGCAATCCACTCTTTCTATTTTGGTTTGCGCTTGGGGCTGCTGGCCGCCGTTGCCGCTTCACTCCTCTATGGATATGCCTACGTCACTCTGGACGGCATATCTCTTATTCCCTGGCCTGATTTTCTTGTGCGGATCGCCTTTTTGTTCCTGATCGCCTTATCTCTGGGTCTGTTGGCGCAGAGAGAGAAACAAGCGAGAAAGACGGTGGAGAAATTGAATTTAGAGTTGGCCCGCAAGAACTCGGTCCTGGAGCAGGCCTACCGTCACCTCTCGATTGGAAAGCTGATCGGGGAAATCTCGGGAAGCATCAATAGCCCGTGTGGAATCATGGCCGCTCGGTCCGAAATCCTCACGCAAGAAGCGAGGGAGAGAGGGTTTTCGCCCGACTTCATCAAGGGATTGGAGATCATAAAAAAATGCAGCCATCAGGTAGCGCAGGTAACGAAAGCTCTGTCCACCCTATCCAAGCAGAAGGGTTTCGAGATGAAACTCCTGGATCTCAACCAACTGATCGAAGAAAACTTGCTGTTGATGGAAAAAGGGCTGGAGGACAGGGGCATCAAGGTGGAGAAAAAACTCACACCTCGACTCCCTTTCATTTGGGGAGACGCTTACGAGCTAAAGGGGGTCGTGATCAACCTCGTCAGCAACGCGATGGACGCCCTGCCGCAGGGTGGGACCATCGAGATCGTCACGCGGCTCGGCTCCGGAAATGGCGGGTCGGTCGAGTGCACCGTAACCGACAACGGAATCGGCATCCCTGAGAAAAATATCGAGAGAATTTTTAATCCCTTTTTCACAACAAAGGAGAATACAGGAGGCATCGGACTCGGGCTTTCCAATAGTCTCGGGGTTATGAAAAAGCATAACGGCATCATCACGGTTAAGAGCCAGCCCGGGCAAGGCTCGTCCTTTTCATTTTCGCTGCCCTCGCATCGACCGTGACAGAGGGTTCATGGAAGGGAAACAGAGAATTCTCGTTCTAGACGACAATCTAGACATGGCCGAGACCATCGGCTTGATGCTGGCACGGGCAGGTTATCAATGCACGGTGAGTTGCGAGAGCACCAAGGCCATGGAGTTAATCGCCGAAAGCCAGCCGGATCTGGTGCTCACCGACCTCAGAATGCCGGGGATGAGCGGCATGGAGATTCTGGAACGGGCTAAGAGCGAGTACCCGATGCTACCGGTGATCATCGTAACCGGTTATGCGACGGTCGACGGTGCTGTCGAGGGAATGAAAAAAGGTGCGGCTGATTTCATATCTAAACCCTTTCATGCGGACGAGCTGATCCTCAAGGTGAAAAAAGCTCTACAGCATGCAAAGGTGCTGGATGAAAATCGTTACCTCCGCGAAGAAATTCAGAGCGCCTCGCTTGCATCGGAAATCGTGGGTAAAAGTGACGCGATGAAAAGGGTTCTTGAAGCCCTCGATCGACTGAAAGACGCCGACTGCCGGGTCCTTCTCACCGGGGAGAGCGGAACAGGCAAGGAGGTAATAGCCCGGGCCATCCACCGGATGAGCCCCAGAAGAAAAGAGAAATTTCTTGCCGTGAACTGCGTAGCTTTGACCGAAACCCTGTTAGAGAGTGAACTCTTTGGACACGAAAAGGGGGCCTTCACCGGGGCCATATCCCTGAAAAAAGGACTTTTTGAGCTGGCCGATCAAGGCACTCTTTATCTCGATGAGATTGCTGATACGAGCCTTGCCTTTCAGGCGAAGCTCCTGCGCGCGGTGGAGGAGAACGAGCTCAAACGGGTCGGCGGCATAAAGAATCTCACCGTCGATGTCCGCATTATCGCAGCCACCAACAAGGACCTCAAAAAACAAATCGCAAAAGGCACCTTCCGTGAGGATCTTTTTTATCGTCTAAGCGTGGTCCATATCCATCTTCCTCCTTTAAGAGAGCGCAAGGAGGACATCCCCCTGCTGGTGGACCATTTTCTAAAAAAATTATCCAAAAAGATGGCCAAAAAAGTGGAAGCGGTTAGCGGCAAGGCGATGGATGTCCTACTGGCCTACTCGTGGCCGGGCAACATACGGGAACTAGAAAATGCGCTTGAGAGAGGGATGATCATGGCCTCAGAGGGTGAGGTCTATCCGGAAGATCTCCTGCTCAGTACCTTTGCTTCCCAAGACACGGCGGGCAAAGTAGGCGCGGGGGAGCTGACGACCCTGGAGGAGTTGGAGAAAGAACTGATTCAGAAAACTTTAGCGGACTGCAATTGGAACAAAAGTTTAGCTGCCAAAAGGATAGGCATCGGTCGCAGGACGCTTTACGACAAGGCAACCCGCCTCGGTATTCCATTGAAGCCCGACGACGAGTAGAGTCGGAAAGGGAAAAATATGATAGGAAGCGGCAAAAAAATCATGCTCTGGGTTGGCCTGCTTCTGTGGGCAGGTTGCTCTCCTCAGATGGCTGAGCAGCCTATCGACTTGGTCTGGCCGAACCCTCCAGAGACGCCCCGCATCAAATACCTTCGAAGCCTCTCGCGAGTTGACGAGTTCGGCAATTCCGCAAAGAGCTGGCTTGATACTTTCTTCGGTGAAGAGCTTAGCGGCACCATGGCCAAGCCTTATGGAGTTGTAACCGACCAGGAAGGTAGGGTCTATGTGACTGACAGCGGGCAGGGCGCCGTATGGATTTTTGACGAAAAAAACAAAAAGGTAAGCTTTCTCGGCACTTCAGGACAGGGGAAACTCAACCAACCGATAGGGATCGCCATAGACCGCCGGGGCACCGTCTTTGTTTCCGATGTCAAGCTCAATCGGGTCTACGGTTTCGACCGAGAGGGCAAACTCGTAGTCGCCATCGGGCAAAAGGACGAACTGAAGAATCCCTCTGGCTTGGCCATTGACCCCGCCTCCAGTCGTCTTTACGTGGCTGACCCGCGCGCGCATAAAATCCGCGTTTACAGCAGCGCCGACGGCAAGTTCCTTTTTGAGTTCGGCAAGAGAGGCGAAAATGATGGCGAGCTTAATTTTCCTACCAATCTCTTCATCCGCAGCGGCAAGCTTTACGTCACAGACACGGGCAATTTTCGCATCCAGATATTTGACTTGGAAGGGAAGCTGCTGAAAAAGCTTGGCGAGGTCGGGGACGGCCCCGGTCAACTGGCCCGTCCCAAGGGAGTAGCCGCGGACAGCGAAGGCCATATTTATGTGGTGGATGCGGCCTTCGATAACTTCCAGATCTTCGACGAAGAGGGAAGGCTCTATCTCTTTGTCGGCGCGGCCGGCCATCGACCGGGATACTTCTGGCTCCCGGCGGGGATCCATATCGACGATCAAGACAGGATATATATAGTGGATTCTTACAACCGCCGCGTCCAGGTCTTCCAATATATGAGCGAGGCCTACCGTGCCAAGCTCGCCAAAACAAAACCGGAACCATAAACTTCCGGATTCCGCCCTGTCCAGGTCCCTGTTTGCGGAGGTTGATTGTGCAGAATCCGTATAGCGTGCGGATCTGAAACAATTGCCGCCTCAGTCCGGCGCAGACATTTACTCGCCAGCCAACTCCGGTTTGGTTTCTAACTATCTGCTATGACAGCGGTTTTTACGAAAACGCTAAATTTGCGCTCGAAACACGACTGTGGCACGGCGCTTGCCCTCCAGTGAAGGCAGGAAAGGAGGGCAGGGGGATGAAAAAGATCATTGCAACAGTGATATCGATGGTGTGGCTCCTGGCTTTCACCGCGCTCGTCTATGCCCAAACCGGCATCGTAAACACGAAACACAACCTGAGGTCTACCGGATCCAGCGGCCTCAAAGGGACGACAGATGAAATTTGCATCTATTGCCATACCCCGCACGGTGGGAAAAAGGCTATCGCCGATGATACGGGTCCCCTGTGGAACAGAGAAGCTACTGCTGGGCCCTTCGACGTCTATGCCAGCTATACCTTGGATACCTCTCCGAGTAACCCGCCAACAAGCGTCTCCAAGGCCTGCCTGAGCTGTCACGATGGCACCCTGGGGCTAAACCAATTGATTAACAACGCGGGGCCCGGCTCAGGGACGAACCCTGCCAACGGTACCGATACAAAGATGGGCGATGCCGGCTCCACCAACAACATGGCCTTGATCGGCACCGACCTCAGGGACGATCACCCGGTGTCGATCATTTACAATGACGCCAAGAGCTATGGCACGGGAGCAGCCATCGGGACCGACTCCCATGACGCCGGTTTTCAAACCGCCAGCCTGTCGGGAACCCGACCGGTGGTCGTAAGCGGTACGATCACTTTACCCCTCTATGGCACGTCCACGGCAAATGGCAAGGTCGAGTGCGCCTCCTGCCATGATCCCCATGAGGAGAGAAGCAAGACCGGGGCGGCAGATCCAACCAAAAGCGTCTACTTCCTGCGGGCAGTCAATGAGGGCAGCCAGCTCTGCTTGACTTGCCACCTGAAGTAAATTAAAGGACCGACGGAAAGGCTCAGAGGGTTTCTCTGAGCCTTTTTTTTGCCCGAAAACGATAAGGGCCATTTGACCCGAAAGGACAGGGGAGATGGAAGCCAAGAAGACTGCAGAAGAACAGACAATCGAGGGCGGAAAGTTAACCTACTACGGCTATGCGCAGAAGCCGCACAGCTTATCTCTAAGAAAAAAAAGAGTCCTGCTTAGCTTGGTCTCAGAAGATGACGGAGATACGCTGGCCAGGCAGGGACTTTCCTCCCTGCGTCAAGCCAGAATATTACGCCTATGCCGGGAGGCCTATGAACAGGGCGCTCTCCTCGCCTACGAAGATCTGACCCAGCTTCTTTTGACCAGCCCCAGCACGCTGAAACGGGACCTCCGTCTGCTTAAGAAGGAAGGGCTTTCAGTGCCGATTTACCGGAAGAGGCAGCGATTCATTAAGGGGAATTGATGGGGCGTCGCAGAGGAAATAGCCTCCTTCTCTTCCTCGCCGCCTGGCTGCTTGTCGCTTTAACGGATGCCAACGCGGAATGGGGCATTGGCGTCTCCGGGAATCTGGGGAGTGGTCTAGGCTATACGCGAGAACAACAAGGAGACGCGACCACCTGGAGCTTCTCCAGGACGGACAATTATACCCTGGGACTAAACGGCAGGATTCTCGACCCTCGGCTGGCTACCTTTAACCTCGGCGGCGCCCTCTCGACGACCGATAATCGCTCCAATCAAAAGTCTGGGGCTGAGGATTCTCGGCTGCTCTCCTTGATAGGCAACCTCTCTCTCTTGCCCGCGAAACCGTATCCATTAGATCTGCGTTTCTCGCAGTCCCATCTGACCGGCGGCAGCGATACGGACGTTCTCTCCTTCGGCGGGAACTGGCGGATCATCTACGGCGATTGGCCATCGCTCTTTCTTAACTTTGATCGGGTCAATATTGAAAGCACGGGCCAGACACGCGCCGACACTACTTTCACGACCGGCACCATGCGCCTGGCGAAACGGCTACTTAGCTCGGACCTGGATGCGGAGTTCGGCCTGCAAAATTTTGCTGACGACGTCCGCGGCGCCTCCAGCTTCAGGCATTTCGGCAGATTGGGTAGCACAACCAACTACAGCGCGGCCACAACCTTTAGGCTCTCCGGCGACTATTTCTCGCAAGAAGAGAACCGCAGCGTCGGCTCCATCTTCTCACTGATCAACCGGCCTGATCCCACTCTCAGCCGGAGTTTAAGCCTGGGAGTTAGAAACCTCACCGGCAAGGATCAGGGACAGACCACTCTGGATGGCAACGGAACCGTATCCAAAGCCTTTCAGCCCTTTTCCACCCTCTCGATCACCCCCTTCATCACTACTGTCGCATCGCAACGGTTCGCTGCCGACGGACAAGGGGACTCAACGCTCATCAACTGGTCGTCGGGAAGCTCCCTGGTCTCCAGCTATTTTGCATCCGTCCTGGCAAGCGGCGGCTACGGATTGGGTTTGGCTTACAATAACAGCGAAGGGGAAGCACAAACCAACCTCGGCACGACCCAACAGTTCAACTTGGGTTTACAGAGCACGCTTCTTCAACCCTACAGCGTGAGAGGAGACTACGCCCTGATCCTGGAGCGGACCCTGACAGACCGCAATAGACACTTGTTCAGCCTCCGCGCCAACGGCCCTATTATCCCGACCCTATTTTTCCGCTCCTCGGCAGAGTTTTTCAAAGAGGATGCCACATTCACCAGTCAGAGGACTACGATCACCGCCAAACAAACAAATTTCAATCTCGGCGGAGGACTGACTTACACGGGAATCGAGCGGCTCTATTTCGACGTAGGAGCCAATGCATCTCGAATAGAGACTGACGTGAGTTCCTCCTGGATCACCCGCCTCACGGCCAACCTCAACTATCGCCCCAGGGAACGGCTAACCTTAACGCTCAATGGGACGAGGGAAACTGATACCTTGAACGCGCAAACCCGCTATGAGATGATTGCTCGGGCTCTTTACCAATTTGGCCAAACGACGGTGAATCTCGAGTACCGTTTTGAGTCGCGCAGCATCTTAGGTCAACAAGGCCAAGGGCAATCGGTCCGTCTCACCATCAATCGGCCTTTCAGATTCTCCTTTTGACAGACCGTTGAAAAAGGCCCATCTGCTTCGTTGCGCTCGACCGCCTCGCTCCGACGTACTGCTCAAGTACGCCTCCGCTCGTCGGTTTCTCGCGCGCCTCGCATCTGGGACCTTTTTGACCGGTCTGAGAACAGGTTTTTCAATAGCCTTTTGATCTCTGCGTTAGACTTTCAAGATGGCCGGACCTAAAATGTGCTCGTCGCTGGCAAGGATTTTGCGTAACTAGAATTGTTTAGGGTTTTCCAAGGATTTTTGAAAATGAAGCCGGGCGGCCGTTTTGCTAATATAGCCGGGCCTATATTTCTCTTTGCCTGTCTCTGGATCGGGGGCTGCGCCTTGTTTGCGGGAAATAGCCCGGAGGCGCCAGAACCGGCTATTGATCTAGTATGGCCTAACCCGCCAGAAAGCCCCAGGATAAGGTATATGAGAAGCGTCGCTACGCCCAGGGACCTAGGAATTACAAAGTCTATTTGGCGCCGGATCTGGGAGTTTATTGCCGGGGAGGTGGAAGAGAAGATCGTCAAGCCCTATGGTATCCAGACCGACGGGGCGGGGAAGATCTATATCGCCGATTCCGTGGAGCGGTTTATCCACGTATTTGATCTTGAAGGAAGGGACTACTCCAAGATCGGCGACCCTCAAAAGCTGAAATTTCCCATTGATCTCGCCATCGATCCCAGTGGGGAAATCTATGTTTCGGATGCGGAGCTGGGACGCGTCTTCAGATACGACTCCTCAGGCCGACCCACCGGGGAGATCGGCCTGGAGGGAAATCTAAGAAGGCCTGCGGGCATCGTCTACAACTTGGTCAATGGGCTCCTCTATGTCGTGGACGTTTCTCAGCACGAGGTTCTAGCCTACGAGCCGAGTGGGAAGCTGCGATTCAAGTTTGGCCACAGGGGAACTGGCAACGGCGAGTTCAATTTCCCCACCAATATTACCACGGACAAAAGAGGCTATCTCTACGTGACCGACTCTCTCAACTTTCGCATTCAGATCTTCGACCCCCAAGGCAACTTTGTCTCTCGCTTTGGCCGGCCGGGAGACGCGCTTGGTGAATTTTCCAAACCGAAGGGGATCGCCCTCGATAGCGAGGGACACATTTATGTCGTTGAGGGGCTCTACGACACTATCATCATCTTCGACGAGAGAGGACGGTTGCTGCTAACCTTCGGCAGTCCCGGAACCGGTCCGGGACAATTTTGGCTGGCCTCCGGCATCTACATCGATCCCCAGGACCGAATTTACGTGGCCGACTCGTACAACAGCAGGATTCAAGTCTTTCAATACCTGAAAGCGGGGGACGGAAAAAGGCCGTGAGATTGCCAATGGCAAACCGTAGGTGGCAGATCGCCGGAGCGGTCGCAATGATTGCCCTGCCCCTGCTTCTCGCCGTCCCGCAAGCTTTAGGACAGGTGACCGGTATCGCCAACACCAAGCACAATCTCTCCTCCACCGGCCCGGGAACTATCAAAGCGACTACCGAGACCCAGATCTGCGTCTTCTGCCACACGCCGCATGGCGCCAATCCCCTTAACCCTCCACTCTGGAATCGCGAGTTCTCCTCGGCCAATTACACGCCCTACACCAGCCCATCTCTGCAAAGCTCCGTAGGACAGCCCACCAGCTACTCCAAGCTCTGCCTGAGCTGCCATGATGGAACTATCGCGATCGGCTCTGTGCGCAATATGGGAGGGGCGCCGACAGTCGTGAGCGGCCTTGAGGCCCCGCTGCCGCCTGGCTCCACCTTGATAGGCACAAACTTAACCAACGACCATCCGGTTTCCTTCGTTTTCGACCAGGCCCTCCGCTCCGCCGATCAGGAATTGGCCGATCCGGGCCTTCTCACGGGGCCGATAAAGCTCTATCCCGGAGCGACCTCCGATGCTAATTCCGTTCAATGCACCTCTTGCCACGACCCTCACGAGGGGAGAATCGGAAAATTCCTGCGCAAAAGCCCCATGGGCCAAAGTGATAACCTCTGTCTGACTTGCCATCAGAAGCCTGGATGGGTTGGGAGCACACACGAGTCAGACACCGCCTTCTGGCCCAATAATCAGTCCACAACCCAGGTAAGGGACCACTCTTGCTTTGGTTGCCATACTCCACATACCGTAGAAGGGGCAGAGAGACTGCTGCGCAATGCGGCGGTAGGCGGCGCCTCGGCCATAGAGGAAACTTGCTATCTTTGCCACAAGCCTTTAGTCCCATCGGTAGCTCCGGATATTCAATCTGAGTTTAACAAGACGTGGAAGCACCCGATAACTCTGTATGCCGGCCATAAGCCGGTCTTTATCTCTACCCCCCCGGCAGGACTGCCGGAGGGGGTACTTCTTAAGCCAGGGCAGGCCGCGCCTGATCCTCGCTTCACCGACTCCAAGCATGTGGAGTGCGTGGACTGCCATAACCCCCATAAGGTGCTGAAGACAAATCGGACCGAGGGGATGCAAGGGATAGATCTAGCCGGAAACATCGTCAATAATGTCATTAACGACCCAGCGCCCCTGGACGGCACGCCGAGCACAACCCAGTATCCGGTCTGCCTTAGGTGTCACGGCGACACCTTCAACACCGTGATTGGCCCGGGATACCCAAGCACGCTCCCTAGCGGCGCGACCCCAAGCAACAAGCGAACTGAGTTCCAGATCGCTAACAGCTCCTTTCATCCTGTCGGCGGTCCAGGTCGCAACACCTCGACGAACCTGAACGCCCAACTGACACCCAATGCTCTCAGCACCAACTCGGTCATCAAGTGTACCGACTGTCACAACAGCAACGCCTATGAGGGCACCCCTGGTCGCGCGCCAAGCACAGGCTCGGCTTCTACCCCTGTCGGTCCCCATGGCTCGATTTACGGCAGTATCCGCCGGGCAAATTTTCTTAATACCCTTCCCGGGCCGTCTAGTTGGAACTCCGCCAATTTCAATCTCTGTTTCCGGTGTCACGATGTGACCGCACTGACTGCCAGAGACACTGGCTCGGGGGCACGAACAAACTTCTACGACGATATCAACGGGAAGGATAATCTCCACTGGCTTCACCTGATCGACCGGATCGACAAATCGCAACCTCTATGCAAGTCCTGCCACTACAACATCCACAGCAACCAGGAAGCGCCGAACACGCAGTACAATATCGACGGTTTCGTGAACAACACTCCGCCTTCCACGACTCCCACGCGCCTGGTCAATTTTCACCCCAACATTCGAGCCATCAGTGGCCGTCCCCGGCCAGAGTGGCGGTTCGATACAGCCACAAAGAGACGGCAGTGTTTTCTCCAATGCCATCAGCCGAATGGGTCATCCGGCGGAGCTGTCATGGGTGGGGCGGCAGGGGAGGCGGGTGGAAAAAAGGCCGAGTACCGTCCCGCATCCGGAGATCTCCCGTAGGAGGAGGCTATGAAGCCATCGTTTCTCACAGGCCCGGCGATCCATAGGTTGACGTTTTCTCAGGCGCTTCTGCTCGGTTTTTCCTGGCTGTGGTTGGTTGCAGCCGGAACGGGAGAAGGAGTGATCCAGGGGAGGATATACATCAGCCCGACAGGAGAGGCGGAAGGGGACCTGGTCATGCGTGGAGCAGGCTCGGAGGTTATACTGCTTCGGGGTGAAGGAAACTTCGAGGCTGAACTTGCGGCCCTGCGTCAGAACCGCTCACCTACCATCGCCAAGCAACTACAGGCGGTAACGCGGGCGCAGGAGGAATTTCTGCGCTCTGCCGCAGGAGCAAGAGAAGAGAGGGAAAAGAAGAGCGCGCGCCTGATCCAGGAGCGGGCTAGGCTCGCAGAGTTGAGGGAAGCTTACACTAAAGGGGTTTCTGAGCTCATGGCAAAGCATGCTTTTGCCAAGGCAAAGACAGACTCTGAGGGAAAGTTTAACTTCGAGAAAATCCCCCGGGGACATTATTTTATCCACGCCCATTTCGAGATTGTGGGCATGGACATCCACTACTACTGGCTCTTGCCAGTTGAGCTGGAAAAGGAGAAAAAGAAAGAGCTCTCTTTGAATAAGTTGAACGCGACACCGGTTTTTTAGAGGAGAAACACTATGCTCAAAATTCCCTCCAGGCTCCCTTCTATTATTCTTGCCACGGGGTTACTGATTCTTTTTCTTGCCACGGCTACGCTTTTTGCCGCAGAGCCGCCACGGAGACCGAAAATTCCCGAACCTATCTCTCCCATTTTCCCTTCCCCTGGGATACCGGGAATCCCCCAGAAGGGAGATCCTCAGAGAGGGGAGCGGATCTATCAGTCCTGGGGTTGTCCCAGTTGTCACACCCTGGACGGCAAGGGGGGAAAGATGGGACCCGACCTTGCCCGTGCGGGGGAGATCCATACCGATGCTTATTGGTTTCGCAGATACCTCTCCGACCCTCGCTCCATCATCCCCACGTCGGTGAAACCACCCGTCAAGCTTTCCGATGCGGACATGGACGACCTGACGGCCTATCTTCTCAACCTAAAGAGATTCCGCTAGGGGCCGGGCATATCAAACACTCCTGTTGCAAAGATCGCTTGACAGGGACCGTTCTTTCCTTATAGATTTCTCTTTGCCGGCTAGGAGATTTTTTGAGGTCTTTAAGTGAATGCCGTAGCGATAGGGCTCCTCTCTATACTGATTTTGGTCCTACCTCCCTCGGGTTTTTCTTTTGATACATGGGGCAACCCGGCGTCCCAAAACAACCAAGACTCGCGCTTCTGTTTGGGCTGTCATGACGGCACGATAGCCCCTAATATTATCAGCCAAGACCTAAGAACTATCTGGGGAAACTTCGGGGGGGAAATGCCCAAAGGCTTTTGTCTTGAACGGGGTCACCCTGTGGGAATTGACTATCAGACAGCCCTTCTCAGGAGTAAAGGACGGCTGAAACAACCATCCTTATTTGATGCGGCTGTGAGGCTAGAAAATGGTCAGGTCAGTTGCACTAGCTGCCACGACCCGAACTCGCAGCTTCCTAAAAAACTAGTGATGCAGAATAGCGGCTCTGCTTTTCCTGCCACAACCTTTAATACAGAACTCAGAATCCAGGAGCCACGATCCAGAAGGGGGGAGGGCTTCTGAATTCTGACTACTGGCTACTGAATTCCTCAATTATTTTCGGTGACAGGTCCAGCAGAGTTGGTAGGCTGTGGTGGCGTTGAAGTTCCACAGCTTGGGCGCGTTGGAGGCGTGCGGATTGTGACAACTGCGACAGCTAAACTCTCTCTCAGGTTTCATAGGATCCGGCCGCCCTCGCGTTGGGTGGCTATCACCCGAGGGACCCCACGCAATAATGTGCCTTCCCGACGCTTTTTCCGCGTGACAGGTTGTGCACAGATCCCACGGCGGCTTCTTAAGCCAAAATTCGTTGTCGCTGGCATGCGGGTTATGGCAGATAGTGCACATCCCCGTCGCCGTCGGCCCGTGTTGGTACTGGCTGGAAAAAAAGTAGTTCTTTAGGTCTGTGTGGCAGCCAAAGCATAGATCGCGCACCGGGGTAGGCGTGGCATACTTCGCCGGTGCGGATTTCGAGTTATGACAGCCAAGGCAGTTCCACAGAGAAGCCGGACCATGCACCTGCCTAAACTGATTTAGTCCCTTATGGCAGATATAGCAGGAGGAATCCTTAGGGGTTGCGGGTGCCAGATCTTCCTTCGGGCTCTCTAAGAGATGACAGCCGCGGCATTGTTCCCCGTTTTTGCCGTCGACTCGATGAAACGGCCTGGATGCGAAGCCCGGGGGGATCTCCTTCTCCTCAGCAATGGGAGAAAAGAAAAAGAGTTCTCGCGATTCTTGCTCCAGGAGCCTGCCTTGCTCCATCACGCCCACTTCGATCCTATTTAGGCCGAATTTCAGGCGAAGGGGATAGTGCTGAACCTTATCCGCGATCTTGACATTTGCCAAAGGCTTGCCATTCAACCGGACGGATAAATTCGTTGGCTGATTCAACTCGACGATCAGATGGATCAAACCAGCCCCGCCAAAGATCGCCTGATTCGGCGGCGACAAGAGGGCAAAGGAGCTTGAAGCGGCTGCTACATCGCAGCGGAATAGTGCTATCCAGAGGAAAGCGGAAAAAAGCTTCAGGGTTCTTGTACACAAGCCTTTCATTCCATTCCTTTGATATCCGGGTATATAACAACCTTGGAGATCCGATCTGCCGTTATCGTTGAAAGCTGGCCGACGAGATCGTCGGGCCGCAGAACCTGATATTCCATACCTAGGACCGCCCTCTTTGTCTGGCCGTTCGCCGTGTGCACGATGAATTCGACCTCTCCCGTGATCCGGGCGCTCTTTAGCTCGCTGCCGCGCAATTTGATCTCCAGCAGCGTCAAAGGATAAAAGCTCTTGCTGACAAAACTGTATCCGGCGTGATATTCGGCTACAATCTCTTGCACGCGCCAGATCGGTATCTCCTCCTTGCCTTCCAGACCGAGCAGGTCCGCTCGCAGATTTGCCTCGATCTTGCCCTTGAGAACTTCACCGCCCCACAGCCTCAGGAAGCTTCCGCGCTCTATCCCTGGCAGCTTCTCCTGGGCCGATTTTGCATTAGCTACGAGAGCGCCCCTTCCTCTGTCAATCACCAACTGCCAGTATTCTCCGGCTATGGCAAGCATGCCTCCTCTCAGCATCTCCTCGGCCTCATGGAAGATCTCCGCCGTGTCCTTTTCGGATACCTTTCCGTCGACAATCTGGAACTCTTTTCCTGACCTGAGCCTGACCGTTTCTCCCCACAGAAACGGCGACTGAAAGAAAAAGACGACGAACAGCATCCCGGCAAAAAGCCACCCGGCAAACACCTATCGCCTCCCTTGTAACAGTTTCCTTACCGCCCACTTGTAGGCATGGAGGGCCTGCCCCAAGTCGCTCTTCCTTTCGTAGGCCTTTCCCAGCTCGTAGTAACCCTTGACCGGATCCGGATTAATTTGGACTGCCTCCTTGAGCATCTGGATGCCCTTGTCCAGGCTGCCAACGCGGACCGTGATGATTCCCAAACCCAGCTTGGCGCTAGGAGATGCCGGGTAGCGCTCGAGTACCCACTCAAACTCGCGTTGAGCCGCTTCGGCCTCTCCGGAATCCAGGTGCGCGTACCCCAAGGCGAGATGGACGTCCATCAAATCCGGATCCATGGCCCTGGCCTGCATAAGCTCCTGGAGAGCCTCCTTCGGCTTTCCCTGTCGGGAAAGGCGCAGCGCCGTCTTGAGATGTACTTCGGCCCGGACCCTCTCTCCGCCCAACTCCTCTCCGATCTGCTTCATGCGTTGCTCGAAATCTTTTTCAGTAATGAGGCCTAACTCTACCCTGAGCCTTTCGCGAACGATTTCCCGATAGTTACTGTTGCGGCTCGGCAGGTAAAACTTGAGCCGCCCGTCCTTGCCCACGATCCCCGTACTGGGGAACACGATAACGCCATAGGCCTCCTCAACCTGACGGTCTGGATCCAGGTAGATCGGATAGGAAAGGCCCAGGGTCTTGATGGACTCTTGCACCGGGTGAGGTTGGCCCGTTGCTTCGAAGATAGCGACGATCTCCACTCCCTTTGAGGAAAACTCCTTACCAATCTGCTCGAGATCCTTGAGCGCCTCTAAGCTGAAAGGCTGGTTGGGACGCGAGAACCCAAGGACCACGACGCGCTTGCCAAAGGAAATCGTAATCGCTTTGGCGTCAAGGTCCCGGACAGCCACAGGGGGCGCCGCCATTCCAACATTCACAGAGCGAAAGGCCCAGCAAATCGGAGCCGAGGGAAAAGAGGCCAAGATAAAAAGGCCGACGGCGAGCGGAAATTTGACCATAAGCACTCCTCAGTAAAAAACCACGAATTGGATCAGATAATGTCCCGTGACCACATCCTGCCGGATGTACAGCATAAGAATACTTGACTGCGGATAGAACTCGCAGGTGGCGTCGAGATCGATGTAGTGGAGTTTTTCGTTGGGTCTCGTTCCCGCTCCAACCTTGACCTCTCCCAAAGTAGAGAGAAGAAACTTTCCGTATCTCATCTTTTTGCCTTCGCCAAGAATCGGCCGGAGCTGCTCATCAGTTGTGCCCCACTCGGGGGAGAGAAAGATCGATTCGACAATCCCCTTGGCGTTGATATTGAATACGACGGTGTCTAATCTCACATCCTTGCCGTCCGGGTGCTGCGGGTCAAAAGAGAGCTTCTCGTAAAGGAGTTGCTCCCTGTACTCTTGAGCGGGCTCGCCAAGAACTCCCTTGACATCCTGGACGGTCGATTGGCGCACGCGTAAGCCGCGCCAGTGGTACGACTTCTCCGCCGCCGCTGCCACAGGCCACGGCAAAAAGAGAAAAAACAGAAATAAAGCGGTCGCCGTCACTCTCTTTTCACTCCTTGGATCTTCAGGTAACGCGCATTGCTCTCATGCCACTTAAGCCATTCCTCGTATCCCCTGGGTATTTCGCCCTGAATTTGTCCCTTGGCGAGTTCCACGAGCAGCCCTTCGGCCAGGCGCTGCAGCCAGCCTTCTTCGTCTTTGAGAAGCTTGATGAGTCCCCCGATGGACCTGTCGTCGCCGAAGCGGACCAAGGCGAGGGCCGCGGAGCGGCGCAGGAATGGGTTGCCCGCCTCCAGCACCTTCAGCAGAGGCTCGACCGCCGCCCGGTCGCCCAGAGAGGCCAGGGCGTTCATCGTTACCACCTTGCCCCACTCGTAGGCCTCGCCCTTTCCCAGG
>Ga0209212_1003267_pt1 | contig 21641 bp, 20 predicted proteins | sample RifGroC2_FD_183996 | JGI IMG/M metagenome (GOLD analysis project Ga0209212, IMG submission 183996) | Groundwater microbial communities from Rifle, Colorado, USA - Groundwater C2 (SPAdes) (version 2) | ecosystem: Environmental > Aquatic > Deep subsurface > Groundwater | place: Rifle, Colorado... | reverse complement strand
CAAGTTTTCAGCGTTAGATAACGCGATTGCTTATACCGTCAAGGTATACGCAACGATGGAAAGAGATTCATTGATGATTGGTGAAAAGGTTTTTGAACTCGCATCCGCAGTCACGCAACATATTACAACAACAGATGAATTCCTAGCGATGAAGACGAATAGAGCAGGAAACTTCGTTTTAGATAACGATCTTGATTTTTCTGGAACGACGTTTGTTTCACCATTCACATCGTCTTTCTCCGGAACATTCGACGGCATGGGATTCTCGATTAAGAATGTAACTTTCGGAACAGCAGCAACCTATACCGGAGTATTTGGTTATGTTTCCTCTGGAACGATTAAAAATTTAGTGTTAGACAACGTCACCATCGGTTCGTCAGTCACTCCGATGTTGATGTCAACATCTTCAAGAATCGGTATTTTGGCAGGCTATGTCTCCAGCGCAGCTGCAGTCATTGAAAATATCACGATTACGAATAGTGAAATCAACGTCACAACCTCAAGCACCGTGCAGGCATATGTCGGCGGTATTGTAGGTGAAAATAAAGCATCGATCATCGGTGCTGAACTATCCAACGTCAATATCCATGTCAAGTCATTATCTTATGGCAAGATCAAACTTGGCGGCGCAGTCGGTTATATGACAGAAGATTCTATCCTTAAAGAAGTGAAAAGCGATGCGAATGTCTCATTTGAATTGGCAGCTATAAATACAAAGAATAAGGATATTCAAGCGAATGTCGGCGGTTTGATCGGCGATCATAACGCGAGAAACATCAGCAAATCTGTAGAAAACATCTTAAGCATAGGAAATGTCGATGTGACATTGGATTTCGGTACGCTTTCTGAAACAACATCAGGCATTTATTCCATCTATGTCGGCGGATTGGCTGGTATCGCCTATAGCAATATCATCAACGCATTTTACGGCGGATCAATGAGTTTAACTCACGTGAAGAATGAAAATGAAGCTGAAACAACAAAGACATTCTATCTTGGCGGACTTGTTGGATTCTATGGATCCAATAAGGCGATGACAAATACGGTCAGAGTCAGTGATTCAAATACCATCACAGCAACTGTTTCTGATGATGTCAATTTGAAAACATCACAGACATTTGGTCAGAAGAGTTCAACAGCTGTTCAGGTCGCAGGTGTTTATGGAGACATCCATTTGGAGGTTAACGGCGTATCTGTTGCAGGAGCTGACACATCCACTGTGTATCTAACACTTGTTGGATATTTCACAGGGGATTGGATGCAGGATGCATTTGATGCTGTTTATCCAGCATAAATAAGAAATCAAACGATTTCAATAAATATAAAAGGGAGATTCGCGGGTTCTGAATCCGTACGGGTCACCAATAATAGCATGAAACGCTCTTCTCACCCGTGGGAAGGGCTTTTTTTCTAGATATTTATAGGTAGTTACAGTTCTTTATAAATCAAAAGAAACAGGAAAATTTGTCGTTTCTTTAGTTTTTGGTTGAATTGCTCCAAACACAAAAAATTCATGTCGACATAAGCAAAATCTACACCACTTATTGAAAGTTGATGATAAATTATTGATTAATGCTAAAAAAATCTACTTATATTGACATAAGTTTTGGTGTTTTATTAACATGTTGCAACTATGATATAATTATCATAATGATTAACACGTTTAATAAATCTAATAATGGTGAAAAAATGAAAAATGTCGGTGATCAAAAAAAGAGCAAAAAGGAATCGAATAAAAAAACAGCTATTTATATACTATTAAATGCAATAGATGAAGTTAGCCCATTTTTCCAGAATTTTTACTCATTGAAAGAATCAGAAGAGGAAGCCATTAATGATGTGATGAAATTTACTCTATTTTTGGGTTATAATGATGTCATTATTGAAGAAATCAAAGTTATACATATAGATGATCTAGATGAAATAGAAGAACTCATAGAAGATGAAAATTTTGATGGCTTTATTCAAAATATTAAAGAAGCATATCCAAGTGAAGAATAGAGCAGGTTCAAATTACTGATTGAAATAATTAGTATTATTAAGGAGACGTTGAATATCAAATATATGTGGTATAATTATGGTATAAAAAGGGGACGATTAATATGCCAAAAATAATACCAATCAGAGAACTCAAAAATACTGCATCAATTTCAAAGTATGTAGAAGAGACCAATGAACCTGTTTTTATCACTAAAAATGGTTATGGTTCTATGGTTATTATGAGTATCGAAGTTTATGAAAAGGAAATTGCTAAAAGACAAATGATTGAACTCATCAATGATTCGCTTAAAGATATAGATCGATCTAATCCAAGGGTTGATGGTGCACTTTTCTTAAATGAAATGAAAGCTAAGTATGGTAAATAAAAATGAATCATATTTCTATGGAGAGAAGTGTCATAGTATTTCGAGATGGTAGTCTTGAAATAGATGTTAAGATTGATTCTGAAAAAGATACTGTTTGGTTGACTCAAAAACAAATGAGTGAACTTTTTAGTGTGACTACAGATAATATTGGTTTGCACATAAAGAATATTTTTAAGGAACAAGAACTCGTGGCAAGTTCAGTAACCGAGAAATCCTCGGTAACTGCATCTGATGGAAAAAAATACAAGACTAATCTTTATAATCTAGACGTAATTATATCTGTAGGTTATAGAGTGAAGTCAAAACGAGGTATCATTTTCCGAAAATGGGCAAATCAGATCCTTAAAGAATATATCTATAAAGGATATGCGATTGATCAAGAAAGACTTACAAGGAATCGAGAATACTATAAAACTTTTGCAAACTCAGTAAAACTCATTGCTGATTTTATTGAGCGAAAAGAACTTGAATCCGAAGAATCAAAAAGTTTACTCCGTATCATATCAAAATATGCTTATGCACTTGAAACTTTAGATAAGTACGACCACAAATCACTAACAATCACAAATATTACAAAAGACGATAAGAAAATAAAGTTAGAATATAAAGATGCAATCAAAGAAATAAAAGGATTGCCTGATTATGGAAAAACACAATGGTTCGGTAAAGAAAAAGACAATTCTTTTCATGGTGCATTGAATGCGATTTATCAAACCGCATTTGGAGAAGAGGTTTATCCATCCATTGAAGAAAAAGCTGCAAATCTTCTTTATTTTATTGTGAAAGACCATGCTTTTTATGATGGGAACAAACGCATTGCTGCATCTATATTTTTATGGTTTTTGGACATTTATGGAATTATATATAAGAAAGATGGCTCTAGAATACTTGATGATAATGCATTGGTTGCAATAGTGCTTATGATTGCTTTATCTAATCCAAATGAAAGAGAAACTATAGTAAAGATTATCATAAACCTAATAAATCAAAGCAATTAACAAAGTTACCAAAATAAACTTAAAAACAAAGGGCTATATAATAAGCAAGCATAGTTAACTCGGGAAAAATCGTGAACCAGTACGGGTCACCAATATTAGTATGAAACGCTCTTCTCACCCTTGGGAAGAGTTTTTTTCTTGATATTCAATGGTTTTTTGATTCTTTTAGCAACCAATGAGCTATCAAATTCAAAAACCAGGCTTTTATAGTGTTCTCCTAAATGATATAATTTGTATGAATATGAACGATTAAAACCATCTGTTTAAGAATTACTAAATCCAGCGTTATACCACTTGAAAATAACTATGATGTCTTTGACTAGATGAAAGTATTGATTCATAGGAATGAGCAGGTTAAAAGAATATGAACCATAAAGAAAATGCAGTACAGTTTTGGGATACGGTTTTTAAAGATAGCAAACCTCTTAAGATCAACCCAAAAGAAGTTAAAGTAGAAAACACTTTGGATGAGTATCTAAAAAAGATAGGAGATACATGTCAAGATATCTTAGATGTTGGGTGTGGCACGGGAACCTCTTTAATGGGGGCTAAGTGTTTAGGTAGCACTATGAAAAGTGGTGTTGGCTTTGATACATCGAAAAATGCAATCAATTTTGCTGAGCAAACTATTCAATTATCCGGAATCACAGGGTTATCCTTCTATAATGCAGATGAATCCTTTTTGAAGACGATTAAAGATGAATCCTTTGATGGGATGATTTGTTCTAACTTTCTAGATGTTATTACTAAAGAATTGTCAGAAGGCATCATTCAGGAAATGAAAAGAATTTTAAAACGTAACGGTCTATTATTGCTTAAAATCAATTTCTTTTTAGATTCATCTTTAATTGAGAAACTAAAGATGGAACTGATTGATGAAAATACCTATCAAATCAATGGTGTAATCAGGTCTTATAATCTATCGACGGAAGCTTGGGTTCAACGATTTGATAGTTTTGAGGTCATGGCAATAGATGGGTTTCAAAGAGCACCACATTTACCAAAGGACCGCATTCTTTTAATGAAGAAAATTTGAGGTCTGTTCATCTATATAAAGCGATATTCCAAGTAAGATTTTTTAGCGAGTCTATGGATTTTTCTTGTACACCTTAATGAGAAAATTTTTTCCTCTTTTTTGTTACAATGAATGATTATCTCATTTAAACGAATATATGTTAGAATAAATGTAAAAAAACACCTATTCTATGACTAAAAAAAACTAAAGGAGACGAACGATGATTGATGATCGCATTAAGAAAGTAGATAAAATGTTGCTTGATAAAGCGTTCAATGGCACTGTTTTGATTTCATATGGATCAAAAATTTTATTGTCAAAAGGTTATGGATTTGCTGATCTTGAACTCGATGTTCTTATATCCCCTCAAACCAAAATGAGAATTGCATCAATCACAAAGACAATTACCGCAATAGCAATCTTGCAACTAGTTGAAAAAAAGCTACTGAAACTCGATGATCCATTAAGTAAATTCATCCCCGATTATCCTCATGGTGAGGAAATCACCATGAAGCACCTTTTAACACATTCATCTGGGATTAGTAATTTTGAACTTGATATGGATTTTTATGAGGTAGAGCATGCACCATCATTTTCTGAAAAACTAATCGACCTATTCAAATTTAAACCATTACAATTTATTCCAGGAACAACTTTCTCATATTCTGTATCAGGCTATTTCCTTTTAGGCTACATTATTGAACGTATTACCGGATTGAATTATGCAGAGTATCTCAAGATAAATATTTTTGAACCCCTTCATATGGAAAACTCGGGATTTGACAATTATCAAAAGATTATTAAAGGAAGAGCTAAAAACTACGAACTTGATGGTTCTATCATTAGGAATGGCAATTTTGTTGATATGAGAATCGCCGGAGCTGGTGGGGGATTATATTCAACAGCAGAAGATTTGTATCTATTGCAAATGGGTTTGCTGAATCATCAGGTTATCACAAAAGAAAGCTACAATATGATGCTTACAAATCAAATTGAAATTAATGAGCAAACCCATTATGGATTTGGTTTATTTCTAGAAGAAACTGAAATATGCGGGAAAAATAGAAATAAGAATTATCATACGGGTGGTGGTCCAGGCGTCAGAGCAATCATGGCATATTATCCCGAGGACCAATTGTTGTGCATTATGATTTCAAATATCAATGATAAAAATACATTTAATGAAGCTCATACTTTGATGGAAGAAATCCTTTTAGCAGAGTGATAAAATTAAGATAAGATTAGAGCCACAGAAGTGGCTTTTTTGCATGAATCCAGATAGACCTAGTCGATCGCGGGTTACTCGGTGAAATTCGTGAACCCACACGGGTCACCAATATAGATGTGAAACGCTCTTCTCACCAGTGTGAAGGGCTTTTTATTGATATTTATATATAGTTTGAATTTTTAGTAACACGATGTTCCATGTAAAGAGTCCGAATAAGACAGTTTCTACGAAGTAAAAAAATCTTCAAAAACTTATGTGCAAATAAGCAAAATTTGAACCAAACAAATGAGGTCCAAAACAAGTTTAGGGAATCCATCAAAAAAGTCAACTCACATTGGTATAAGTTTTGGTATTTTTTGCTCACGATACATTTCTCATGATATAATTGCTTTAAATAACCGCCGTTACTTATGCACACTTTATTTATTATATATTGGGGGCAAGAAAAAATGTCAAAAATCAATGAAAAAGAATCCATTCAACTCTAAACTATATAACACCAATGAGTTATAGAATTCAAAATCAGGCTTTTATATCGGCCTCTTAAATGATATAACTTGTATGAATAAGAACAATTAGAACCATCTGTTTAAAAAACACTTAGTCCATAATGTCATTAACAATTCAAAGGTTATAATGACTGTAAAAATCGTAAAAAACTCAGTATACAATCAGTATTACGGGTATGTTTGTCACCTAAATATATATGAAACGCTCTTCTCACTTGGGAAGGGCTTTTTTGAATATGCAGTTAGAAAAACAACCTATTTCGGGTGTAAGGAACTACACCGCCAATCATCGATCACCTTGTTATGATATAATTACTATAATAAACGGATTTATGATTGAGAATGAATCGCATAGGGGAGATATCAAATGAAAAAATTACTCATTGTAGGAATTGGTGTAATAACCGCTCTATGGATTATCTATACAATTTTGGGAAGACAAATACCGATCCACAGATCTGATGATCAAGTTGGCTCTGAAAGAATCTACTATCTGGAAACTTCTAAAATGGTTTTTTGTGATATTGCATATTTTGAAGTTGTTGTATATGAAGATGAAAACTATCAATATGTATATGAGTTAATTGACATTGGGAATGGTAGTTGCAAGAGTGATTTATATATATGGGATGATCTTCATTACTATAAGTTAAGTGAAGCCATAGCGCTTAGCATTGTTTCAATAGATGATTTCTTAGAGAGTGATGTCGTTATAAAAATACCAATAGTTTAGATTAATTACCTAAATTATCCGTTAAGTATCAATCTTCAGACTATTCTATTCAGATTGACATGAAAAAACGAGAACTCACTCACCCAAATAACAATAATTTCCCATCGGAATTCAACACGAGCTTATCTCAAATGAGAGATGAGCTCTTTTGATCTTTCCTAACAGTTGTAATGGATAAGGCATACATGTTAAGGGTCAGATGTAAGTGCCCGTTTATACAAATACAAACATCACCTGGTATCTGGATTGAGTATTCAAAAAAACCTATAATTATCCTTTAATGAGTTCTCCACTTCGATGAAATCGTGATAAAATCATGTTGAAGACAGTAGAAAGGAAAAACACATGAAAATAGCGATCTTTATATTTAGCGGTACAGGAAATACGTACTTTATTGGAAAAAAACTCCAAGATGAATTCAAAGAAAACAATGTTTTATGTGATCTTTTTACGGTTGAAAAAAAACATGATGACAATCGCTTGATTGATGATTATGATGTCATTGGATTGGGTTATCCAATCTATGGATCTGATGTGCCTTTGCTGATCAGAAACTGGATTGACGGACTGAATATTCAAAATCAAAAGAAAGCTTTTGTTTTTTGTACACAAATGATGTATTCCGGTGATGGTGCGGCTTATGGAGGAAGGCTACTTGCAAAGAAAGGTTTTATGATTAGGCAGCAAGCCCATTTCAATATGCCAAACAACATCACGGATTATAGAATCCTTAGACCATTCAACAAGCATAACCTCATCAAAATAGAACAAAAGAAAAACAAACAAGTCAATCGTTTTGTTAAGCATATTCTAACTGATAAAAAAACTAGAAAAGGATCAAACCCTATTTCTTTAGGACTCGGCCTTTTTCAAAGAATCCCATATCAGAAGATGGAAATGAAATGGATATCGAATTCCATCAAGATTGAAGATCATTGTATTTTATGCAAAAAATGTATCGATTTATGTCCAACGGGGAACTTTGAAATCAAGGACGGCATTCTAAAGACAAAAAACATGTGTTTTGCATGCTACAGGTGCATCAATCACTGTCCTGTCAATGCCCTTCATTGCAGTAAGAATGCTTTAGTGAAACATCCTTATCGTGGCCCCAGTGAAAGATTTAACATCAAAGACGTCATGGAGGATTGTTTGATAACAAATGAGTTGGTGATGAAACAAGAGGATTCGGTATAGATTATTAGGTTGACAAAGTGGAAAAGTATCCCGTATAATGAATGTAATGTATACGGTTTGATTTCAAAAACAAAAGGGGATAATGATGAAAAAGACTTTGATGATGGTACTTTTTTTATTTGTATTATTTGGCTGCACCAATGAATCAATTCCGATGGTAGAACAAACACCTGAACCAACTCCGGTTGAACCTATACCATCTGAACCGATACCTACCGAAGTCCCATTAACTTTTGATGAGCTATTTTTGATGTATAAAGTTTTTATCGATGCTCATTTATTTGATCAATTGATTGTCACAACACCATATTATAGGATTTCATCTCGTCAAGAAGTCGTCACAAAAGATGAACTTGACCCCATCTATCAAGCCATTGATCATCAAGCAGTACAACTCAACTATTCGAATATCTATTACTTGCATCTATTTCATTATATTGATGTTTACTTTCAAACATGCGATACGTCAGGTTCTTCATTCACATGCACCTTGGATTCCTGGGAGGTTTTTCGTGACATCACAGCGGATGTGATCGTGGATGGGAACCATTTGACAATAGAAGTCCATATGTATCAGGATTGGGATGGTCATGTTGTAGGTCATCACACGTATTATACGTTTGACTTGATTGAGGATAAAATCCATATCACTGCAGGTCAGTTTCAAACCACTGACGATGTTGAATTAAGTAACGAGATTATTACTTACGTCTATGTCGATATCGTTCAAGATGAATCATTTGAAATCATTTATCGCAATCAGACCAATAATATGTTTTTTTATCACTTGATTGATGCAACAGAGCAAAATGAAATTAACTATATGAATTCAACCGAATACAAAGGATTTTATTATACGGATTCTGGTTCAAACATCAAACAAGAGTATGGTTCATTTGGAACACCTGAAGTCTTTAAAATCACCAGTTATTTCGTGGATGGCGCTATGGCGCTTCAGCATTTTGAAAATTGGGCAGGACATGTTTATTTATACAATATGATGATGGTGGATGGCTGGCAATCGATGACACGATCATCGGATGCAAATTCTATTCTTTCACTTGCTTTAGATGAAGGTGTATTTAATCCAACCTCTAATGCGTGGTTTAGGACTGATATTTACAATAAAATCATGCTTGAACTCATAAGATCGGGTAACACATTAGAAGACTTAACAGTTGATTTATCTGATTTATCATTAAGTTTTACAGCAATCACACAAGCTGTGGTTGAATCCAAGAATAATACATTTATCTTTGATATTGAAGCAGTGATGGCATCTTATGGCTTTAATGATTTTGAAACAACTTCCATGCCTGGATTTGACATTCTTTTGGCACCGATGGTTGAAGCTTCGCTCGCGCATCACCAAAACCAATCGTGATTTATCACTATGTAAGGCATATCTTGAAACATCTTTGAATTCTATTTCTTAATTACATTTGAATACTTCTTATTGTTCTTTCTCCCCTATTTTTTATCCTTTTTCATCATGAATTTCAAAGGATATGAAGTGAACAAGAATAGTCTCGATCGAAGCTTGATTATTGTATGGCTCATCATGCTTTTGGTCAATATCTTATACTTTGTCTATCTCTTTAACGGTTTAGGGGAAAGTTTGTATGAAAACCAACAGATTTGGTTTTCAGCAAATGATGTCTTGCATATAGGATTAATCTACTGGATGTATGATATCTATAGAGTCATCAAACGCATTGAGTGATCTGAGATGCGTTTTGATTGGTTTCAAGTACTAACGTCTGTATATAATTCGGTTTTAAAGGCAATTTTGAAATAGTTAACATATACTGCGAACGGGGGGATTTAATGAAAAAGATATTTATCACAGCTTTAGTATATTTATTTGGATTCATTTTTGGTGCAATCTTCGTATACATGTACTATAAGAGCGAATTTGGTGTGGATTATGGGTTCAATATCAGAGTTTTTTCATTTGTTGGGGTTCCAATCATCTATATTATCACATCATTGATTTTGGATCTACTCATTTATAAAAATGAAAATAATCGAATAATTAAACTGGCTGGTTTTGCAGCTCTACCCATCTTTATATCGTCATTCTTCATAGCAATAAGTTTTGACAGTTTAAGATTATTTTCTGAAGCTGTTGTTCTGTGGCATTTTATCCTTTTTCTTCCATTAATCGTTATAGGTGGAATCTTATGCATATGTAACAAGTTCATACAAAAAAGTGAAAAATTCTACGTGATAATGAAATATATACTCACCTATTTGCTCTACATTTATGGATTCTTTATATGGTTTGGTTTCGGGATGGCGGGAATGGGCGTTTGAATAAAAGAATATAGAATCAGACCGCAGATATTTATGGATATCTCACATGAATGTGAACGGGTTATCCACCTGTAAAGAAACATGGTTATGGTGCATCATGCCATGAATAAATAACGAATGATAGGATTTTCATATATTCTGGGGAAAAAAAGGTTTATATGAATATAAAAATCTTATGTTATAATAAAATAGGTAAAAAATCTTATTTTAATGTTTTAACGGGGCGATGATGGGAAAGTGCAACATGAGTAAAAAGTTCATCATAAAAACCTTATTACTAATTTTAATAGTTAGTAATTTTGGTATTTCCTTTGCCTACTGGGCAAGCAATATCGCAAGTGGGCAAGGCGGCTCGAGTTCAATGATTGAAATTGGGCAATGGGAATTTAATGATCCAGAAGTCGCATTAGAAGTTACAACCTTCATCAATGATTACGCAACCGTATTGGCATTAACAGAACAAACCGTACAATTCACAGATAAGACAGCAGTTGAAGAAGCATTGGCAGCATATGGTTTATTGAGTGATGGAGCCAAAGATCTGCTCTTGGCAGAAAAAGACCTATTACTTTCCTTATTGGCTGAAATCATCGCATTTGAAAACAGCGAGTTCTTGGATTTTGAAGGATATGTTTATGACACGGGACTTACCGGTACTGTAGATATGAATGGCAGAACCTGGTATGGCAATGCAGTTTACATATCAAATGATCCAGCATATGACGTGTGGAATGACACAAGATCGCTCGCATTAAAAACGGGTGCATATTTCGAATCGCGCGATCTATTCATCAATGGTATTGATCAAATAACACTTTACCATGGCGCACTGAATTATAATAATGGAGCTACGTTCGCATTCAAGATAGAGTATGAATTGCAGACCAATCCAGGCGTATGGCTAACGCTCCAGGAAGGTGGATCTGATTTAATTATTGATGTCATATCGGGTACGCCATTAACGTATTCAGAAGTCAACGTCAATATCACAGAAGCATTGAATATCAGATTTACACCAGTGATCAGCAATACAGCAGATTACATCAACCTAGACGATATACGTATCTATGAACACGTGGTATCCAGCGCACTTGAAGTTGAAAGTTATAGAACAATTTATGCAGGGGTACTCCTATTGACGACCCAAACTGTAGAGATCAGTGATTTAGGTGCGGTAACATCCGCATTGGCAGCATATGATTTATTAAGTATCGAAGCACAAGCAGCGCTTGGAGTTGAAAAAGCGCTCCTGGATAGCTTATTCATTGAAATTGAATTGCAAGAAGACTTCCAAGCAGCAACAGCGTTAGTCGTAATCGCAGAATCCAGCAACGTACAAACAGATCTTGATCAAGCGCAAGTGTTGGTGAGCGCACTTCCGGAAGGCATAGAAAAAACAGCACTCCAACAAAGACTTGACGCTGTACAAAATATCATCGATTCCGTTGAATCGTTCTTATTGAGTTATCAAAATGTCTTATCCTTGACGGTGATCACCGTTGAAGTGACAGATAAGCAAGACGTTTTAGACGCACTGGATGCTTATTACCTATTAGGTGCAAACGTCAAAGCAGAATTAACAGCTGAAAAAGCATTGCTTGATAGTTTACTCTTGGAAATCAACAGTCAAACACCAACCGAAGCGCTGGTTCTTGAGTTTAGAACAGATCACGCAACCGCATTAGCCTTGACTGTCCTAACAGTACAGGCAAGTGACCGTTTCATCGTGGAACAAGCCTTGGCTGCTTATGAACTGTTAACAGTGGAAGCGAAAGCTGAGTTAACAGCTGAAAAAGCACTTTTAGATAGTTTATTTAGTAAGATCGTGGTTCAAGAAGCGACCGCAGCGGTCGAAAGCGCTGAAGCTTCATATTTACAAGAAGATGTCAATAGCGCTCAACTCCTCGTCTCTGCACTTCCAAACGGCACTGATAAGACGCTTCTTCAAGAAAGACTTGATGCAGTTCAAGATATCATCAATACACAAGCTGCAGTTTACGTTGAAGGTTTAATTGCTGCACTGCCAAGCACTGGTGAAATTGTACTTGCTGATGAAGCGAATATCGTTTTAGCAAGAACTGCATATGATGCATTAACAACAGTACAAAAAGCGTTGGTCTCCAATGAAGCATTATTGAGTTCGGCAGAAAATGAACTGATTGATCTAGAAGCGGCTACCAATGCAGTGGTCATTGCAGAAACAAATAAGACACAGATTAATCATGACGCAGCTCAAGTCTTAGTAATAGCATTGATGGATGGAACACCTAAAACAGCGCTTCAAGTCAGATTGAATGCTGTTCAAGATTTCCTTGATGTCGAACAGGCGGAAGCAATCATTATAAGTTATTTCACTTCAAATACTGTCGGTGTTTCTACGTTGAACAATAATACGGTGAAACAAACTGCATTCCTTGCGAAAGCAAATGAAATCGTTAGTGGACTTGGCGTGACGATTACCGTAAATAGCTTTATCAGAGTTAGCAGAACGAACTCCACATACACAATAACGATTGCGAAGAACGGAGTTTCTAGAACTATAGATGTCGATGTTATTTTTATCAGAGCATAAACGTATCCATACAGTTAAAATAGATTTTAAAGTGAAAGAAAAAATATATAGAGAAATGTTTGAATTGGATGAGTAAACAGGAAATCCATTTTTAGATGATAAAAAGTATTTTTAGCAAACCTAAACCAAAGAGGTGCTTTCATGAATGTTGCAACAAATCAAAAAATCATTATGTTTACAGTAACTTTTTTCACCATCATAAACTATATCATCATCCTTATCGTCCTTGTTAATTCAACCGAATCTTTTGAACATGCAGAATCCATCTTTTTAATCTTTGGTATTGGTGCATTCATTTCAATACTGAGTTCAACTATCATCATTCGGCATCAACTAGAAAACAATCCGCCTTTTCAATACACACTCATTAAGTTATCTGTTGCTCATGTTCCTGTCATGAGTGCGTTTTTTCTTACGATTGTTTATTTCCTTTTGGATTAATTGTAGTATATGTATAGTTTAATGGACTAAGAGGTTTATAAATGGAATGGTGTGATGAAATGAGCGTTTTAAATGATATGAATTCAATAAAAACTCAAAAGAGTGTAGTTCATTTTTATGTCTTAGGTGCAACCATTATAGGGTTATTAATCATCATCGGAACAATCATCTACACCAGATTAAATTCTGGTAATTTTGTTCCTTCTACTGATCATTCAATACAAATACACAGTATAGGTATTTCAGACAATGTGGAGAATGTGATTGATTCAAAAATTTTGGAAATCGAATCAGTAGTCGATAAAATCGGTGTGACATATGCCTCTCTCAAACTTGAAGAAATTGTGCAAAGCGAGGGTCAATTTGTAGATTTTGATCATCGATATATGTCATATAGTTTCTATATTAAAAATACGGGGAATACGACTGAATCCATCGATTATTATATGCGATTAACAGAGGTGTATAATGGGATGGACGAATACGTAAGAATCTTGGTTATTGAAGATGATGATTCTTATCGAATGTATCAAAGAGCAGATGAACCCGATGAGAATAACATTTTGCCAACTTATAGTCAATTACCCTCCTCAATCAATTTCATGACATATGCTACAGTTTTTAGTGATACAATCAATGATTTTAAACCGGGAGAGGTTAAATCTTTTCGAGTTATCATTTGGTTGGAAGAACAAGATCCTAATATCGATGATGATTATCAAAGTGGTCGTATTGAAACTGAGTTCGTTTTCTCTATTCAACAAGAATATCAAGTCAGCAGTATGGAAAACAGTATATTATCTAAGGAAATCGAGAATCTTTGGATACCATTTACAAGTATTTGTTTTGTAAGATTGTGTATTTATTATTAAGTATTAGAAATATCATAAGTGAGCGGCAAATAGCATAAGGGAGATGATTCAATGAATTATATACCGATTGTCTATAAATTGGGAGACATCAATATTGAGAGTAGCAACAAAGACTATTATTTAAAAATGATTGATATTCGATATGAATATAGCATTGAAGCATACAACATTGGCATGATTTTATATGTTCGAAGTGAAAAATTTAGTTGCGAGACTCAATATTTCGATGTGCATTCAACTGAATTTTTCAAATTTTTGAATGATTTATCCAATATGTATATAAACCTTAAGGGTTCTGCGTCCTTGAAATCATTTCATTTCCCATCGACAATAGATATAAAAGTTTCTAAGGGGATGTTCATAGTCGATGGAAAGATTATTGATGAAAATTGGGGAAAACACGGTAGAGATACTTTTAGGAATCAACTAGAATTTGCATTTGAATTGGATCAAACGTATTTCCAAGATATATCAAAGAGGTTTAAAGGCATCGATAAACAAAACATTGAAAAATACGCGATTGAAAAAATGGTGTATGAGGAGTGATCGTTTCTTCGATTTCTTTTTGTGTTGTGGAAAGAACTCATTGTAACGCCATTGATTGATTATGGCTTTTTCTAAATTTGTTGAACGAGAAATATCACTCAATAACAATACTTATATGCAACTCAACTGGCACTCAATATCTTATTGAGTCTCATTTTTTTTGAATACGATTGATTTCGCTCTAGCAGTCCTCTATAATAGCAGTATAAAAGGCGGGTCACCATGAAAAACAAAGATATCGGGCAACTCTTAAAAGAATTGCGATTAAAACACGGATTAACGCAGGCTGAACTTGCCAAACGCGTCAATGTCACTTATCAAGCTGTGTCAAGATGGGAAAAAGGAAACAATACACCAAACCTAGACACATTGGTCGAGTTGTCGAAAGTATACAATCTAAGTGTGGATGAATTGGTTTTACAAGCTACCAAGAAAATTGAGATTGTACCCCATGATTATGTTCCTCATTGGTTCTTGCGGTTTTTCATCATACCCATCATACTGATGGCGTTATCTTTTGGTATTTCACAGTTTTATTTATTCCTTAATGTGCTTTATGGCATGATCGTCCTTGGAATCTTTATTGGTTTTGTTTTATCCCTCGTAATGATTTTTATGCGTGTTAGGAATAGAGGTTATTTTTTTGCCTGTGCACTAGGAATCATACTACTGGTCAACGGGACAATTTATTTTACAAATCAAAACTTTTATCATCTGACGGAAGTTCCTTATCTTCAAGAAATTGAAAGGTTATCTGTCGGAGAGGAATATATAAACCAACACGCAACACATATTCGTTTCACATATCAAGACGAACCCTATGTCCTTGCCTATTACAAAGGATCTAGCAATATTCAAATCTACCAACTCAATAGCGATCTATCATCAATGATGGAAGAAGTTAATACACAAGATATCAAGGTCATGAGTGTTGTAATCATCGACGAAACGGTTTATTTTTCAAGCTATGAATTTGGAGGGACAACATCATCAATCTATTCCTTTGATCTGGAAGATAAAGAGGTTAATCTGCTATATGAAGCGAATCAGCGTTTTGACTTGATAAAAAAAGATTCAGAGATTTACCTAGTTGTTTTAGGAGAAACCACTTTGGATTTTTACAGCGCTATCTATAAATGGGATGGATCAGCACCTCAATTGGTTAAAGAGTTAGATTTTGAGATTGTTGATATCCTTTATAATGATTCTATGAATAACTTTTATATTTCAGTCTTCCGTAATGATATTGAAGAACCCGGGACATTTGGGAATATTTTGATTTACGATGATTCGTTAACTTTTCAGTCTCGTCTATTCGATGAATATGTTCCAGAGATGTTTTATCTTGTCAATGATGGCATGCGAGTCATTTCATCATTCGATCATGAAATCATCAGGATACATATAGATGAAGTTGAATATACAGGTTTATATGGGGATCCGTATTATTGGCACAACTCTGGACTCGATTATATACTTCACGGCGATATCATAGATTCGAGTTGGAACACTGTGACACAAACCATATTCTATACATCAAATTGGAGACCAGGAAATACTTACTATATATATTGGCGGGAAAATACAAATCAACATATCGCGATAGGTAATGGAGAGATTAGCTTGCTTCAGGGATATTCTCGACAAACAGAAAGTATTTTAATCCCATTAAACATTAGGTTTATTGCTTTTGTTGGTGTGATGCCATTTCTTGCTTTATTCATAACCCTGGGGACAAAAGTAACATATCAACCGAAAATAAAGAAAACCAAAGTTTCTTGATTGAGAAAAGGATTAAAAAAATATCGTTCTCCAAAGAGCGATATTTTTTGCATAATTTCAAAATATGAAACACTTAACACCAACTACCTTTGAATTTTCATCGTCATGGTATAGAATTAAAGTAATCGATTGGTATGATTCATGTATTCCTACTTGTCGATAGATGTGAAAAGAATTAAGTATATGAAAAAATGATTCATTTTAAAACACTTTAATAGAATTATTACTGAATATCGAGGTATGTATGAATAAGCTTTCTGAAAAGTCCATACAATTAAAACACAAAAACAAAACATTGTGGCAATTCATCACGTTTACACTCTTAAGTTTAATCACGACCGTGATTGAACTTGGAACGTTCTCGCTTTTGAATTACGCACTTTTGATTTCCTTAAAATCAATCCCGTTTCATTTTTGGGTTTTCAACTATAGTGTACTCGCTGGCGGGTTGTGCGCTTTTCTCGCTTATATGATATCGTTTGTCATCTCACAAACCTTTAATTTCTTCATTCATAGAAAAGTAACCTTTTCAGCGAATAACAACCCATTATTCAGTGGCGTCATGTACGGAATCATGGTCTTATCCCTGTTTTTCTTGCAACTATGGATACCGCAGCTGTTCAGAGAGTGGCTATCTGGAATAACTGGACCCAATTGGGCTGATTTCATTTTAAAAAATGCGAATATGACATTATCATTCCTCATTCAATTCCCGATGAATAAATGGGTGATCATGCGTCAAAAAAAAGAAGTTTCCACATTGAACCCAATGTTATAAAAAAGAATCCGCCAAACGGATTCCTCTTTATCTTATTTAAGGCTAACTCTCTGCAATTCATTATCATTCCTTTTAATTCAAAAACCTCTTGTTTGCCCCTTAAATGGAGCCTCTTTTCCTTCAATAAACTCATCAACTCCCGGACCTTCTAATTGATGCAGTCTCCACATGCCATATAGATAACTTATCGTCAAAATTGCAATCAATAGCGGGAATCCAATGATGGTGTTAAACCAAACAAGCTGTTCAATAGAATCATTTAAAAATAGAATGGTTTCAACAAGTGTCCTCATGACGAAATAGAAAAGCCAGAACCACGTCACTTCTCGGTAAGCTGGCAAAACATCTTTTCTCCAAAACCATGCAAGCGGCCAACCTCTTGTGAAATGGCTGACATAGGCAGCAAGCGGCTTATTCACAATCAATGAATAAACAGTTATAAGTAAAATCAATCCGCTACCCAAAATATCAGGTAAAAAATAAGTGCTCGGATTGTTGTTCAAATATGCAAAAAGTGATGCGATGATGACCGCGAATAGTCCAAAAATTGCGTATTTCTGATTATCTTGCTTGATTATTCTAAAAATCCATAAAAGAACAGAAAGCGCAACTGAAACGATGATTGCGATATTGAGCGTAAACAAATTGAGTGTCAATATAAAAACCAGAGGCGGCAATAAAGTATCCAGCGTCTTACCTTTAAAAACTAAAACTAATTCTTGAACTATTTCTTTGAATAGTTTTTTCATGGATGCACCTCTAAGAATCTATATTCTTTTACGATAAGTATTATACCCTGTAATTAAAAAATATTCAGTGCATACGATTTTCAAAAGCTGTTCACCTGAATGTTATCGATTTTCACTCTTTTATCGTGTTATAATGAACGTGGAGAATAAACATGAAAATTTCAAAAACACGCTTTATCAACTACATCAGATGCAACAGACATCCAGCCCTGGATGAGATCTACCGCGAGAAAAACAAGGCGATTGTTTCCTTTACCGATGATCCAGAACTAGAAGATTTGATCGGGTTGGAGAATAAAGAAAAGATCGGCTTCATTTTAGATGACATGGTTGATGAGGAGGGAGAAGACCTCCTGATTAAAAAAGATGAACAAATGGAAACCATGATGCCTTATTACAGCCAGATAGAAATCCTCGCCGGTGAGGCGATTCAAAGAAGATTCCACGGGAATGTCATCTATAGCTTGGATACTTATAAACAAAAAAGATTCGAATATGAATATGAAGGATTTCGTTTTTACTGCTTCCTAGATGGCTTCCAGGAAGATGAAGATACCATCCGTGTTTTTGAAGTGAAAGCTACAACTTCCAAAAAGTTTTTAGATATGGAATATAAAAATGACGAGAAGGAGAAAACTCCTGTTTTCGACTACTCTCCTGAAGGTATCTTGATGCTTCAAGAAGACTTAAAAGGACCGATCAATGAGAAGTATCAGGAAAAGGTCCAATCACTCAGAAACAGACTCTCCAAGGGCGGCCGTTATGTCTATGATATTTCCTATCAGCGCTTTGTTACGGAGAAGGCTTTAAAGACGTCAAAGAAGGTTAAATACTATCTTGTCGTGTTAAACAGCGAGTACATCCACGAAGGGCTTTATAATGAGAAGAATGAACCGATCTATGGTGATGATTTGGTCACGCTGATTGATGTTTCAACTCTCACAAAATCGATGGTGCCAACCATCGAACAAGATATTGAAACCGTGATTGAAAGATTGAATACAATGAATGCGAATCCTGTCGCTTTAGGGATTCATTGCCAAAGAAAAGATACTAGGCAGTGCAAGTTTTATCCAATCTGTTTCAAGGATATTCCTGTTAAAAACAGCATATTCACCTACATCGGATCCCATAATGGATTCAAGGATGAAAAAAATGAGAAGCATGAACGTTTCGACCTCATCAATGAAGGTTATTTAAGTGCTTTTGACATACCAAAATCTTGGTTAGAGCGCGAAAACAATATCATCCAGCGCCAGGTCATGGATTCTGAGGTTCCTTATTTCCATCCTCAAAAAATAAGAGCTGGAATCTCTATCCTGAAGTATCCGATTTATCATTTGGACTTTGAAACATTCCCTTGCCCTCTACCGAGATTCAAGGGTGAAAAGCCATACAGCCAGTCTTTATTCCAGTTCTCCATTCATATCGAGCATGCTCCTGGCATCTGTGACAAGGATGAAGACAACTATAGTTATATCGCAACCAAGCATGTAGACTTAAGAAAAGACTTGATTGAACACATGCTTGAAATCATCAAACCGGATGGAGGATCCATCATGGTTTACAATCAGTCATTCGAACAGACGAGACTGAAGGAAATGGCTGAATTATACCCGGAATATCGCCTTAGACTGCTTGATATGGTGGATAGGCTATTTGACCTGATGCATCTCTTAAAAGCGAACCAGAAGCTTTATACGCCGTTAGGATTCACTGTGGAAGAATCGAAGACCATCAATTTTTATCATACAGATTTAAATGGGTCATTTTCGATTAAAAAGGTTTTACCTGTCTTCAGCAACCTGACCTATAAAGGAATGGGAATAGCGAACGGTACGGATGCGCTCGTCGCATACGCAAGATTTCCATTGATGGATCAACAGACTTTCGAAAGCACTTATCGTGATCTTAAGGAATACTGTAAACAAGATACTTGGGCGATGGTCGAAATATTGGATCAGCTCAGGAAAATATAGATCCAAGTCAGTATACTTAAAGGAAGGGAAAAATCAATGATGGAATTTTCACAACTCAAAAACATGAAGGTGGATCAGTATCCATTTCTTTCTGAAGATAAAATCAGATACGCAGATACAGATCGACAAGATCACGTCAATAATGCTATTTCCAATCAGTTTTTGGAAACAGGAAGGATTGAGCTTTTATACAATCCTAAAAAGCCTTTGTCTACTGAAGGTTGTTCGTTTGTCATTGTCAGTTTGAAAATGGATTATTTAAAAATGATTCAATGGCCGGGGATTGTTAAGATAGGAACGATGGTGACTCGAATAGGAAACAGTTCCATCCAACTTCTACAAGGAATCTATCAAGACAATCAAGTGGTTGCTGTTGCAGAATCAACAATTGTTCAAGTGGATAACAAAACCTCAGTATCAACGCCTTTAAGTTCTTTCAGCAAGGAACAACTAAAAAAATACATTATTCAACCTTAAGATTCATTACATTTACTCATTGTTCACCTTAAGTTCTTATAAAATGATCAAAAGGAAATGGGGGTAATGCCATGTACACATACAAAGTCGTCGGTGTTCGGATTCCATTCATCAAATCTAGAGAAAATGGAGCGATCAAACTTCAAGAAGAAATCAACAAACAAGCTAAAGATGGATGGCGTGTTCGTGAAATCAATGTTACAGATTACACATTGTTTTTTATTACATTCGAGAAAGAAACTTAGTTTTTTCTGATCAATTTCTGATGGATTCATCTCAATAGTTTAAAGACTATGATTTTTCATATGCGCAATTTGACTTAAGTCAGCCCCTCTATAGACCTCAATCCATTCAAACTACAAACATAAAGGATGTTGTTGATCAAATACAGGTGTAAAATGGTGTGTTTTCTTGTTATTTTTCCATTTTTCCACTATAATAATACAAAGAGGAGGGCTACACATGCTGAAACTATACAATACGCTTACACAACAGACAGAAGTATTCAAACCAATTGAATCCAACAAGGTTTCGATGTACGTGTGCGGACCTACTGTTTACGGTGACATTCATCTGGGCAATGCCAGACCGGTCATCTTTTTTGACGTCGTGAAGCGTTATTTGACTTATTTGGGATATAAAGTCCGTTATGTGTCAAACATCACCGATGTCGACGATAAAATCATTGATAAAGCCAAAGAATTGAAACTCAAAGAAGAAGAACTTACTGATATTTATACAAAAAATTTCATCAACATGACATTGGCATTAGGAAGTTTCCTTCCCGATGAAATGCCTAAAGCTACAGAATTTATACCAAGCATGGTTGAATATATACAAGATTTGATTGATTCGGGTAACGCTTATGTTTTAAAAAGCGGGGTCTACTTCAGAGTCGGTAAAGCTAAAGATTATGGAATGCTTAGCAAGCAAAACGTCGATGAACTCAACCAAGGCGTCAGAATCACCTTAGAGGACGGCAAGGAAGACCCAAGAGATTTCAGCATCTGGAAAACAACAGATGACGGACTCAATTTTGACAGCCCCTGGGGAAAAGGAAGACCGGGCTGGCATACGGAGTGC
>Ga0209212_1003265_pt1 | contig 21648 bp, 20 predicted proteins | sample RifGroC2_FD_183996 | JGI IMG/M metagenome (GOLD analysis project Ga0209212, IMG submission 183996) | Groundwater microbial communities from Rifle, Colorado, USA - Groundwater C2 (SPAdes) (version 2) | ecosystem: Environmental > Aquatic > Deep subsurface > Groundwater | place: Rifle, Colorado... | reverse complement strand
CCCTAAAGAGCATTGCCAAATTCTAAGGAAAAGAAAGGTATCGGATCATGACCACAGCGCCAAGATTTAAGGTAGTAGAGGGGTGGGAGAAGTTGCCGACGGGATACGTCCACAGGGACGTGGACGGGGTGGCGGTCGATTCCAAGGACAATGTCTATCTGATGACACGACAGGACGCTCGGGTGATTGTGTACGACCGCGACGGGAATTTCCTCCGTTCCTGGGGCGAGGATACTTTCACGCACCGCACGCACGGTATCGCCATCGGGCCGGACGACATGGTCTACACGGTAGACGATGGCGACCATACCGTCCGCAAATACACCCCCGAAGGGAAGCAGATGATGCTGATCGGCACCCCCGGTAAGGCCTCTGACACCGGCTATGACGGGAAGAACCACGCCAGTGTCCAGCGCGGCGGGCCGCCTTTCAACAGGCCGACCAGCGCCGCTGTCGCGCCCAATGGAGAGATTTACGTTTGCGATGGCTACGGTAACGCCCGCGTACATCGCTTTGCAGCCGACGGGACCATCATCCAGTCCTGGGGTGAGCCGGGAGCGGGCCCCGGCCAGTTCCGGTTGCCGCACGGCATCGGCATTTCAGCGGATGACCGTGTCTTCGTGACGGACCGTGAGAACGACCGCATCCATATCTATTCTCGAGACGGAAAGCTTCTGGAAATGTGGACCCATGTCCAGCGGCCCACGGACATCTCCTTTGATCGTGAAGGCCGGGTTTACGTTTCCGAGTTGTGGTGGCGACCCGGTCAGACATCTTTCACCAACGGTCCGATCAAGTATGACCTGCCGGGCGGTGTGCGGGTCCTGGACCTTGCGGGCAATGTCCTCCTGCACTGGTGCAGCGCGGACCGGGAGGCCCCGGGAAACTTCGTCTCCCCGCATACCCTCTGTGTGGATTCGCGAGGCGATTTCTATGTAGGCGAGGTCACCTGGACGTTCGGCATATCGAAATTCGGCGTTCGCGAGGGCGCCCATACGTTCCAGAAATTTGCCCGCTGCTAACCCAGGAAGACCTTCCGGAAAAAGGTGTTTCGATACCCAGCAGTTTCTTGAGGCAATCATAAGCCGTTTGTTAAACTCCCCATCCGCGGGATGAGAGTTCCCGTTTAGAGATGGTTTTGGCGGGGCTTGCGGGTTGCCTTCCCGGCCTTTCCGGGTATTATTTTATCGCCTTCTGACCAGGAAGGCGAAATAGAAGATCAGGGCGATCAAACCGGAGCCGCAGAACTGCATCAGAAATGCGCTGCCCCAGTGGGCGATCATCCAGCTTCCCATGATGCCCCCAAGTGCGGACGCCAGGGACATCCGCGCCACATTCATGATGCTCATGTAGGTGGCGCGCATGTCCGGATGGGCTTGCCGGTCGACGAAGTCGATGGTCCCGATGTGCGTGAGACCAAACCCCGGTCCCTGCAGGAAAGACGCGGTCAGCTTCCAGAGATACGGCGTCTCCAGGGTAAAAAAAGAAAAAAGAATCAGGCGGAGTCCGTTCAGCAGCAGGCCCATCATGATCAGCCGGCTGTTTCCAAAGGTGTCGATCAGTGTGCGGGAAAACATCATGACCGGTATTTCGAAAAGGGTCCAAGTCCCGAAGATCAGCCCGATCTCCAGCGGTGTCTTCATGACGTCATCGAAGAAGTAGCCGGTATAATTTGAGGCGCCATTGGAAAGCACCCCGTTGAGAAAAACGAAGATCAAGAACCCCTGGAAAAGGGTGTCTTTTTTCAGGTGGTCCCAGGGGATCTTGATGGGCGACGCCGACGGTCTTGCCTCGATGCCCGACCAGGAAACCAATCCCAGCAGGACGAAGGCTACCGCCGTCCCGTAAAAAATCAGGGAATCGCCGCCGAAATGGAAGAGCAGCGCACCCATCAGGACCGTGGCGATGCTCCATCCGTAAGTGCCCCATAACCGGTAGCCCCCGTACCATTCGCGACGGGAGTGTCGATTGAGAAAGCGAAGCGCTTCCGCATCGATCATGGGGGAGAGCGGCATGAGGCAGCAGTTGAAAAAGAAGAGCATGATGAAAATGAAGACGAATTTGCCGCCCAATTCCCAGCGGTGGGCAAACTCGCCGCCGGTCAGCCCGATCATGGATGCAAAGAGGGCAGCGCCGAAACAGAAGGTGGTGATCAGGTGCTTCCCCGAGCGGAACGTATCCGCGATTATTCCCGCGGGGATATTGGCGATCAGGCTCACCAGCGGCATGATGAAAAAGATCAGGCCGATCGCTCCGATGGCGGGGGTTCCATCGGCATTGACGATCACATGCTTATAGAAAATGCCAAAATAGGGCGAGCCGATCCCAAAAGCGATAAAATAGAGAAAGAACAGCGTCTTCAGATGAAAGGACTGTTTTTTGATCTGATCCATTTAAAAAGACTACCCGAGTTTAACCTGGCAATCCGGGGCTTTCTCGAGCATCCAGGGCCTGCCCGACTTCAAGAGGGCGCTGTTGAGCGGATGCGGGATCGCCTGACGGACCATCTCGGCTACCGCGAGAAGCGCATCCAGATCCACTCCGGTTTCGATCTCCAGCTCCGTTAGCATGTTGACCAGGTCTTCGGTAGCGATATTTCCGGCCGCATTCGGGGCGTATGGGCATCCCCCAAGCCCCCCGATGGCCGAGTCGAACTCGGCAAGTCCCGCCTGCATGGCTGCGAAGATATTGGCCAGGGCCAGATCCCGGTGGTTGTGAAAATGGGCTAGCCACTGGATATCCGGATATTTGTCCAGCAGATGCGCAACGGCGCCATAAACCTGCTTCGGGCTGGCAAAGCCGACCGTGTCGGCGATCCCGATGCTCCTGATCCCCATGGACACGTACCGGTCGGCAACCCGCTCGACCTGCCGGAGCGGGACCTTTCCTTCGAACGGGCAGCCAAAGGTGCACGCCATGCCGCCGCTCACGGCTACCCCGCGTTCCATGATCATCGGGACCAGGATCTCGAACTCTTTCAGAGACTCCTCGATGGAGCGGTTGGCATTGGAGCGGTTATGGGATTCGCTGACCGACATCATCAGGTTGATCTTGTCGGGTTTGAGGAGGAGCGCCCGCTGGACCCCCCGGAGGTTCGGCGCCAAAAGCCGGTAGGAAACACCCGGAAGCCTCTCGATCCGCGCCATCACCTCATCGGCGTCGGCCAGTTGCGGAACCGCCTTAGGATGGACGACCGAGGATACCTGGATATGCTTCAAACCGGATCTCGCCAGGGCGTTGACGATCTCGACCTTCTTTCCGGTCGGGATGAATTGTTTCTCGTTCTGGAAACCGTCCCGCGGTCCCACCTCGACCACTGTGACTTTATCGGGGAGTTTCATGGGGATAATCCTTTCTTTATTGCGGGCCGATAATCCCTTCGTTTCTCAGCGCTTCGATCCGGCTCGGCTCCAATCCCAGCGAAAGAAGCAGCTCCTCGCTGCCCTCCCCGAGGGGGGGCGGGTCGTTGCGAAGGCCGAAGTCGTAGCCGTTCATCCGCAGGGGGATTCTCGGGAGCTTCGTTTTTCTCCCGTCCGGAAGAGTCGTTTCCAGCAATCCCCCCGACTGGTTCAGATGGGGGTCATCGAAGAGGTCCTCGGGGCGGGCGATCGGGGCAAAGGGAATGCGCGCCTCCTCCGCCTTTTTCATGATCTCGGCGCGGGTCAATGTTGCGAGACGGCGATGGAGTTCCGGCAGTAACCAGTCGCGCTCGTCCACCCGGCTGTTGTTGGTGGCAAGCCGGCTGTCGGTCCGGAGATCCTCGTAGCCGAAACTCGTGCAGAACCGCTGCCAGTGCGCATCGCTGGTGATACCTAGGAACACCTGATCGGCATCGGACGTTTCAAAAAGATCGTAGACCGACCAGGATCGGCCGCGCTCGGGCATGGGGGGTGAAGGTTTGCCGGTGATGGCGGCGACGGCCATGTTCTGGGCCATCAGCAGGACGACCGATTCGAACAGGGTGGCAAGTACATGCTGCCCCCGGCCGGTTCGCTCCCGTTCGTAGAGCGCCGTCACTACTCCGATCACGCCGTAGCTTCCCCCCATGATGTCCAGGACCGAGGCCCCCGCCCGGAGCGGTCTGCCCGCGGGGCCGGTCATGTAGGCCAGCCCCCCCATCATCTGGCACACCTCGTCGAGCGCGGGTCTTTTCTCATACGGACCCGGCATGAACCCCTTTAGCGAGCAGAGGATCATACGGGGGTTGATTTTGCTCACGTGGTCGTAACCGAAACCCAACCGCTCGATCGTACCCGGCGCGAAATTCTCGACGAGGACGTCCGCGGTTTCAACGAGACGATCCATGATGGCTTTCCCCTCGGGCCTCTTCAGGTCCAGCACAAGACTTTTCTTGTTTCGGTTGAAGGCCGGGAAAAAGCCGGTTCCGAAACCCTTGATCCGGCGGGTGTCGTCCCCCCTTGGAGCGGGCTCGATCTTGATCACTTCCGCTCCCATGTCGGCCAGGACCATGCCTGCCGTCGGTCCCATGACCGCCAGCGACAATTCCAGTACGCGAATGCCGGTCAGGGGTAATCGGGCCGATGGTTTATCCGTATGTTCCATGCATTTCTCCTATTTTTTTATCCCGGGGATCAACGGATAAGCAGAACCGGGATCGGGCTCTTTCGTATCACCGCGGAGGTCGTGCTTCCGAGGAGCACTTCCCGGAGGCGGTTGTGGCCGTATGCCCCCATGACGAGAAGGTCAACTGTGCCTTCCCTGATAAACTTGAGGAGCTCTTTGTCTTCCTTGCCCTTCAGGACGAGGATGGCGCCGTCGACCGCGCGGGTCTTGAGGAACGCCTCCGCCTTCCCGGTGAGCTGCGCGCCGAGGGGTTGGTCGTCCGTGATGATGACGACCGATAGCGGCCAGGCCGCCCGCGCCGAAAGTTCGGCGGCCAGGTTCAGGGCGTTCTCGGCGGGGGCGCTCCCGTCGTAGGCGAGGGCCATGCGGTTGATCGCACGGAAGTGCTCGGGTGTGACAAGGACCGGTTTACCGGAGAGCCGGACGACGGACTGGGCCGTGGAACCGAGGATCGCCCCGCTCCCGATGTGAAAATGCTCGCCCCGCTGGGCCAGGAGAATCCAGTCGCAGCACTTCCGGCCCTCTTCGATGATCGCCTCATCGATCACTCCCGTGATCTTCTTTGTCTCGGGGTGGATTCCCGCCGCCTCGCACTGCTCGCGGAACTCCTTGAGGATCGCCTCGGCCCTGGCTTCGAGGCTGCTTTCTATGGCGGGGAGAAACTCCTGGTAGGGGGGGAGGCCGATCGATCCCGAGATGTCGGTGAAGACGGGTCCCTGCATAAGGCGAATGTCTACGACGTGCAATCCTATCAACTGTGCATCCAGTTTCGGTGCGATATGGATGCCGTAAGCGACGGCTATCTTTCCAAAATCGGATCCATCGATGGGAATAAGGATATTCTTGACCATACTGCCCCCTTTCTTGAGTTAAGCGAACAGAAATACGCCCTACATTAAGACGGAAACAATTTTTCATAAGCCATCTGCCGGGAGATTGCAACAGAAAATCATTTAGTATTTGACAATTCCCGATCGATCATCTAAGTTATTGGCGAGAAATTTATTGAAAGAAAGGAAACCCAATGTTTGGAATAGGCATGCCCGAGCTTCTGGTGATCCTGGTGATCATCTTTATCATCTTTGGCGCCGGCAAACTCCCCGAAATCGGCACTGCGCTTGGCAAAGGAATCCAGAGCTTCAAGAAGGCCACCCGTACTCCGAACGAAATCGATCCCGCCTCCGCCGCCGAAAAGAAATCCGACAATCCTCAATCATGAAGCTTCATATCGTTCCCTTCCCGGTAAGTCGATCCTCACAAATAGGGAAGCTATATCTAATCAGGGGTAATTTACCGATTTTCCCGTCTCGTGCACTTCGTATCCCCCCATGGCAAGTGCCTTCTCCATGAATTCGTCGGAGCGGATGATCTCGAGAAGGAGCTCTATCTTTTCATCGGCGAGATACGCGCGCGGGATGACGATGTCGTAGCGTTCCCTCGTGACGGGGATGAAATCGAGCGACAGCGCCTTCGCTGCGGCGTGTATGCCGAGGCCGGTGTCCGCCGCGCCCGAGGCAACGGCCATGGCGATATTCATGTGCGTGTATTCCTCGTTGCCGTAACCGGCGATACGCTCCGGTGGGATGCCGGCCTTCGAGAGTTCGTAGTCGAGCAGGATGCGTGTGCCGGAGCCGCTCTGGCGGTTGACGAACACGACATCCTGGCGCACAAGGTCGCCGATACCTTCGATATTTTTTGGGTTTCCTACCGGCGTGATGAAGCCCTGCCACCGGTGCACGAGCGTGACGAGCGCGACCGGCATGTCCGGGAGATAGCGCCTGATGTAGGCGAGGTTGTAATCGCCGGTCGCGGTATCGAGCAGGTGCGAGCCTGCGAAGTGCGCCGTTTGTCTTTTCAGAGCGAGCAGACCGCCGAGGCTGCCTACGTTGCTCGATGAAATGTGAATCCTGCCGCCGGTTTTTTCCTTCAGGAGGCTGCTGAGCAGGTCGATGGTCATGTCGTGGGAGCCGATCGCGAGAAGCCGGTCGCCGATCGCCTTGCGCGGGCCAAGAAGCTCTACATATGCCTTCTCCCCTTCGGATATCCCGCTCACCTCCTGCGGTATGCGGATAATTCCGTCCGCACGGACGAGCGAAGTGATCACCCCCGCGCCGCCGGCAATCGGCATCGCGACGACCTTCCCGCCGACGTTTCCGAGGATCGCACGCACGTGCTCTTCGAGCCCCAGCTTTGAGGGTATCTTGCGTCCCACGGTGACCTCGACACGGTCGTATTCCGGCGGCGCAAGACCCTGCATGATAAAGATCAGAGGGCGCGTAAATTCCCTGAATGCGACGGCCGCCGACACCGGGTATCCGGGGATGCCTACCACGGGCCGCCCCGCAACAACGGCCAGAAGCGCAGGCTTGCCGGGCATGACGGTGATCCCGTGAACCAGCAGCTCGCCGGTCTCTTCCAGGAGCGCGGGCGTGAAGTCTTCCGATCCGGCCGAAGAGCCGGCGATGAGCATGACGAGATCGTATCGGTCCGCAAGCGCGCCATTGAGAGCGCGCTTCAGTTCGTCGAGGACATTGGGCGCCGGGTCGAGTATCGCCGCCTCCGCGCCGCACTCCGCGGCCAGCGAGGCGAGCATCTGCCCGTTCACCTCGAGCAGCGCGCCTTTCGGAAGGGGCGACGGGGCGTCTTCGGGGCGGACGATTTCGTCGCCGGTGGGGATGATCGCTACGCGCGGCTTTTTAAAAACCTCGATCGACAGGATTCCGGCGGCGAGCAGGGCGGCCTGGTCGTATGGTCTCACGCGGTGGCGGGCGGGGAGGATGATTTCGCCCTTTACCATATCTTCACCCGCCTTGCGCACGTTCCGCCACGGGTAGGCCGCCGCGCGCATTTCCCAGCCGAGCTGCGTTTTCTCCACCGCTTCGATCATCACGACCGCATCTTTTCCGTCGGGGATGGGGTTGCCGGTATCTACCGGGATTCCGGCATCGCGCGAAAGGGTGACGGGTTTTTCGGGCAACGCGCCGAATGTGTCGGAGGCCCTCACCGCGATGCCGTCCATCGCGGCGGCGTGATACGCCGGCACCGACGCGCGCGCCTTCACCGGTCCGGCGAGCACACGGCCGAGTGCGGCCCGTACGGGAATCGCCTCCGACCCGACCCGCAGGCCGCCGAAATGTTCCCGCAGGATTCGCCCCGCCTCGTCGAGCGTCTTCAGGGCTCGGTAGATCCTTTTATTTCTCTCCATGCGCCACCGAGGTTCAAAATAGAAACACGTCCACATCTTCCCCTGCGGGGATGCCTTCGGCGTGTATCGGGATGACGAAGAAGCCGTCTGCCTTCACGAGGGTCGACAGCATGCCCGACTTGCCGAAGACGGGCTTCGCACTGAGCTGCCCCTGTTTGTCTTCGATTTTCACCCGTATGTATTCCTCGCGACCCTGTGCGGAGTGAACGGATGTGGCCAGCGCGGCGCACACCCGCACACCCGCCGGCCCTCGTTTCAACTCTTCCCCTTCGAGATACCGGATGAACGGGGCGAGAAAAACCTGTGCCACCACAAGCGCCGACACCGGATGCCCCGGAAGCCCGAAAACCGGCTTGCCGCCGACCGATCCGATGAGCGTCGGCTTTCCCGGGCTGATCGCAATGCCGTGCGTGTGCACCACCGCCCCGGGCATCGAAGCGACGACACGCGCCATATGGTCGCGATCGCCGACCGAACTGCCGCCGGAGAGAACGACGATGTCGGAAGCGAGCGCCTTTTCGAGTGCGGTCCGCAGCAGGGCCGGGTCGTCCGGAACGATTGCGAACATCTCGGCCTCGCCGCCCGATGCCCGGACGATCGCGGCGATGGAATGGGTATTGATGTCCCTTATCCGCCCCGGCGGCGGAGCATCGGTGACCGGAACGATTTCATCCCCGGTGGAAATGAGAGCCGCCTTCGGTCTCCGGTACACCGGAACCTGCGTGATGCCGAGCCCCGCGAGAAGGCCGATGTCCTGGGGTTGCAGCCGCTTTCCGGCGGGGATCACGCATTCGCCGCGCGCCACATCTTCCGCCTTCCCGAGGACGTTTTCCCCCGCGGTCACCGGTCTGGACACCTCGATCGCGCCGTCCCCCGCAGGGCCCGTGTATTCCACCATGACCACGGCGTCCGCGCCCCGGGGGAGGAATCCGCCCGTCGGGATCGCCGCCGCCTGGTTCCTGCCGATGGTTATACCGGAAAGCTTTCCCATGGCGATGGCGCCGGCCACATCGAGGAATGCGGGTATCGCGTCCGACGCGCCGAACGTGTCCGAGGCGCGCAGGGCGTACCCGTCCATCGTCGAGCGGGGCAGGGGGGGAAGATCCTCCGGCGAGGCGATATCCGCGCCGCAGACCCTCTGAAGGGCGTCGTCGAGCGCGACGGTTTCAACCGCGAGGCGGCCAAAACCGGAGAGCGCCTCGAACACCTGGTCGGGCGTCGCGACTTTAAAAAATTCGGGCAACGTGATTCCCCTTCAAAATCCACACGGTAATCGTGAGCTGTACCCATATCACAATAGACCGAACGGGGTCAATGGAGGATGGCAGGATATTTTTTGTATGAAATAGTAATAAGAAGTTATTATGTGTAATTGTTTGTCTTGACAGCCCGGCTTCTGTCGTGTATCCTACCGCGGCTTAAAGGGAGGGAATCATGTCCGATGAGATGATGAACACCAAAGAGGTTGCCGGTTATTTGGGAATCCATGAGAAGCAGGTCTATGCGCTGATCAAAACGGGGCGGATGCCGGCGACGCGGGTGACGGGGAAATGGATCTTCCCGAAGAAGGTGATCGACGGGTGGATCGAGGCAAACGCCAAGTCGGGCCTCGAAGCGGCGAGGCAGAAGAGCAGCCGGGTTTCGGGGGCGCTTCTGGCCTCGGGCAGCAACGATCCCGTCCTCGATGTCCTCCATACCTGCCTGCGGAAGACCCACCCCGAACTGTTCATCTTCTCGGCGAACACGGGAAGCATGGAGGGCCTGGCCGCGCTCGAGAAGGGCTTCACCGACATCGCCTGGTCGCACCTGTTCGATCCCAAGACCGGAGAATATAACACTCCCTACCTGGAGAAGCTGGTCCCGAGCGTCAAAGCGGTGGTCGTCAATCTCTTCTTCCGCGAGCTCGGATTCGTGACCGCCAGGGGAAACCCCCTCCGCATCGGCAAATTTCAGGATCTGTCCCGGAAGAAGGTCCGTTTTGTCAACCGGCAGGCCGGTTCGGGGACGCGCCTCCTCCTGGATCACCATCTGGAGAAGATGGCGATACCGGCCGGTCGGATCACCGGTTATGACCGGGAGGTGTTCACCCATATCGAGGTCGGTTTGGCTGTCCTTTCCGGAGGCGCCGATACCGGGATCGCCACGGCGGCAATTTCAAGCATGCTTGGTTTGGAATTTGTTTCCGTGACAAGGGAGCGATTCGACATGATCTGCGACCAGTCGGTCTTCTTCCAGAAAGGGGTTCAGGCGCTGGTCGAGGCGCTCAACGGGGAGATGTTTCGAAAGCAGGTCGAAAGTTTGGGGAGCTACGACTTCAAAAGCGCGGGCAGGGTCCTCTACGCGAAGCCGTAGAAGACGACTTCGTAAAAACGTCTCCTAAACTGTCATGCCGGCGAAAGCCGGTATCCAGAACAACTCAAAAACACCGGATTCCGGATCGAGTCCGGAATGACTTTTTTACGAGGCCGTCACTATTGCAGGGCCATAATTAAAACTATCGGGGGGTATAGATGATGAAGTGTTTCTCGAAGAGCTGTTGTATGGCGGTTCTGGCCGCCTTGGTTTCCATAATCGGCATGGCGCTGCCCGCCTCGGCGGCGGGTCCGGCGCAGAAAAACCTGATCCTGGCGACGACCACCAGCACCCAGGATTCGGGCCTGTTAGACGTCCTGATCCCGATGTTTGAAAAGAAGACCGGCTACTTTGTCAAGACGATCGCCGTCGGCTCGGGTCAGGCGATGGCGATGGGGCAGAAGGGCGAGGCGGACGTGATGCTCGTCCATTCCCCCGATGCGGAGAAGAAGTTCATGGCCGAGAGGCATGGTGTGAACCGGCTGATCGTCATGCACAACGACTTCATCGTGGTCGGCCCCGCCGCCGATCCGTCTGCGATCAAAGGGGCCAACAGCACGCCCGACGCTTTCAAGAAAATCGCCGCAGCCAACGCGCTATTTCTGTCGCGCGGGGATAATTCGGGAACCTATGCCAAGGAGAAGGGGATCTGGAGGGCGGCCGGGATCAACCCCGATGGGCAGAAGTGGTACCAGCAGACCGGCCTCGGGATGGGGCAGACCCTGAACGTTGCAGCCGAGAAAAAGGGTTACACCCTCGCAGACCGCGGGACCTGGCTTTCCCTGCAAAAGAATCTCGGCCTCCCCATCCTTAAGGAGGGAGATCCGATCCTGCTGAACGTCTATCACGTTATACAGGTGAATCCTGCTAATTGGCCGAAGATGAACGCCGACGGCGCGAAGGCCTTCTCCGGCTTCATCGTCTCCGCGGAAACCCAGGGGATCATCAAGACCTTTGGCGTGGCGAAATACGGCGGCCCGCTCTTCTTCCCCGACGCGGGCAAGAAAGAGGACGACCTCGGCAAGTAGGAGGGGTCCTACTTTTGGTCATTCAACACGGGCGTCACGGGGGCGGTGTATGCGACCCCGGCGACGCCCAGCGGAACAGGAAGGACGGTGCAATCGATGGATCTGATTCTTGAAGGGATCCAAAAGGCCTTTTATCTCATCTTCACGCTTGACAGGGAGGTCCTCGGGATCACACTTCTATCCCTGCAGATATCGGGGACAGCAACACTGATCAGCCTCTTGATCGGAATCTCCGTCGGAACGGCCGTGGCCCTTGCCCGGTTTCCCGGTCGGCAGTTCGTTGTCAGCCTGATCAATACGGGGATGGGCCTCCCGCCGGTGGTTGTCGGCCTTTTCGTGACCATCTTCCTCTGGCGGAACGGTCCGCTGGGATTCCTCGAGATCCTCTACACGCCAACGGCGATCATCCTGGCCCAGGCCGTCATCGCGACCCCGATCGTCACGGGGATCACCCTTGCGGCGATCCAGCACCTGCCGGCGAACCTCCGGCTCCAGATCCTCGCGCTGGGCGCGACACGCGTGCAGATGGTCTGGCTCCTCGTCAAGGAGGCGCGCCTGCCGCTCCTGGCGGCAGTGATGGCCGGCTTCGGCGGCATCATCTCGGAGGTCGGGGCCTCGATCATGGTCGGCGGCAACATCAAAGGCTACTCACGCGTCCTGACGACGGCGACGGTGATGGAGACGGGACGGGGGAACTTCGATGTCGCCATAGCACTCTCGATCATCCTGATGCTCCTCGCCTTTGCCGTGAACGCCATCCTCACGCAGATACAGCAGCGGGAGCGGCCCCGATGAATCCCCAAGATCACGATTCGGAAGCGATTCTGCTCAAGGTCGAGGACCTCCATGTCCGCAGGGGCGGCGTGTCGGTCCTCGATATTCCCGCGCTCTTGGTTTTTCAGGGGCAGGTCCTCATCCTGATCGGTCCGAACGGTGCGGGGAAATCGACGCTGCTTTTGACGCTCGCCGGCCTTTTGAAGCCCTCCCGGGGAAGGTTTCTCTTCAGGGGAAGAGCGGTTGCACTCGACGTTTTTGATTACCGGAGGCGCATCGCGATGGTCTTCCAGGAGCCGCTCCTGTTCGATGCCACCGTCTTTGACAATGTCGCTGCGGGTCTCAGGATCCGCGGCGCGGGGCAGTCGGAGATCGGGCGGACCATTCCCGGGCACCTCGATCGTTTCGGCATCGGCCACCTGGCGAAGCGTTCCGCCCGGAAGCTCTCCGGCGGTGAGGCGCAGCGGACCAGCCTGGCCCGGGCTTTCGTCACGAAGCCGGAGATCATCTTTCTCGACGAGCCGTTCTCTGGGCTCGACCCGCCGACGCGGGAGGCACTGACCGGCGATCTCGAAGCGATCCTCCGGGAGACGCGGACGACCGCGGTCCTGTCGACCCATGACCAGACCGAGGCCCTCCGGCTGGCCGACAGGATGGCGGTCATGAACCGGGGAGCGATCGTGCAAATCGGGCCGGTGGCCGAGGTGATGAACCACCCCGCAGACGGTTTCGTTGCTTCCTTTGTGGGTGTAGAAACGGTCCTGCCGGGCAGGGTCCTTGCCATCTCTGATGGGATGTTCGTGGCGGCCGTGGAAGGCGGTGAAATCCAGGCGGTTGGTCATGTCCGAACCGGAGAGGCGGTCCTCTGTTGTATCCGGCCGGAACACGTCACCCTTTCCACGAACGCCTCGCTTTCGAAATCAAGCGCCCGGAACGTCTTTCCTGGAACGATCCGGAAGATCACGCCTCTCGGGCTCTTTTACCGGGTCAGTCTCGACTGCGGCTTCGATCTGGCGGCTTATGTGACCCGCCAGTCCATCGAGGGGCTCTCCCTGGAAGAGGGAAAAGCGGTCACCGCCTCCTTCAAAGCGACGTCGGTCCATGTCATCTCCCGCCAGACGCCCCCGCCGCATTAACCACGCCCGTCGGAACGATTTACCCCCTGTTGCCTCCATCTGGGAGCATAGAAAAGGAAAAGCTTGCCGCTCGTAGCAAAGATATGGCAGTATGGAAACCGGATCACAGCAACAATCTATCGGAGGTGGATGATGTCGGAAAAAAAAGAAAAGAAAGTCTTGATACTCTTGGGGAGCCCGCGGAAGAAGGGGAACAGCGCCATCCTTGCCGCGCGGATGGCCAGGGGCGCCAGGAGGGCGGGGGCAAAGGTGGAGACGGTTTTCCTCCATGACCTCAACATCGCCCCGTGCAGGGCCTGTTATGCCTGCCAGAAGAAGAACAGCAAAGGCTGCTCCATCGACGACGCGATGCAGGATCTCTATCCGAAGCTCCTCGCAGCGGAGGCTTGGGTGATCGCGACCCCCGTCTACTGGTTCACCATGTCGGCGCAGACAAAGCTCTTCATGGACCGCTGCTTTGCACTGCCCGCCTATGCGAAGGCGCCCTTCGCCGGCAAGCGAATCGCCATAGCGATGAGTTACGCCGACGCCGACCCGTTTGTTTCGGGCTGCGTGAACGCCCTGCGCACTTTTCAGGATGCATTCAATTACACCAAATCGCGGATCGTCGGGATGATTTACGGCAGCGCGTTTGGGGCAGGAGAGATCCGGGCGAATGAAGCCCTGCTGAAAGAGGCCGAAACGCTGGGAAAGAATCTCGTTGGTTGAGTGGTTTGAAGAATTCGCCTGAGGCAAATTCGCCTGAAGCGCTTTACAAAAGGTGGTGTTTAGTATACGTTACAGTATCGTAAGCCTGTGATGAGCCGTTCTGCTTTGAGACCGGGAGGTGCCAAATGGTTAGAAAGAAAGGTGAAAAGAGATCCCTCGGCCAACGGATGAAGGCGGGCCGGGAGAAGATGGGGATGGATATCGGAGACCTCGCCCTGGAAACCGGGTATCTGCCGGAGATTCTCAAGGGAGTGGAAGAGGACAGGACAGTCCCGCCGGTGTCGCTCATCCTCCAGCTCAGCCGGGTCCTGAGGCTGAACATGGATGAGCTGGAGACGGAAGAGGAGACCCGGGCGACGAAGCGGAGGTCCAAAAGCCACAAGAAGCGCGTCGATTCTTACGCCTACGCCTCGCTGAGCAAGCCTGGACCGGACAAGCATCTGAGAGGCTACCTGGTCACAATCGACGCTCGGACCGAGCATAAAGGGGTGGAGTACCACCATCAGGGCGAAGAGTTCATCTTTGTCCTCAGGGGAGGGGTCACCATCCAGGTCGGCGAGAACGTCTCCCGGCTGACCAAAGGGGAGAGCCTCCATTTCAATTCCTCGCTCCACCATAAACTGAGCAATCCCAATTCTGAAGTAGCTGAACTGCTGGCCGTCATTTACGTCCCCTGAGGAGGCTTCGGTGTCCTTTCAACTGACCCAGGAACAGGAGATGATCCGGTTGATGGCCCGTGATTTTGCGAAGAAGGAGCTGGAACCCTTCGCAGGGAAATGGGACAGAGAGAAGATCTTTCCGAAGGCGGCGCTAAAGAAGCTGGGAGACCTGGGATTGATGGGGATGATGCTCCCCGTCGAATACGGCGGCGCCGGGGTGGGGGCGGTCGGCTATTCGCTGGCCCTCCAGGAGATTGCCTATGCCTGCGCCTCCACAGCGGTGACGATGTCGGTGACGAATCTCTCCTCCGATCCGATCCTGAAGTTTGGCAGCGAGGACCAAAAACAGCGCTATCTGCCGCCGCTCGCACGGGGAGAGATGCTCGGCGCCTTCGCCATTACCGAGCCGGGGGCGGGTTCGGATCCCGGAGGGATGAAAACCCGCGCCGAAGAGCGAGACGACCACTACCTGGTCAACGGCTCGAAGGTCTTCATCACGAACGGCTCGTATGCGGACGTCATCATTCTCGTCACGCGAACCGGTCTGGAGAAAGCCACCCGCGGACTTTCCGCTTTCCTTCTGACCAGGGGAACCCCGGGATTCAAGGTCGGACGCGCCGAGGAGAAGATGGGGCTCTGCGCCTCCGATACCGTCGAACTCCTCTTCGACGACTGCCGGATTCCGAAAGAGAATCTCCTTGCGAAGGAGGGCTTCGGCTTTCGGATCGCGATGACCGCCCTCGACGGCGGTCGGATCGCGATCGCCTCGCAGTCGCTCGGGATTGCGCGGGCCTGCCTCTATGAGGCGATCCAGTACGCGAAGACGCGAAAGCAGTTTGGCAAGAGCATCGGCTCCTTCCAGGCGATCCAGTGGATGATCGCCGACACCGCCGCCGAAATCGAGGCGGCCAACTGGCTGACCCTCTACGCCGCGGACCGGAAGGATCAGGGGCTCGCCTTCACGAAGGAGGCGTCGATGGCGAAGCTCTTTGCCTCCGAGATGGCCAATCGCGCGGCCTATCGCGCCGTCCAGATACACGGTGGCTATGGCTATATGAAGGAGTACAAGGTGGAGCGTCTTTACCGGGACGCCCGGGTGACCACGATCTACGAGGGGACCTCCGAGGTCCAGCGGATCGTCATCGCCCGGGAGTTCATGCAGGACTGATCGCCATGCTTCAGAATCCGTTGGGTTCGTCGCTCGATACGGGCAGGATCGCCGTCATCGGACCGGGCCGGCTGGGAACGGCCTTCGCATACAAGTTCGGCCGCGACGACAAGCGGGTCGTCATGTATTATCATGACGTAGATGTCTGCAGGGCGATCAACCAGGAGCATTTGAATCCGAGACATCTCACCGGGGATCTGGCCCGGCGTCTCGGCGGCATGGACAAGATCCCCCGGCTCTCTGCGAAGGTCTATGCGACGAACAACCTCGAGCAGGTGATCCAGAACAACGACTTCATCTTCCTCTCCGTCACAATGGACCGTCTCCCGGAAATACTGAATCACATCAAGCCGATTCTCGAGAAAAAGAGCACGAATACCTGTTTCATCTCGGCAATCAAGGGGCTCACCGCGAGCGAGGTCACCAAACGGCTCATCACCCCTTCGCAGCTCATCCGCAGCTACTTCTTCAACCTCGAGGGCCGGTTCGACGTGGTTTCCATCGGGGGGCCGTTCTTCGACATGGATGTCGCCCTGGGCAACCCGGTCTGTCTTTCCGTCGCGGGGAAAAAGGGGATCTGCCGGATCGTCCGGGAGGAATTTCTCGGTTCCAATCGCCGGGAGCTGACTTCCTACTACAATTTCGATGCCGTCGGGATCGAGGCCTGCGGCGCGCTGAAGAACATCTCGGCGAATATCAAGGGGGTGACGGACCTTCTCGACCTCGGCGACTCGATCCCCGGCACGCTGTTCTCCCGCTCCGGCGTCGAGGTGCGGTCCCTGTCCCGCATTCTCGGGGGGAGCTTTCAGGCCTTTCAGAGCCAGGCCGGCGTGGGAGACATGTACATCACCCTCTCCTCGGACGCGAGCAAGAACCACCGCTACGGCCGCTTCTTCTACGAGCTTTTTACCGGGAATCCCATCGAAACGCACCTCAAGGTCCTGGAGCGGATCGACGGGAAGCCGGAAGGGCCCAATACCATCCTCAATGTCCACAAGTTTCTCGAGAAGCGGAACATGTACAGTCCGCTCTTTCATTGCGCGTACAAAATCTTCAACGAAGATCGGAGTCGAAAGGAGATACGGGAGCAGATTATACAGGCGACGCAGTTCGACAAGCGGGCGAATGAGTATATCGGTCCGATATCGCGCTTCCTCTACAGGCTCTTCCCGAACCTCTGGTACCGACGCCACCGGGGCTTCCTGGTTAATTAAAATTAAAATTTCTTGACATCGGGATTTTCTCTGTGTTAGGTGATGGCCGCGTCTTTCGAGAGTTGGAGCCGTGAAAATGGTGACAAGGCACATCGTGTTGTTCTGGTGGTGGCAGGCCATACAAGTCTGCCCGCAGTAGCTCTCTGGGAGCTGAGCCGTGGGCAGGGAGGACCCCTTCCCATGTCGAGAGGATGATTGTAGACGAAGCCATGGGAAATGCCCGTGGCTTTTTTCGTTTGAGAGGGTTAAACCAATACAAAACAAAAGGAGACGGATTATGGAACCAACGAAGGTCGTTTTGGCGGATCATGAGATCCCGAAGCAGTGGTACAACATCCAGGCGGATTTGCCCAAACCCATGAGTCCCCCCCTCCATCCGGGGACCGGGAAACCGGTCGGCCCGGATGATTTGGCGCCGGTCTTCCCGATGAACCTCATCGAGCAGGAGGTGAGTCAGGAACGATGGATCGATATCCCCGGCGAAGTCCTCGATAAATACCTGATCTGGCGGCCCAGCCCGCTGTGCAGGGCGACGAATTTCGAAAAGTTACTCGATGCCCCGGTGAAGATCTATTACAAGTACGAGGGCTCCAGCCCTGCCGGCTCCCACAAGCCGAACACCGCTATTGCGCAGGCGTATTACAACAAGGCCTTCGGTATAAAACGGCTCTCGACCGAGACGGGCGCCGGCCAGTGGGGGAGCGCCCTGGCGATGGCCTGCAGCATGTTCGGCCTGGAGTGCCGGGTCTTCATGGTCCGGGTGAGCTACGAGCAGAAACCCTACCGGCGGATGATGATGAACACCTGGGGCGCCGAGTGCATCCCCAGCCCAAGCGACCGGACCGAGGCGGGGCGCCAGGTCCTGGCTGCTCACCCCGACTCGCCGGGGAGCCTTGGGATCGCGATCAGCGAGGCGGTTGAGGATGCGGTCACCCAGGAGAATTCGCGCTATTCCCTGGGCAGCGTCCTGAACCACGTTCTGCTCCATCAGACGATCATCGGCCTGGAGGCGCAGAAGCAGTTCGAGAAGATCGGGGTCTATCCGGACGTGGTGATCGGCTGCGCCGGCGGCGGGAGCAACTTTGCCGGCATCTCGCTCCCCTTCGTCCGGGACAAGATCCATGGGAAGCAGGTGCGGGTGATCGGGGCCGAACCGGCCTCCTGCCCGACGATGACGCGGGGGCCGTTTGCCTATGACTTCGGCGATCTGGCGATGAAGACACCGCTTCTGCCGATGTACACGCTCGGTCACGACTTTGTTCCGGCGCCGATCCACGCCGGGGGGCTGCGTTACCACGGGATGGCGCCGATCGTGAGCCACCTCCTCCGGGAGGGGCTGATCGAGGCCGCGGCCTATGACCAGATAGAGACCTTCGAGTCCGGTGTCAAGTGGGCGCGGACCGAGGGAACCATCCCCGCCCCGGAGACCAACCACGCTATCGCGGCGGTTGTTGCCGAGGCCCAGCGTGCGAAGGAAGAGGGGAAGGAGCGGACAATCCTCTTCAATTTCAGCGGCCACGGGATGGTCGATATGGCGGCCTACGACGCCTACCTCGCCGGGAAGCTCGCCCCCTATCAACTCCCCGACGAGGAGATCCGGAGGGCGCTGAAAGCAATCGAAAAATTACCGAAACCCTAAGCACTTGCTTTAGGGGCCGCCCCGGACGGGGCGGCCCCTAAAGCGACAATCTCGTAAAAAGTCGATTTTGATTTTCGTTGACATTTTAAGCCGGTTTCAATAGATTGCCTCCAAATGGAAAATTAGGGACGGAGCCCCTATTTTACCGCGGTAAAATAGGGGCTCCGTCCCTAATTTCCGCCCCGCCCCGGAGGAGGTGTGCATTGAAATCGACAGCAGAATGGATCGACGGTAAAGGCTTCAGGGAAGCGGTCTTCGAGCTGGTAAGGCTGGCCGCCTGTGAGCTCCCCGCCGACGTGGAGAAGGCCCTGAGCGATGCCCGGTCGGCGGAAGAGCCCGGTTCCTCCGCCGAGCTCACCCTTTCCCTCTTTCTCAAGAACATTGCGATGGCCAAGGAAAAACAGGCCCCCGTTTGCCAGGATACGGGGCTGCCGATCTTCTTCATCAGCCATCCGGAAGGCGTTTCCCAGCGGCAGCTCATCCGGGTCTGTCAGGAAGCGGCCTCCTGGGCGACGGCGAAACCGTACCTCCGGCACAACGCCGTGGATGCCGTGACCGGAAAAAACAGCGGAAACAACATCGGCCTGGGATTCCCCGCGGTCTATTTCACGGAATGGGACGATCCCGCCATCGAGATGGCCCTTATCCTCAAGGGCGGGGGCAGCGAAAATGTCAGCGGTCAGTACAGCATCCCGTATGATCCGCTCGACGCAGGACGCGACCTCGAAGGGGTACGCCGCGTGGTCCTTGACTGCGCGTGCAAAGCAGAAGGGAAGGGTTGCCCGCCCGGCATCCTGGGGGTCTGCATCGGCGGCGACCGGGGCGGAGGGTATATGGAATCGAAGCATCAGCTCCTGCGCCGTCTCGACGACATCCATCCCGATCCTGTCCTGGCCGAACTGGAAGGCCGTATCCTATCGGACGCAAACCGACTGGGGATCGGACCCCTCGGGCTCGGCGGGAAAACCACCCTGCTCGGGGTGAAAATCGGCAAGCTCCACCGCGTGCCCGCCTCTTACTTCGTCACCATAAGCTATATGTGCTGGGTTTGCCGGCGGCGGTCCATCCGGATCGAGCCGGATGGGAACTGGCGCATCACCGGATGAGGGATAAAGCGATGATCCATCTGACGACACCGATTTCAGAAGCAGAGATCCTCGAGCTGCATGCAGGAGACGCAATCCAGCTATCGGGGATTGCCACGACGGGGCGGGACGCGGCGCACAAGTACATGGTCGAAAAACTGATCGAGGCCCCCCGGCCCCTGCCGCCCGCGGACCAGAAGCTCCACGATGAGCTCCAATCGTTTCTTCGGGGCGGCGCCATCTACCACAGCGGGCCCATCCTGCGCAACGATGACGGCCGCTGGAGCTTCGTCTCTTCCGGACCGACGACGAGCATCCGGGACGAGGTCTACCAGGACAAGGTGATCGCCGCCTTCGGCCTCCGCGTCGTAATCGGCAAAGGAGGCATGGGGCCGCGCACGCTGGAGGCATGTAAACGGTACAAGGCCGTTTACCTGCACGGCATCGGCGGGGCGGGGGTCTACAATGCCGCCTCGGTGGTCGAGGTGCTCGACGTCTTCAAAAAAGAGGAGTTCGGTCTGCCCGAGGCCTTCTGGAAGATCCGGTTCGACCGGTTCACCGGGATCGTGACGATGGACGCCCACGGGAAGAGCCTCCACGACGACCTCGCCCTGGAGTTCGACAGGAATTTTGCTACCGTCATCAAAGGCGTTTGAACTTTCGGGATGAGGACTTGTAGATGAATTCTTCGCTGCGTTCGGTCTATATATCCATTGCGGCCGCCTTTGTGCTCTGGTTTTTCATCTTTGCATTCGAGTTTGGGAATTTTTGGATTAAACTCATTTGTTCCGCCTCGCTTCTGGCCATGGTCGGTTTGATCTCCAGCCGTCGCGAGTTGAAGGCTCTTTTTACTTTCAGAATCAGACATCTGTGGATCGGGACCTTTTCTGCGCTCGTTCTCTACGGGATCTTCTGGGTCGGAAAGGAAGCGGCGAATTTCCTCTTCTCCTTCGCACCCGGTCAAATTGCCTCGGTTTACGCGACCAGGACCCAGCTCGATACCGCCCTGATCGGCCTATTCCTGATGTTTCTCATGGGACCGGCGGAGGAGATCTACTGGCACGGCTTTGTCCAGCGGCGCCTCGTCGGCCGTTACGGCGCGGGGGTCGGGGTTCTGGGGACGGCGGCCGTCTACGCCCTGGTCCACGCTGTCTCGCTGAATCCCATGCTGATCCTGGCGGCCGGAGTCTGCGGTCTTTTCTGGGGGCTCCTCTTTCAGCGCGAGCAGAACCTGATTCCGCTGATCATCTCTCACTCGCTCTGGGACCTCCTGATCTTCGTCCTCTTCCCGATGGCTTAGGAGACAAAGATGGACCTCTTCGACCAGCAGGATGAGCGGGACAACCGGCCTTTGGCCGACAGGATGCGGCCCCGGAGCCTCGATGAGTATGTCGGCCAGGGACACCTCCTCGGTGCGGAAGGTCTCCTCCGGCGCGCCGTCCGGGAGGATCAGATCTTTTCCGTCATTTTCTGGGGGCCACCCGGTTCGGGAAAGACAACCCTCGCCCGGATCATGGCCCGGGAGACGAAATCCCACTTCATCAGCTTTTCCGCGGTCCTCTCAGGTGTGAAGGAGATTCGGGGCGTCGTCGAAGAGGCTTCCGGGCAGTGGCGGGAGCAGCGGCGAAAAACAATCCTCTTCGTGGACGAGATTCACCGCTTCAACAAAGGCCAGCAGGACGCCTTCCTCCCCCACGTGGAGAGCGGACTGATCACCCTGATCGGCGCGACGACCGAGAATCCCTCCTTTGAGGTCATTTCGCCGCTCCTCTCGAGGATGCGCGTCCTTACACTGAAACCCTTTATGGAAGAGGACCTCGCCCTGATCGTGCGGCGCGCCCTTGCCGACCGTGAGCGGGGACTGGGCCGTCTTGACATCGAGATCGATCCGGAGGCCCTGCGCCATATCGTCTGGTCTGCCGACGGGGACGCCCGTTCTGCCCTGAACAGTCTCGAAGCGGCTGCGTCTCTGGCAGACCGGACAGGAGAGAGCGGACGGCGGATCACCCGGACCTTCGTCGAGGAGGCGATCCAGAAGAAGGCGCTTCAGTATGATAAGAGCGGAGAGGAGCACTACAACCTGATCTCCGCCCTCC
>Ga0209212_1003264_pt1 | contig 21654 bp, 21 predicted proteins | sample RifGroC2_FD_183996 | JGI IMG/M metagenome (GOLD analysis project Ga0209212, IMG submission 183996) | Groundwater microbial communities from Rifle, Colorado, USA - Groundwater C2 (SPAdes) (version 2) | ecosystem: Environmental > Aquatic > Deep subsurface > Groundwater | place: Rifle, Colorado... | reverse complement strand
GTGGGAGACGTACACGATGCATTACCGGTACCGGGAAACCATCTATCATATAATCATCCGGCAAACGCCCATCGCCAATAATAAGATGATTGGTGAGCAGAGTGTTACCATAGACGGCATCGAGCAAAACGATAATACTATTCCCCTTTTTGACGACCGTCAGGAGCACTCTGTCGAGGTAAGGATACATGATTTTCGTCAATCCTGATTGTAAATATTTACTGATCCATCTATACTGATGGTGCCTGAGAAGAGCATTTCACTGACAAGATTGAAGACGTATTAATCAGGGGCGCCAATACGCAGAGGAGACACACATGGCAATTGAAACAAGAATCGAAGGGAACAAGCTCATTATCACCTGCGACCTGGAAACACCTACGCCAAGCGCATCAGGGAAAACGCTTGTAGTAGCAAGCACCAGAGGCAATATGAAAACATCCTGCATCGTAGAAGGAAAACCATTAACAATCGGGCTGAACGCCTATATACCCAAATAGTGATACTCAAGGCCAACTCAGTGCAGACCTTTAATGCCCGCAACATGCAGAAAGAGAAACACAGTCAGATCGTGTTCAGGATGGTGTAAGGGGGGTAGGAAATGACGGAACATTCACTTGCTGTTTTTGAAGGGAAACAAATCCGCCGCCATTATGACGAGGACGCTGAGGTATGGTATTTTTCGGTGGTGGATATTATTCAGGTGTTGATTCAGCAGCCTGATTATCAGGCTGCAAGAAATTATTGGAAAGTCTTGAAAAACCGCCTTAATAAAGAAGGTAGTGAAACGGTTACAAAATGTAACCGGTTGAAGATGGTTGCAGGGGACACCTTTGTTTGTTATGCTGGGGTTGGTTTTGCTGACTATCCTGATTATTCTTGGGCTGCCGAAGCTGACAAAGGCCATACCTGCATCCTTGACTGCAATTATTGTAGTTTCCGGCATAGTAATAGGTTTCAATGTAGATACAAAAACAGTTGGTGATATTGCCTCTATTCAGGGTGGTTTCCCGCCATTTCATATTCCAGGTTTGCCCTTTACTTTTGATACACTTCAAATTATATTCCCTTATGCGTTGATTGTAGCAGGTGTTGGTTTGATTGAAAGTTTATTGACCCTGAACCTGATAGACGAGATTACTGAAACAAGGGGCAGGGGAAATAAAGAGTGTGCTGCCCAGGGAACGGCAAATGTCGTAACAGGTCTGTTTTCCGGAATGGGCGGCTGTGCTATGATTGGTCAAAGTCTGATAAATATTTCATCGGGTGCAAGGGCACGGCTGTCAGGCATTGTGGCATCAGTGATGCTGCTGGTTTTTATCATGTTTGGAGCAGGTTTAATTGAGCGTTTGCCCATGGCTGCGCTTACAGGCTTGATGATTATGGTTGCCATTGGAACGTTTGAATGGGCAAGTCTGAAGATATTTAATAAGATGCCAAAAACTGATGTCTTAGTGATGGTTCTGGTGGCACTTATTCTGCCAATGCCTTTTGTCTCTTGTATCCCGATACTCTGGTCATCCCTGTTTTCTCTTCTCTCTTTCCCTCGGTGTGAGCTGCTGTAGAGACCGTAATAATATACGAGACTTTTGTAGGGAGATGGAATATGACCTGCAAGCAGCGCCATAAATTCCATAATCGTGTAAGTTCGATAGTTGCCGGAAGAGGGCCTGTCCTTTCTTTCATAAACGGTAAGGGTATTGTCCGCAGGATTAAATTCCACTCTATTAACTGAGATGGCAGCCCTGCTCATATATCTTGCTATGTTCTCAATTGCATCCCCATCAGCGCCATCTATCTGTCCCCTGACATGGACATTGAAGCCTGACAGTGCTTGCATTGAGCGAAGCGAAAAGTGAGTCTTATTCAACAGCCTGTTGTAAATTAAGGTGGATGGCCATATAAGCTGATGCCGTGCCGTAAGGAGGTGCACAGAAAACAGGGCATTACCAGGCATCAAGTGCACAAAGACATAGAGAATGCCCAATATGGTGTGAGTAATAACACACATATTCTTCATACTCAGGGGGTTATCCTCTTAAGATTTTATTTGTATTCCTTTGCGTTTTCACTTGAAGGTGGAACAGACCTTTTTCTTACTAACCACATTGCACTCAGCCTTGAAGGTCGGTATACAGGTGGTTATGCCTCTAATGACATAGTAGTCAAATGCAGGCAATTATCAATAGCCCATAAAATTCTCATGTAAAGTCTTTTCTAATACCCCTCCTTTTCCTCTTTCCTTGCAAGATGGGGGAAAAGGGGGGATAAAAACCTTCCCCGTTGACTCATGTTAGATATGTATGGCCTGACCCTCCACAGCATGGGCTGCTTCTTTGATTACCTCTGAAAGTGTTGGATGAGGGAATATTGCATTGGATATATCAAGTGCAGTTGCCTCAAGTGACATTGCTAAAGATAGTCCGCCAATAAACTCAGAGACTTCAGGTCCGATCATATGGACACCGAGTATCTCTCCATATTTTTTATCTGCTACTATTTTTATAAACCCTCCATCATCATCACCGGATATCACTGCCTTGCTGTTTGCAGAGAATGGGAATTTACCGGTCTTTACTTCATAACCTTTTTTCTCAGCTTCCTCTGTGGTAAGACCTATGCTTGCCACCTGTGGATGGGAGTAGTTTACCCTCGGTATATGATTTAGTTTCAAAGGAGGTAATTCTTTCCCTGCAATATGGAGTACTGCCAGTATCCCCTCCTGTGAGGCCTTGTGGGCGAGCAACGGAGGTCCCGTAATATCTCCTATCGCATAAATTCCAGGTTGAGTAGTAACAAACTCTTCATTTACCTTCACAAAGCCCCTGTCAACTTCTATCCCGATCTTCTCAAGACCTATCCCCCCTATCAGAGGTCCTCTACCGAGTGAAACCAGGATCTTATCAGCCCTCAATAATTCCATTTGATCCTCATTCTTCTTAATCTCAACTCTTGCACCGCTTTCATCAGCGGATACACTTTTGACCATTGTCTCTGTAAATATCTTTATCCCCCTCTTTGTAAGGATCTTCTGAAGTGTTGCACTGATCTCCCTGTCTTCAAAAGGAAGAATAGTCTCCTTCATCTCAATGATTGTAACAGCAGCCCCCAGTGTATTATAGAGGTAACCGAACTCAATACCTATATCTCCGCCGCCTGCAATTATGAGGGATGATGGTACATCTTCCATTTTGAGAATATCGTCACTGGTTAGGATATGTCTTCCATCAAATGGTATCCATTCAGGCATCATCGGGGCAGAACCTGAAGCAAGGATGATATTCGATGCGTTAATTTCACCAACCTCATTCCCGTCTTTAAAAAGCAAAACCTTTCGAGGGACAGCAAGCCTTCCTTCTGCCTCTATTACCTCAATCTTATTTTTTTTGAGAAGATATTTGACGCCGTTATGGAGTCTCCTGACAGCAGTTTCTTTTTTCTTATGAATTTGTTGCAGGTCAAGCTCAATGCCTCCAGTCCTTACACCAAATTCCTGTGACCTTTTGCATAAGTGGTAGAGATAGGCAGAATACAGAAGGGATTTCGTTGGTATACATCCACTGTGGAGACAGGTGCCACCGACCTTGTCCTTCTCAATGAGACAGGTCTTTAAACCAAGCTGGCCGGCCTTTATTGCAGCAACATAACCACCAGGCCCGCCGCCAATAATAGCGAGGTCAAATTCCCTTGTTGCATTAGACATAAAGGCAAGATAACAGGTTTAAATGTATGAGTCAACCGCCATACGCACCGCCATACGCAGAATATTTGACAACCTCTTTGGGAAAAGAGTAATTAGGTAGATTATGCCTTTGAGGTTTAGATTCCCCTTTTCCAACAGTTATGGACTGGCGATAGACAGGCCAGGAAGATGGGCGCTGATTCTATTAAATTCCGCAACATTTCTAGTGATAACAGTTGCACCAACATGTCTTGCAGTTAACGCAATCAGTAAATCGTTAATCGGACCAAGTCTATCAGTAAAACCAGAGCCGTCACCATAAATGGTTTGGAATAACTGCCCAGCCTTGTCATAGAGTCCGGGAAACGGTGCGATCAGGCGGTCTTTAGGAAAAGCTGCCTTTATCTTATCCACAGCTTTCTTCCGCGGCGGTGTATCAGCCCCTAAACGAAGCTCCATCAAAACTATCGAAGAGAGAAAACGAATGGTTTTGCCGACTTGTCCAAAAACCCAATCTGCATGAAGATCAGCACGCAGGTAATCAATAAAGACATTTGTATCAAGGATAATCTTTCCGGTTACAGGTATGGCCATTTTCTCTTATCGCCTTTTAAAACACCTTTTAACGGCTTTATTGCCTTAATAATCTGTTCTTCTTCCATCAAAAGAGAAAGAGCGCGATCAATGGCCTCCTGTTCAGTTTCAACGTTAAAATACCTATTAAAAATAAACATCTTTTTCTGATCCAGTTTAAGATGTTTATTTTTAATAGCTGTTGAATGCATCTTCTTTTCCTCCATTTATGTACAAATCATGTACATAATATAACATATATATATCCGGATAACAAAACTTTTCCCAGGATCGAAGAACTGAAGATAGGAAGTACACAGGGATAATAATGGATGACTGACTGAGGTCAAACATTAAGATCCCTCAATAGGCCGCTAATTGATTGCTAAGGAACTTTGCAGGCGCCCGCCAATAAATTATTTGACCACTACTGATATCCACGACCTTGATGTGTCCATCTGGGTTGCCATCTGCAGTAACATGTCCAAAAGATGTGTCATCTTATTTTTTCAGGACTCCTTATCCAGTATCTCTCTGATCTTTTTCAATAACTCGGTTGGGACAAAAGGCTTTGAGATAAAGCTATGCCCCTTCTCAAGGATTCCCTGCCTCTGAATGATTTCATCATCATATCCGCTTGTAAAAAGAACTTTAATATCAGGCCTCATTTCTCTTATTATATTATATACATCCTTTCCATTCTTTTTTGGCATTATTACATCAAGGACGAGGAGATGAATTTTATCCCGATTTTCATTGAACTTATTTATGGCATCATCCCCATCTGCTGCTAAAATGACTTTATAGCCCAATCCTTCAAGTAAGAGACTTACAAACCTTCTTACATCAGCCTCGTCCTCAGCAACAAGTATTGTCTCTGTACCATCTGAAGGTCCTGTTTCAACTATTGGTTTGGATTTGTTAATCTCAGACTTAACCACAGGCAGATATATTTTGAAATCTGTTCCTTTTCCTGATTCACTGTACAAGTTAATATAGCCGTTATGCTGTTTTATTATCCCGTAGACAATAGAAAGTCCAAGGCCGGTACCTTTTCCCACCTCTTTAGTTGTAAAGAATGGCTCAAATATCTTTTCCTTTGTAGATTCATCCATACCAATTCCAGTATCTGAAACAGTAATCAATACATAATCTCCTGGTGTGCCATAAGAGTGGGTTCTTACAAAATCATTATCAAGCCTTACAACAGTTGCTGATATAGATAAAAGCCCTCCCTCCGGCATTGCATCCCGGCTATTTGTTACAAGGTTCAAAAAGACCTGTTCCAACTGACCCCTGTCTGCTTTTATTGTGATATCTTCCACCGGCATTTGCACTTTTAGCTTAATATGTTCGCCTATGAGTTTTCTCAATAATTTTTCAACACCAGTTATGACATCGTTAATAACTACAATTTTTATATCTATTGGTTGTTTTCTGCTGAATGCCAGGAGACTCTTTGTCAGATAAGCAGCCTTTTCTGATGTAGAAAGTATTTGCTCCACATGAGATTTTAATGTCTGATCTTTTAATTTGATGTGCAGAAAGTGTCCACTTCCTAAAATAACCGTAAGGAGATTATTAATGTCATGTGCAATGCCTCCGGTAAGCTGCCCGAGGGCCTCCATCTTCTGTGAATGTCTTAGTTGAGCTTCAAGTCTTTCCTTCTCTATCTCAGCCCGCTTCTTCTGAATTACTGAACTGAGCTGAGCTGTTACTGCAGAAATAAGTTTTACCTGCTGTTCATTTTCCGGGCTAATGATATCTTTGTAATATACCAGAACAGCTAATACCTCATCACCACCTATTATGGGAACTGCAAGGCCAGTCCTTAGTCCGTTATTTATGGCGCCATCAGACCGGAGATAAATGCTCCCGTTTACACTTACATCCTTAACCCATTCAGGTTTTTTTGAAGACCATACCCGGCCTGGTAAACCAATGCCAGGCTGAAAAAGATACTTTTCACTAATTGCTTTAAATTTTTCGTATTTTTCATCTTTGAACCAGGTTTTGGTACATTCAAGGACTGTGCTGTCAGGACGCGGTACCCATGCCTCTCCATAAACCCAGCCGGTTATCTCACATATTTGTTGAAGTACAATCTCTATAGCAGAGGTAACATCATCTGCATCAGATATCGATACAATCATTGATTGTAAGAGAGATGCCTCTTCTTCTCTCAGCCTTCTCTCCTCCTCCTTCTCAATAAATTCGATTGCAAAAGAGATATCATCAGAGATCCTTAAAAGGAGTCCTGTAATTTCTTCATTAAAAAAATCAGGCTTATCAGCAAAAAATGTAAAAACGCCTTCAGGAACACCTTTCATCTTCAAAGGAAAAGATGCGAAGGAACAGAGATTTATTGCCAAAACCTCATTCCGCCACGAAAGCATTCTGGGGTCATTTTCTATATCATTACAGACATCAAACCTTCCCTCATTTATTACAATGCTTGTGGGATTAAGATAATTCAGCAGGTCGCCGGTAACAAACTTTATTACACCCATAACCTTTTCTTCATCTCCATAGAAAGAGACTGGATTAATTAAGGAGGTATCGGGATCAATTAACCCGATAAATGCTGCCCTGAAAGGGCCCTCTGTACAGGCGATGCGGCAGACCTCATCAGAAAGTCCTTTAATATCCCGGACGCGAACAATAATCTCGTTTATCCTGCTTATTACAGAATAGAGCTGATTGAGGCGCAAAAGCTTCTCTTCACGAAGTTGCATCTCATGTAAAGAGGATTGAAGCCTAGAGACAAGTTCATTTATAGGGTCTTCAATGCCCTGTGAATTCATAAGACACTCCCCGATTGTCAAAATTTAACCAGCAGGATGTGATTGATGAGATTAGAAAAAATTTCTACCCTGTTACAATATTTAACATAGAATAACGCATAAATCAAGCCTTTTAATTTGTCGCAATAGCTATTTTTATAAATACCTAACTTTTAGTATAGAGGCCAAAACAAAATCTTCTTAACATTAAAGTCGTAATCTTGTAACATATAGAGTGCAGTATAAACATAATCTTATTATATTTTAAAAGGCTGCAGAGAGGGCGTAAAGGGGGAGGAATTAAATATGCAATGGTACATGAAAAGTATCATTACGGTTCAGATTATCTTTACCTGTACAATCACGTACGCTGCTCAGATTATTAAGATTGATGGCTCCTCCACTGTCTATCCAATAACCGAGGCAGTAGCAGAAGAGTTTCAGAAGATAGAAAAGGGGAAGACACGGGTTACTGTTGGTATCTCCGGTACCGGCGGAGGTTTTAAGAAATTCTGCAACGGTGAAACAGATATAAGCAATGCATCAAGGCCGATCAAACCAACCGAGGTTGAGCTGTGTAAAAAGAATAGCATAGAATACATTGAACTGCCGGTGGCCTATGATGGTATCGCACTGATGATTAATCCAAAAAATAACTGGGTTAGTCATATGACTGTAAAAGAGTTAAAAAAGATATGGGAACCGGCAGCACAGGGGAAGATAAAGAAATGGAATCAGATTCGTACAGCCTGGCCTGATAAGGAGATACACCTCTTTGGAGCAGGGGTGGACTCCGGGACGTATGACTACTTTACTGAGGCCATTGTTGGCAAAGAGCATTCAAGCCGTGGTGACTTTACATCCAGTGAAGATGATAATGTCCTTGTGCAGGGTATTTCCACTGATGTCCTTTCCCTGGGGTTCTTTGGCATGGCATACTATGAAAACAATAAAGATAAGTTGAAGCTTGTTGGTATTGACGATGAAAACGATGCAAACGGAAAGGGCCCGATTTTTCCCACGTATGATAATATATTAAAAGGTATATACCAGCCACTCTCAAGACCAATATATATTTATTTGAGCAAAAAATCTGCAGACAAATCAGAGATAAAGAGATTTACAGAGTTCTATATGAAAAGCGGGGCTGATCTATCAAAGGAAGTGGGTTATATCGCACTGCCTGATAAGGCATATGAGCTTGCGCTAAAACGGTTTGAAAAGCGGATTACAGGTTCTGTATTTGGTGGTCAGGGTTCACAAATTGGTGTTAAGATTGAGGAGCTTTTACAGAAAGAGTAAAGCGAAAGCCTATCTATCTGATATTGAACTCTGCAGGGAAAATAGTATAGAATAATACGGAAAATGTATAAACAATATCAACGGGTAAAGGAGAGGCTGATAGAAGGGGCGCTTTTTCTGAGCGGCCTTTTTTCAATTTTTATTACCATTGGTATCATAGCAGTACTCTTTTTCGAGACATATGAGTTCTTTAAAGAGGTCTCCATATTTGAATTCCTTACTGATACACAATGGACACCATTGTTTTCTGAAAAACATTTTGGCGTACTCCCGCTCTTTGCAGGCACATTTCTTACAACAGTAATAGCAATCATAGTTGCGCTGCCCCTCGGATTGGTCAGTGCCATATTTTTAAGTGAATATGCACCGGAGAGGATACGGGTAATGATAAAACCTGTATTGGAGATACTCGCTGCCGTTCCTACTGTAGTTTATGGCTATTTTGCCCTTCTCTTTGTCACCCCCCTTCTTCAAACGATCATACCTGATATCTCAGGTTTTAATGCCTTAAGCCCGGGCATAGTTATGGGTGTAATGATAATCCCGATAGTCTCTTCCTTAAGTGAGGATGCCATGCATGCAGTTCCAATGGGTCTTAGAGAAGGGGCCTATGCCCTCGGTGCAACAAGATTGCAGGTAGCAACCCGTGTGGTTGTGCCTGCGGCATTTTCAGGCATTGCTGCATCATTCATACTTGGCATATCAAGGGCTGTCGGAGAGACCATGATCCTTGCAATTGCAGCAGGCCAGCAACCGAGATTGACCATGAACCCATTTGTACCCATTGAGACTGTAACAGCATATATTGTTCAGGTAAGCCTCGGCGATACACCAACAGGGACAATAGAATATAAGACAATATTTGCAGTCGGAATAAGCCTGTTCCTGGTAACCTTTGGCTTAAATGTGGTAAGCTACTGGCTCAGAAAGAGGTTCAGGGAGGTTTACGAATAATAATAAAGATGGAGAGGAAGGCTATAAATAAATGGTTTGACAGGTCCTTCTATATAATTGGCCTGATCGCTACACTCATAGGACTGGCAGTACTTTTGGCCCTTGTTTTAGATATACTTGCAGACGGGCTTGGCAGGCTTGGATGGCAGTTTTTGACAAGCTATCCATCAAGAAGACCTGAAGAGGCAGGTATCCTTTCTGCGTGGGTAGGGACATTATGGATTATGTTGCTGACAGGGCTGCTTACAATCCCACTCGGCATTATGGCTGCGATATATCTGGAAGAGTACAGCAGGAAGAACTGGTTAACAAACCTGATTGAGATAAACATTGCAAACCTTGCAGGTGTCCCGTCTATAATCTATGGTCTCCTTGGACTCGGCCTTTTTGTACGGGCTATGGGTCTGGACAGGAGTGTGATTTCAGGTGCTGCTACCCTTGCAATACTTGTAATGCCTATTGTGATCATGGCTACACGGGAGGCCCTAAGGGCCATACCTTCATCAATGAGAGAGGCATCATATGCCCTCGGTGCCACGAAGTGGCAGACAATTAGCAGTCAGGTATTACCGGCAGCAGTCCCTGGTATCATGACAGGGATCATTCTTGCGATGTCAAGGGCAGTAGGTGAGACAGCCCCATTAATAACGATTGGTGCACTAACATATGTAGCTTTTTTACCAACAAGCCCTGTATCATCAGAGTTCCCTTTTATCAGCATACAGGGACTCTTTGATCCATTTACAGTTTTACCAATCCAGATATTTAACTGGGTCTCAAGACCGCAAAAGGGTTTCTTTGAAGATGCTGCAGGGGGTATTATTGTGCTCCTGATAATTACCTTCACAATGAATGCCCTTGCAATCTGGATCAGGCACAGGTATCAAAAGAGGATAAGGTGGTGAGGTTTAAAAATAATGGGTTTTAAGATCAAAGATGTTAATGCCTTCTATGGTGAAAAACAGGCATTGATGAATGTAAACTTTGAAATCCAGAAAAAGGCAGTTACTGCTATCATAGGACCTTCGGGATGCGGGAAGAGCACATTTATCAGATGTCTGAACAGGATGAATGACCTTGTCCCTTTGTTCCGTGTAGATGGCGAGATACTCTACAGCGGGATGAATATTTACTCAAAGAGCCTTGATGTTACAGATCTTAGAAGACGTATAGGGATGGTGTTTCAGAAGCCTAATCCATTTCCAAAGAGCATATATGAGAATGTGGCTTATGGACTCAGGATTCAGGGGATAAATAAAAAGGGTGTACTAGATAAGGTTGTGGAAGAAAGTCTGAAGAAGGCTGCCCTGTGGGACGAGGTCAAGGACAGGTTACAATCGATTGCAAATGCCCTGTCAGGTGGTCAGCAGCAGAGACTCTGTATAGCGAGGGCTATTGCAACAGAACCGGAGGTCATCCTCTTTGATGAGCCATGTTCAGCACTCGATCCTATTGCAACTGCAAAGATAGAAGATTTGATAACAGCTCTCAAAAAGGACTATACTGTTGTTATAGTTACCCACAATATGCAGCAGGCAGCAAGGGTATCAGACTTTACAGGATTTTTTATGCTGGGTGAGCTGATTGAAATCGACGTGACAAGAAAGATATTTACAGCTCCATCCAATAAAATGACAGAGGATTATATCACAGGCAGATTTGGTTAAATTAGAAAGGGAGGTACACATGACCCGTGAAGCATATCATAAGGCACTTAAAGATGTTCAGGATGATGTTTTAAAAATGGCAGACATGGTCGGCAAGGCGCTTAAAGATTCTGTTGATGCACTGAAGGCCAGGGATATCGGGACATCCAAGAGGCTTATAGAGGAAGATATCCTGATAAATAAAATGCGATTTGATATAGAAGATAAATGCCTGCTCCTTATTGCAACTCAGCAGCCGATGGCGATAGACCTCAGGACATTAGCCGCAATCTTTAACATCATAACAGACCTTGAACGGATTGGAGACCATGCAGAGGGGATAGCAAAGATAAATATCTCAATCGGGAATGAGTCTCTTGTAAAACCACTCATAGATATACCGAGGATGAGTGCAAAAGGAATTTCAATGCTTGAAAGATGCATGAAGGCCTTTGTGGATAGAGACATAGAAGTAGCAAGACAGATTTGCAACGAGGACGACGAGGTGGATGCACTGTATGATCAGGTATACAGAGAACTCGTTCTCATAATGATAGAAAACCCCAGTACAATCCAGGGAGCAACATACCTTATCTGGGCAGCCCACAATCTGGAGAGGACCGCTGACCGGGTGACCAACATTGCAGAGAGGATAGTATTCATGGTGACAGGAAAGATGGAAGAGATGAACGTGTCAAAGTATTAGAAGGATGCGAAAAACTATTAAATTGAGCTTAGAAGGGCTATAACCTTTTTAAGGTCTTTTTTAGATAAACCTCTTAAGATATTCAAGATATAAAACCTGTAGGCGTAATATTCATTATCATGCCTCCCGGTGTTTTGTATTAAATCTTCAGGGTTGATATTCAGAATCTGTGCAAAGATTAATATAGTACTCAATCCCGGATCAACCTTTCCTGCCTCCAGGTCCTCAATCTCCTTAACAGAAAGTCTGCACTTTAAAGCAAAATCTTCTCTGGACATCATCTTCTGCTTTCGGAAGATGCGGACCTGCCTGCCAAATTTCTTTAGTATTTTAACCTTATCCGGCACGTAAAATTATATACAACAGTTATTTAGTAATTGTCAAATATAACACAAAACCCACGTTGTAGATATTTGTGCCTCCCGTCTGTAAGATGTTTTACACTCTCCATAAAAATTTCTTTTTATGAGGCGCCCACATGTACAGGATAAAAGACAGAAAGTTTATCGGGAGAAGGATCAAAGAAAAAAGGGAAGAATTAAGTTTATCGCAGGAACGGTTAGCAGAGGCAATCGGAGTCACCTATCAGCAGTTACAGAGATATGAATATGGAAAAAGTCATGTGAATACTGACAGATTGCAGGCCATATCAAATGCCCTGGATGTCCCCATTACATACTTTTTTGAAGAACCAGGCGACAAAAAGATAAAGATAATGGACAGGGGCCTCCCTTATATTTCTTCTGAGGAAAAAGAGTTTGTAGAGTATCTTAGAAAGATTGATAATGCTGAGTATAAAAAAGTTATTCTTCTATTCCTTCAATTAGCAGCGGGAAGGGTTAAAAAATAATAAAAATCTTTATTTTCAAGGAGTTTTATTATTCTATTCTTTTTTGATTGTGCTATAAACAAAAGTCCGGGTCTGTTACAGGCTGGCAGATCACTGTATCATCCATAATCATGTCGTCATCAGTGTCTATCTCCACTACCTGATTTTCGCTAAACCGCAGTGTACTTACCCTTTCTCCACGGACCACCAAAATCTCCCCTTCTACCGGGCAGGGATAAGCGGGTAGTATGTAAAGGGGGAGCAGGGTTTTGATTACAAATTTCTCGTTGTTGCAAGAATCCGGTGCGAGGGTCCCGTCGATAGTATAATATAAAGACCCCCCTTCTCCTTCAGTGACAGATACAGTGAAATCTTCATACCATATCCCTGAACTCTCCAGCCAGGGTTCTTTACTGTAGCCATTTTCTACAGTTTTTCCTGTAATGCCGTAGGTTGAGAAGTTCTCTAAGAATTTTAAAATAATATACGCCTCTGGAATAATTCTAAGTGGAATGGCTTTCTTTAAAGTAGGCTCACTGGTTACCTTTGAGTATTCTGATAATTCGCTTCCCCTGTAATAAGCGACACGATAGTAGTACGTAGTATCAGGACTTAGACCTGAACGTTTGTCATCGTAGGTGGTAACGTTTGCTTCAGTTCGTGCTATTATTTGAAAAACTCCCCATGGACCTTCTTTTCTTTCGATATTAAAACCATCCTCATCAGAAGAATTATCCTTCCATGTAAGTTTAATCTCGTTCCTGGAAATAGCAGTAGCTGTAAGATTAGTGGGTGCATCAGAGGTATTAGTTTGGGTTAATGTACTATCATTCCCACAACTTATGGTCACTAATATAATAGTTGCTATTGTTACTGTACTGTAAATCGTGTAGAGTTTCATACAACTATTTATTAATTCTTGCAAAATCCAGGCCAAAAAACAAGAGGCAATTGCAGAAGATTAATTAATGCCCTCAATTTCAGTCTGTAATACTCTTTGACTTGCCTTCTATCCTTCTGCTAAATTAGTTTTGAAAGGGGTACCAAATGAAAAAGTTTGATGTTTGTATCAGAGGGCAAAATTTTCTGATTAAGAAAGGCAGCAAAGTTAAGAAAAATGGTTTTTATGCAGCCAGATTTATAGAAGCAAATGATTACTCTGATGCTGTGGGGATTGTTATGGATTCATTTAGAACTGAGCTTAAGGATGTTGTAATAAATGATAAATCTGATCCGCCAAAAATGAATGTTGTAGAGGTTAATGAAGTATACTATTTCCAGGACAAGATGTTTGTTGGAGATAAGGTTTTACCTGGAGAAGGTTTCATTTGGGATGAAGAGTGGGACGGAGAGGAACCCGGCAAGGCAATAAGTCCAATGAAGGATAAATTACTTGTCATACAGGATTTGATTAGGAAAAACGATGTTCATGTCCATTCGATCTGTATTCATTTTACAAACGGCCTGTATCCGGTCGCAATACTTTTCATGTTTTTGTTTCTACTTTCTGGAAAAGTTTCATTCCATCAAACGTATTATTATATTATGTTGATAGCAACATTCAGTGTGCCTTTTTCCTATTTGACAGGTATCCTGGAATGGAAGAAGAGATACAGGGGTGCGATGATACCGATATTTTACGCGAAGATAAGATATGGTATGGTGATATTTGTACTCGGGGGATTATGCACCCTATGGTACTTTATCTACCCCGGGGTCTTAGAGAACGTAGGTATTCAAAGATTGGCATTTATTCTTCTTAATGTTTCTATCCTTGTGCCACTTATGTATATGGGTCATCTCGGAAGCATTATTGTTTACGAAAAGGTTGTTTAACGTTTAATGCTTATAATTAGCTCCCTGCAGCAAGCTGCAGGGGATTGCGCAAGCTATGCATTTTCATATGCGCTATAGGAAGGGATTAGTTTAAAGGGTCTATAGGAAAGCTTAACATTTCGTAAGTTTTCAAGCCCGGAATCGCCGAGGGTGTTTATAAAAGTATAGCCCTCTATCTCTCTGCAGAACTCTCGGAATATAAACTGTGAAAGTCCTTTAATATCGGGGTTTGTAACCTCCAGTAGAACATAGGAGACATTTCCTCTCCCAAATCCGAATATGTATCCTTCGACCTTGTCATTAATCCGTACGACCCTTCCTGATAACTTTAGCGAATAGAAGTGTTTTATTGCACGTCTGTGTGCAGAGGATGAATCTTCGAGCAGGGCATGATAGAAGGGATCAATAAACTTATTACTCCTTTTTATTTTCCAGGCTTCATAAAGTTTTATGCATTCAACTGTAAAACTTTTATGAAATGGTTCATAATTAAAGGAGTGGTTCTTAATAAAATAATTGTACATGGCCCTCTTTGATTTATAAGGATCACCCTTTAAGTTAATAAGATCTTCACGAAGGTAGAGATATTCTGTTTCCCCTGGTTTAACTTTATTTCCAATAGAAAGAAATAGTCCTTTCTGATGTTCATCTATATTTTCTATGCGTGAGATTGTCTTATTATTGTTGAGATGATCCATGATAGAAAAGACTGTAGATATTATCTTCTGAAAATCACGGGTATTTTCTGATTGATTTGCCTGACATAACACCGGCGGTATCGGCATGTAGATGCAATTATCATATTGTGCGAATAAACATAGATATCCATCTATAATCCTCCAGTAATATTGAAAATGGTCTTTCCATATATAATGAGTGACAAATGTGCAGGCAGAAAGAAAGGTATCTGTTTTCAGGAGTATTTTATCAATGAAGGGCCTGTCTTTTAATACGAGAGGTTTAATATCCCGGATATATTTTTTTTTATAATCTTGTTCCACGTGATGCTGGAATTATCATATCAGTGAGCTTTGCTAATTTTATCAGAGGCACCACATCTTCCTGATAGGGGCCTATCAGCTCTTTGTTTGAAATTATGATGTCAAGAAGCGGGGATGATTCTATGATTGATGCAATATCGTCGGATGCCTTCCTGAGGATGTTATCTCCAATGTGAGATGTTATATATGGACACTTTTTATCAACACCCAGTATTACCTTATCGTCTGTCTCATTCCACATTATTGCAAATGGATATAACATACAGTCAACCGGTCGATGATCATATATCTTACAATGAGAAATTACAGGATCAAAGGCCGGGCATATGTATCCTTCTTTATATGGATAAAGGGTTATCTTGCAACCGGTCTTGAATCCATTGTTTTCCCTGGATCCGTACTCACTGAAATTGGAACGCGGGGGATTAAAGAGCCGGCCTCCATCATCAAGAAGGGTTTTAGCAATTATAATTTCTTCACTTGTAAAATAGGGTGCAAGAAAGCTCTCTTTTTCCGGGAAACGACAGCATACTTCACATGTAAAACACCAGGATGGTGGAACTATCTGTTTGATATTATACTCAGGCATCTTATCCGGTTATTTCTGGCTCATCATGTCTGAGTAGTTTTGCAAAGAGGAGAGAGTTTTCAACTGCAATCCCTATGTGGCTCCCTATAGAAAGGAGCATATCCTCCTCTCTCGATGTAAGAGCCCTGATATTTTTGTTTAGAAGATACATTATGGCAAGCACCTTGTCTTTTGACTTCAATGGGATTCCAACAATAGCAATATAGTCTTCCTCAGACACAGTAAAACCCTCGATACGTTCATCTACTGTAAGATTCTCAGAGGTCCAGGGTTTACCGGTGTTTATTATCTTATCACCGATATACTCAAAAAGTTCAGAGAGCCTCTGTTCTCTCGCCTGGTTTAAATCAATACCTGCGGATGCCACTATCGCAAAGGCCCTCCTCCTGTTGTCCAGCATCCATATTGCACCGGCATCGGCCTTCATCACATCTATTAAAGTCTTCAATGCCTCTGAAAATGTCCTTTCGATATCAAGGGACTGATTTAGTGTAGTAACAATTGAATAGAGTATGGAGATCTCTTCACTCCTCTGTTCGAGTTCTCTTGTCCTTTCTTTTACCATCTCTTCCAGTTTTATATAAAAGAGCTTAAGCTTTGCAGACATATCATTAAACTTTGTCGCAAGGTCTTCTATCTCATCCCCTGTGTTTATGGTTATTCTGTAGTCAAGGTCTCCTGATCCAATAATATCAGCCCCTTTCTGAAGTTCCTTAACAGGCCTGATAATCTTCCCTGTATTGAGGTATCCAAGAACGATAATAAAGCCTGCTCCAAACAGACCGGCAATCCCTATTCTAAGCAGAAGAGAGAATACAGGCATGAAGGTTTCTTTAGGGTCCTGGCTGGTCAGTACATACCAGCGCTTACCGTCTATGTTATCTTTTCCAAGAGTATAAGTAATCCTCACAGGTGAATACCCTACTATAGACTGCTTTCCAGGGTAATGTACATCTGCTGTTGTGGTAATCCAGCCTGATTGTTCCTTTGCAATATCTTCCAGTAATCCCTTGTCGATCTTATGTTCTTTTGACGTCGGAACAGGGGAGAAAAGTAGTTCCCCATCAGAGTTTGCCAGCATAACATGGTCTGTATTGCCCACCTTTGCTGTGGTGATGGCCTTAAAGAAGATATCTACATTATGCGACATGAGCAGCACGCCTACGGCCTTTCCGCCTTTAATCACAGGGGTTGCTATATCAAAGGTTTTCGTGCCGAATTCATCACTGATGTGGACATCACCTACATAGATAGCCCCTATACTGTTGTTGTATGCAGACCTCCACCACTTCTGATCTCCGTAATAGTAATGTCCGGGTTTTGTTGTGGCAGCGACAACAGCACCTCTTTCATTAGTAACCATTATAATATTATGCATCCCCTGCTCACCACTTCTCATAAATTCTTTCAGATAATCCGTTGCCCTGTTATTAAGTACCTCGAACAGATATGCATTTACTCCGACTGCCCCTGTCCATCTGGTCTCTATCTCCAGGATCCTCTTTTTAATCTCATCTTCTGTCTGACCTTCATAAAGCAGGTTTGCATCTTCCACAGATGACAGGATGCTTTGTGCAGATGTAAGAAGCCTTGATTCTTCAATATGATGTCCAACTGAAAGGTCTATGTTGTTGCTTACAGTCTCTGCAAGCTCACGGAAGGTTGCACCTATAGTCTCCTTAAGCGCAGACTTACCTGTATAATATATCAGGCCCAGCACCATCAATCCCGCTAAAAAACTAACTGCGAGGGTTGATATGATGAGTCTTTTCTGAAGTCCTGACCTTTTTGAGCTTGATTCTGAATTCTCCATGTTATCTCACCTTACCGGATATCATGGTCCTCTCTGAGAATATCTTGTCTGATAATCCTTTATCTATCTCTACATCACTTATACTCAGGATAGTCTGAACATCTGTCCTGACATTCTTAATAATAACCTTTTCCCATATAAAAGCGTTTTTAAGATTTTTCCATGTAATAAGCTGTGTCTTCTGTAATGCCCCGTCTGTAGAATAATAGTCAACCCTTTCCTTAAGGAAATCGTTCTTTTTTATCCACCTGACGACCTTTCCATAGTTATAGTCAGGGTTGTTTTCCTTTGGCACACTCTCTATCACATAATATAACTGGTTTTCTATTGTCTCCTCGCGCAGGAGTTTATGTCTGTCAAGACTTGCATCCCTTGATATCATATCGCCAGGTTTGAGATTTGCACCGCTGAATATCTCGTCAGGGTGTTCCGGCAGCTTCTGTACCTTTTTAAGAATAGGAAGGTATATCCACATCTCTTCCGGTCTGTGTTTTGTGGCTTTATAAGTCCATACCATGAACACAGTCCCTTTGGTATCCGGTGGATATTCATGGAATACAAGCACCTTGGAGTCTATGTCCTCATCATCAGAGTAGTTCTTCCAATAACGGCGTAAAATAACCTTTCTCTCCTTTCCATCAGGATCCCGGATTGTAAAGGTGAGCTTGGACTGGGCATCCATACCAGGGTACACCCCTTCTGATTTTGCAACAATCTGATCTGCAGTTAGCTCTGCAGCGGCTGTTGGGGGGGTAACTACAGTTGCTCCTATAATACCAACAACCATCAATAGATACAGCATTTTTATCTGTTTTAATAACACTGCTGAAATCTCCTTTCTATTTACAAGAATTTATGTATTCTACCCTAATATTCGTACATTTACAATAACCTATCTTCATCTGTATGGACTAATAATATATCTTTCCATACTATGTTATCAATAAATTTAATCTCATATCTGTATGAATTATAGGGTCTGCCAAGCCTCTTTATCCATCCTTTAACCTCACCCCCCTTCTCAGTGCATCCAATGGCCCTTACTTTATCTCCTTCGTCCAATAACAATCCTATTTTATCAGAGGCTCTTTTAAGGGAACCTTTATTTACCTGATCTATTTCATCAATAATATCATCCAATTTATTCTGGAGATTATTATCGAGTGTAGTTCTTACTGTTAAACCAACGTTATACAGTAGATCCCTTCCAAAGGTTTTGTATAAATATCCTTCAATCAACCCCGCATAACATGGGGGTGTATCTCTTAAGCTGTTTGGCCTGTCAAGGCCGATTTGTGTGAACCTTTTATGCGGTTTGTCCCGTCTCAGTTCAATAGGTTGAGAAATGGCATTATCATACTCCTCCTGTGAAATAAGGTTATGTCTTAACATGAGCTTAAGAACAAGCTGCTGCCTTTTCATTATGCTTTCCATTTTCTTGTATGGATTGTAGTATGCCGGATTGCGGAGCATAGCAGTAAGAAAGGCTCCTTCCGATGTATTGACTTCATTTGCGTGTTTGTCCAGGTAAAATCTTGAGGCGAGCTCAACCCCGTAAATACCATAGCCCCATCCTATTTCATTAAGATACATCTCTATAATCCTCTCCTTCGGAAGTAATGTCTCCATCCTCTTTGCCAGAAAATATTCTTTTATTTTACGCGTAATGGTCTTCTCACTTGAGAGGTAGATATTCTTTGCCACTTGCTGGGTGATGGTGCTCCCCCCTCTAACAAGCCTCCGGAGCCTCAGGTTATCTTTTACTGCCTCCCATGTCTGTCTGTAGTCTATACCGCTATGCCTGAAAAAATAGGGGTCTTCAGTAGCAACAATAGCCTTTTTAATGGAATCAGATATCTGAGTTAAGGGAACCCATATCTGTTTTTTATCTTCCTGGATAGACGTCAGAAAATAACCATTGTTGTCATATATTGTTGTTACAGCATTATGCGAGAAATCCGTAATAACCTTATCCGGCGGGATCTCCTTTGCTAACTTATGGACCCACAATACTGTACCTGTAGAAACAATTATCAGGATAATGACAAAAAAGGATATAAACCGGAATATAAATTTAGTTAGACCCGTATTCATTAATAAATCTATTTTAACCAATAGTTCCTGTATATTCAATATAATGCTTGACATTCTACACGGCGTAGAATATATTTAAGGTTAGTTGCCTGAGGAAATTTATTAAATTTAGGGGGTATCAATATGAAAAGGAGAATTTCCTTTAGTATTATTTTTTTTCTATTGTTTTTAATCTTTATCACCCCGGCTATGGCACAAAAAGATCATAAGATGGAACATCAAATGGAAGGGGAGACAAAGGTTGTTGATGGGATAAAGGGACGTTTCAAGGTTCAACCTTCAATGGGCATGCTCGACCTCTATCTTACAGATGAAAAGACGGATAAGGTTATAACACAGGCAAAGGTAAGGGTTGCTGTTATTAGTCCTGATGGAAGAAAGATCGAAAAGGATCTTCCTGGTATGAAGATGGGTGAGCTCTTCTCATTTATGAATACTCTGGATATGTCAATGCAAGGTAAATACAGTTTTAATATTACAGTAGATGTTGAGAAAAAAAGATTGAACTTCCCCTTCAGTTATGAGGTTAAATAATATTGACAACTTCGTAAAAAGCCGGGTGCCATCCGGGTGTGCTGCGTTGCGCTTCATCCTTATTTTTTCTGCTTTCTTAATACTGAGAACATTCCTGGCCCCGGCATTAGCTATTGCTGAAGATTCACTTTCTCTGAAAAAGCTGATAGAAGAGGCAAGACGCAACAACCTGGAGATACAATCACTGCGACAGAATATCAAGACAAAAGAGGCACGGGCAAGGGCTGAAGGTGTACTCGATGACCCCCTCTTTAGAATAGAGATGATGGACATCTCAAAGGAAAACCCTCTTCCAACCCCTGGTAATGCCATGCAGACTAAGTATGAGATAAGCCAGATGTTCCCTTTTCCAGGAAAACTCTCCCTTCAGAAAAAGGCTGCACTTACAGAGATATTAATGGCAGAGGCTGAGTTAATGGCAAAAGAGCTTGAGATAATAAAGATGGTCAAGGAGGCCTATTACGAATATGTCTTTATAACAGAATCAATAAAGATTATCGAAGAGATAAAAGATCTTCTCGGCAATATGATACGGATCGCTGAGATCCGATATGCCACAGGCCAGGGTTCACAGCAGGATATTATAAAGGCACAGGTTGAAGTAACCATGCTTATAAATGAAACGATCAATCTTGACGCTGAAAGAGAGGTCATTAAGGCTGAACTCCAGGCGCTCTTAAATCAGCCGCAGGATATCTACCTTTCAGAACCCCAGGGGATATCTAAAGACAGGGTTGAGATAAGGCCCGATGAGCTTATAAGAAAGACCATTGAGATCAATCCTGACATTCAGATGACGAGGTATGGGATCAGGGTAAAGGAGACTGAAGCGGAACTTTCCAAAAAGAACTATTATCCTGATTTCATGTTAGGGGTTGCACCCATACAGCGGGACGGCAGGTTTGATGCATGGGATGCCATGTTCCAGATTAATATCCCGCTCTGGAGGGGTAAGTATGATAATCAGGCGGCAGAGGTTTCAAATGAGGTGGATACACTAAAATTCAGGCTCAAAGCTGAAGAGAACATAAAAACTGCACGGGTAAAAGAATGGGTAATCAAGGTAGAGACAGCGGATAAGATCAGGACTCTTTATGAAACGAGCCTTATTCCACAGGCAGAGCTCTCATTAGACTCAGCATTGAAAAACTACCGGTCTGGAAATGTGGATTTTCTTACCTTATTGGACACTGAGCGTGTATTAAAGAAGACGAAGATAGAATATCTTGATTCTCTTATTACATATTATAAAAGGGTGGCCTCCCTGGAAGAGGTAGTGGGTGAGGAGATTATGAAATGAAACAATCATGTT
>Ga0209212_1003263_pt1 | contig 21664 bp, 22 predicted proteins | sample RifGroC2_FD_183996 | JGI IMG/M metagenome (GOLD analysis project Ga0209212, IMG submission 183996) | Groundwater microbial communities from Rifle, Colorado, USA - Groundwater C2 (SPAdes) (version 2) | ecosystem: Environmental > Aquatic > Deep subsurface > Groundwater | place: Rifle, Colorado... | reverse complement strand
GTAGTTGGCGCGGTCGCAACCAACCAATCATTTAATAACTTGAGTCACGAAGGGCAGGGTATTCCTGCACAGACCCTCATACATGACGCGCAATCTGCAATTGAGGCCGTTAAAGAAGGGGTAAGCAAAGCAAACGACCTTGGCAATCAGATTGGAGATAAAGCGAAGCAGGTGCTTAAGGATTAAATCCTTGGTCAGCGATGAAAACCGCCCACTCCGCTCCGTCTGATTGCGCTCGCGATTTCCTGCTGGCGCACTTCGGACTTCATCGCCCACAGATGAGTCTTGTGCCAGTCTTCAGCGGTGCAGTCCTTGAAAGTCTTGGCACGCCAACGTGCTGCCCTCATTGCGGAGGGAGATGCCCAAAGCAAAAACCACAGGGTTACAACCGCAATGACCAATACCCACACAAAAGATACCATCGCACCCAAGGTGGCAAAGAACACAAAACTCAATCCAAGCTTGATACCACCATCTTCGGTCACATGCTTGAACCCGGCTATCACATCGTAAACATACTGGGCAACGGGGTTATCAAACTCAACCACGGTTTTGAAGTCATATTTGGATGGCACGATCACATCCCGGTATTTTGGAAGACCGAGCAGGCGGAGCAGCAACTGGGACGCGCCGACAATCAGCCAGTAGAATGCAAATATCGCTACCACCGCGATACCCAGCAAAATCATGATTTCCATTTTTGCCTCCTGTATCCAAAGTGTTTCCGGAATTTAGCCGATCAACTTCATCCCGCAATTCTTGACCGCACCCCGGTCAAATGTTGCCGTATAGCCACACCCTGCCTCGTTGGCCGAACGCTCGATCAAGCAGTCCGCAAAATCAGCGTCACTTGCCTTGAAAAGGCGCAACGCTTTCCAAGTAACGTCGGCATTCTCCACGAGAATTTCTTTGGTGCGCAACAACGTCTCTAGCACCACGCATATCTCACCTTTGGCTGATGCGTAGCAGCCCGTCAGCACCCAGACTAGCTCCACCACTGAAACAAGGCTAACGTAGCCCGGCTCATCCGCAGCTAACAACTCGATCAGTCGCGTTGCTTTGGGCGACTGCACTGGATCGTCCTGTGCGATATAGCGAACGAGCACGTTGGTATCCAGGCCAATCATCTGGCTTTGGCTCCGTGAGTGGCGATGGCCTGGCCCATTGCCTCAATCGTTACCGGAGATTTCGGTTTGCGTACCAACCCCTTCAACGCACTCACAGACTGCGTAGATGCGACCAACTCGAACCGTCCCGGTTCAACTTGAACAAACTCGATTCGGTCACCGGACTCAACACCAAGCGCGACCCGTACGGCGGCGGGAATAGTGATCTGCCCCTTGCTGGTTATGGTTGCGGTTGACATGAATATTCCTGTTCAAAACATGCCTTACATTAAAGTAAGGATGATAAAATGTCAACTTGAACAAAGATAGATATTCAGCTCAGTGCTGTTTGAACGACCGCTTGACGGAAGGTCAATTCAAGAACCGACGGGCAGTTGAGTGCCAGCAAGCGACATTCGAGGTTAAAAACACGTTGCTCGAAACCCGCCGTTCGTGTTGAGCAATTAAATTACACTAACTGGCTAATTCCGTTAGCTGAGCTACAACCGCAAAGCGTTATCAAGATGTGGTAGACTTAAACCGTCATGCGTATTTCTCTCTCTTTTCTTCTAGCCATCCTGCTCTCACTGAACGCCGCCTACGCGACGGCGGTGGGCATTTGCGATGCGCTGGAACAAACGCAGAGTCATGGTTTACATATCGGACATCACAGCCACGAACACAGTGACGACCATGATGCCCCGTCGTCTAGCACGGAGACGGATAAGATTTTTTGCCTTGATCATGCACACCCTAGCTTTTCCTTCATCCTGCCGGGCATCATTGGCGTAATGCCGCTGATAGAACGCAGCCCCCTAGTAGCAATCCCAGCCAGCACCTTCGTCTCGATACCGCAAGCACTCCTCGATCGCCCGCCCAGGGCAGCTCTCGCCTGAGCCGGCGGGACGCTTTTATTTCCCAGTAGCAACCTGCGCCTGACCTTATAAAAGGGTTTGGCCGCGCGTCCCGTCGAAATTCAACTTTTTCGTTGAGGGTTTCGATGATATTACATCTGCAAAAAATTTCACTCGCCGTCGCCGTTGCTGCGGCAATGAGCGCATCCAGCTATTACATCCCGAACACCAGCTATTTATCGCCTGGGTTACAAGCGCCTCCACGCATCATTCACACTATTTTTCCTTCGCAACAAGTCAAGATTGAGCAAAACATTTTTACCCTCTGGAGTTCATCATGAAAAAAATATCCCACATTCTCGTGCTTATTGTCTTGACTGCCGCTCAACTTGCATGGGCGGGTGATGACATCGCGCTTAGCGCAAAGCAAGCACAGGCACTTGGCATCACGACAGCCGCATTGCCCAGCAAACGGTCCGGTGAAGTGCCCGGATTACCCGCGCAAGTTGTCATTCCACCCAATCAAATGTTCGTCATCAGCACGCCGCTTCCGGCGATGGTTGAACAGACGCTAGTGGGTGTCGGCGATAGCGTTAAGAAAGGTCAGCCGATAGCACGATTGCAAAGCCCTGCATTGGCAGAAGCACAGCGGGGCTTGTTACAAGCCAGCGTGCAAAGCCAACTCGCAAAAGAAAACCTCAGTCGCGATGAAGCATTATGGAAAGACGGCATCATCGCCGAGAGCCGCTACCGCACTACCAAGGGCATGGCACTCGAAGCTCAGGCGGCATTGTCGGAGCGCAAACAGCTATTGCGTCTCTCCGGCATGTCGGATACCGCCATTGCAAAATTGCAATCGGGCAACAACTTGAGCAGCCTGCTTATCATGACCGCTCCGATTGATGGTGTGGTGCTGGAAAAATCAGCCAGCGCGGGTCAACGTCTCGACGCTGCCGTACCGATGTTCAAGATTGCCAGGCTCAATCCGCTTGCCTTGGAAATTCAGGCTCCGCTGGCTTACACCCGTGATCTGAAGATTGGCGCGGCGATTGCTGTCCCCGCTTATGCCGCAAGCGGCAAGCTCACCGCGATTGGGCGCAGCCTCACCGGCGCCAACCAGACCATCTTGCTGCGCGCCATGATCCAACAAGGCGCTGAAAATCTGCGCCCCGGTCAGTTTGTCGAAGCCAGCATCAGCACCAGCGCAAACGGCGGTGCGCAATGGGAAATCCCCAACAGCGCAATTTCGCGCATCGCGGGTAAGACCGTGGTGTTTGTGGAAACCCCCAAAGGCTTTCGCGCGCAAACCATCAGCGTGCTGAATGAAGGCGCGCAAAATAGTGTGATTGGCGGCGATTTCATTGGCGATGAAATAATCGCCGTGCGCGGCGTTTCGACGCTCAAATCGAGCATGATGGGAATCGGAGGAGGCGAATAATGTTTACCAAGCTGGTTGAATTCGCCCTGACACAGCGGTTGTTGTTGGCGGCACTAACGCTGCTGCTGATCGGTGTGGGTGTCTCGTCGTTTCGCGACTTGCCGATTGACGCGTTTCCCGATGTTTCCCCGACGCAGGTCAAGATCATCATGAAGGCTCCGGGTATGACACCGGAGGAAGTCGAAGCGCGCATCGTCGCCCCCATCGAACTGGAGATGCTCGGCATCCCTAACCAGGAGATTCTGCGCTCCACCTCAAAGTATGCGATTGCCGACATTACCCTCAACTTTAAGGATGGCACCGACATCTACTGGGCGCGCCAGCAAGTCGCGGAACGGTTGAACAACGCGCAACGTGACTTGCCCGCTAACGTCACCGGTGGACTCGCGCCGATCACCACCCCGCTGGGCGATATGTTCATGTTCACCGTGGAAGGAGAAAATTTCTCCCTGCAGGAGCGCCGCTCCATTCTGGATTGGGTCATACGTCCTGTCTTGCGCACCCTGCCCGGCGTAGCCGATGTCAATACAATGGGTGGTACGGTGCGCACCTTCGAGGTAGTGCCCGATCACCATGCCCTCGCCATGCACGGCCTCACTTTTGCCATGCTGCAACAAACTATACAAGCCAACAATCATAACGATGGCGCGGGAACGCTTAGCGATGGTGATGAAGCGCTGTTGGTGCGCACCGAAGGCAACATCAACAATCTACATGATGTGCGCAACATCGTCGTCGCCAGTCCGGGCGGCAACCCGGTTCGCGTCAGTGATGTCGCGCAAGTGCGCATCGGCAGCTTGACTCGCCTCGGTGTCGTGACCAAGGACGGGAAAGGCGAAGCGGTGGAAGGAATCGTGGTCGGATTGCGCGGCGCAAATGCGCAAAAAATTGTCTCCGCTGTGAAAGTCAAATTGCAGGAGCTCGCGCCCACGCTGCCGCAAGGCATCACCACCAAGGTGTTCTATGATCGCGGCAGTCTGGTGGAACGCGCCGTCGGCACCGTCTCTACAGCCATCACCGAAGCCATCGTGCTGGTCGTCATTCTGCTGGTGCTGTTCCTCGGCAATCTGCGCGGAGCCATTGTGGTGGCGATCACCTTGCCGCTCGCCATGCTGTGTACTTTCATTCTCATGCAGCAGTTCGGCATGTCCGCCAATCTGATGAGCCTGGGCGGCCTGGCCATCGCAATCGGCATGTTGGTGGATGCGGCGGTAGTGGTGGTGGAAAACATCGAGTCGCATCTTGCGCATGATAAAAATAAAAAACTATCGCATTTGCATATCGTTTCCCGCGCGGTGAAAGAAGTCATCACACCGGTCGCCGCCGGGGTCGCCATCATCATCATCGTGTTCCTGCCGCTGCTCACTTTGCAAGGGCTGGAAGGCAAGCTATTCATTCCGGTCGCCCTCACCATCGTGTTCGCACTGGCCGCATCGCTGCTGCTGTCGCTGACCGTGGTGCCGATGCTCGCTTCCTTTCTGCTCAAGCGGGTCAGCCACCAGGAGCCGTGGCTGGTGCGCAAGGCGATGGGTGTTTACGCGCCGCTACTGCAACGCGCCTTGAACAGAGAGCGTGTGGTGATCATCGGCGCGCTGGCCATGCTGGCCGTTACCGGTGCGGTGTACACCCAGATCGGCAAGACTTTCATGCCGGAAATGGACGAGGGAGACATCATCGTTGGCATTGAAAAATTACCTTCCGTCAGCCTGGAACAAACGGCGGCGCTCGACCTGAAAATTCAACAAGCCATCATGGGCCAGGTGCCGGAAGTAAAAAGCATCGTGGCGCGCGCCGGTTCCGATGAGATTGGCCTGGACCCGATGGGGCTTAACCAGACCGACTCCTTTCTGGTGCTAAAACCCATGAAGGAATGGCGCGAACCGGACAAAGAATGGCTGCTCGGCGAGTTGCGCAAGGTGCTGGAGCAATTGCCGGGCGTTTCTTACAGCTTCAGCCAACCCATAGCCATGCGCGTTTCGGAAATGCTGACCGGCGCGCGAGGCGATGTGGCGATCAAGATTTTCGGTGCGGACTTGAACAAGCTCAACGAGGCCGCCGAGCAAATGGTCGAGGTGCTGAAAGGCATCAAAGGCAGCCAGGATGTGTACACCACGGAGAATAGCGGTGTGCAGTACTACCGCGTGGCGATAGACCGTCTCGCGGCGGGTCGTTTTGGTTTGAACGTGGACGACATCGGCAACACCCTGCGCAGCCAGATCGAAGGCCAACAACTCGGCATCGTGATTGAAGACGGGCGGCGCACCCCGCTGGTCATGCGTGGCACAAGCGACATTCAACGCTCCCCCGCACTGTTTGCCGCGCTCACCCTGCCCTTGCCCAACGGACAAAGCGTACCACTGACGGCGGTCGCCAAACTGGAGCGCGTAGATGGCCCGGTGAAAGTAGATCGGGAAAACGGCCAGCGCATGGTGGTGGTGCGCAGCAATGTACATGAGCGCGATCTGGTGGGTTTCGTCGATGAAGCCAAGGTTGCCGTTGCCGCGCAAATCAAACTGCCGGAAGGTTACCGCCTGACTTGGGGCGGGGAATTCGAGAACCAGCAACGCGCGGCGGCGCGGCTCAGCATCGTCATTCCGGTGGCGCTGGGCATGATCTTCATGCTGCTGTTCGCCACGTTCGGCTCAGTCAGACAAGCCGCCTTGGTGCTGACCAACATCCCGTTTGCCTTGATTGGTGGTGTACTGGCGTTGTGGGCGAGCGGCGCATACATGTCGGTTCCCGCCTCGGTCGGCTTTATCGCGCTGCTGGGAATTGCGGTGCTTAACGGCGTGGTGATGGTGTCCTACTTCAACCAGCTGCACGCCGAGGGTATAGACATTGCCCAAGTCGTGTTTGAAGGCGCGAAGCGTCGCTTACGTCCGGTGCTGATGACGGCCAGCATCACCGCTTTTGGGCTGTTGCCGCTGCTGTTTGCCACCGGCCCCGGCTCGGAAATCCAGAAACCGCTTGCCATCGTCGTCATCGGCGGTCTGATTAGCTCGACGTTATTGACGCTGATCATGCTGCCCATCCTGTACCGCCGCTTCGGCCTTAAACGTGTGGAGAAATTATCATGAAAGATATGAATTGTTGTTTGACGCTGGTCTGCCATTGCTCTCTGGAAGAACGGCTGGTGGATCACCTGCTGGAACATCCCGAATGGGTGCATGGCTTCTCTGTGCTCAACCTGGAAGGTGGCAGCCAGAATGAACTTCTGTCGAGCATGATCGAGCAGGTGCGCGGGCGCTCGCGGCGCGTGCAAATCCAAACCGTGATGAATCTGGACGATGCACATGAACTTATCGCCTGTCTAAAGCAGGAAGAAAATAATCCTGAGATGGCTTACTGGATAACACCGGTGATTGAATTCGGGAGGCTGGCATGAAGCAGAGAATGGTAGGGGCGATTCACGAATCGCCCGCACAGTGGGGGGTGGGAAGTGCTCTGTTGGCGCTGGCCTTGTTCAGCAACTTTGCCCATGCCGAAGAAATCAACCGCCTCGATTTGCCGCCACCTGCGCAAATTAAAAGTGCGCTGGGCAGTCATCTGCTGGTGTTGAACGCGGCCAGCACACTAAAAATGGAACACGCCAATCAGCGCAAGTGGAACAGCGGCAATTACGAGTTCAACCTGCGCGTCGGTACGGGGCAACGCAAGATTGTTGATTCAGGGCAGAACCTCAAGGAACGGGAAATCGCACTTGAACGCCCGTTGCGCCTGTTCAACAAGGTGGGAATTGATGAAGACATCGGCGCGGCCAGCGTCGCGCAAGCCGAATATGCGCTCGGTAATGCGCGTAATGAAGCCGCGCGCACACTGCTACAGTTATGGTTCGCATGGCAACGCGAGCAAGCTCAAGTCGCACTGTGGCAACATCAGGTGGACATTCTCAGGCAACAGGCGCAAATGACCGAGAAGCGCGTCAAGGCGGGCGATGCGCCCAAACTGGAAATGAACCAGGCGCAGGCTGCCGCCGCACAAGCCAGCGTGTCATGGCAGCAAGCTCAATTGCGCGCGCAGCTCGCTGGCGCTGATTTAATGCGCCAGTTTCCAGCCATCCAGTTACCGGAAAAATTACTATCCGCCACGCCGCAAGACATCGAGCATGACTTCGCCTTCTGGAAATCGCGCATACTCGAACACAACCAGGAACTCGGCATGGTGCAAGAGCAAAGCCGCGTACAACAACTGCTGGCGCAGCGCAGCCGTGCCGACCAACTGCCCGACCCCACCGTAGGGGTGCGCTACGCCAATGAAGCCAGCGGCAACGAAAGGGTGACTGGCGTGTATGTGAGTGTGCCGCTCTCGTTCGGACAACGTAGCGCGACGGCGGAAGGCGTCGCACAACAAGCAGCCATCGCCGCCGACCAGGAAACCTTTGTCAAACACCGTCTGGAAGGCGACATCTACGCCGAATATACCCAGGCAGTGAGCGGCTTCGCTACCTGGCAACAGGCGCACGAGGCGGCGCAGGCGATTCGCAACAATGCCGAACTGGTCGGTAAGGCTTACAGTCTGGGTGAAAGCAGCCTGTCGGACAGCCTCATTGCACGCCGCTTCGCTCTGGAATCTTCATTAGCGGAAAACCTCGCGCAACTCGACGCCAACGAAGCACGCTATCGCCTGCTGCTGGATGCGCACCAACTGTGGCGACTGGATATGAGCGATGACGAACATCATGCTAATCACTACTGATGAAACTACTTACGGTTCAGCGACATCCGGCGCGCGCTCGACACCGCTCAAACCTTGCGCCGCCGCCCTACAGATTTTGAATAATGAAAGGAGATGCGATGAAAACATTTTATTTGAGCATGCTGGTAATTTTGTTGCTAACCGGCTGCGCCAGCCCGACTCACCTACTGGTCAAGGAAGGCAACGCACTGTTTGTTGGTGGTGAACTGGTTCATGACCGTGGGGAGGGTAATCGCCTCGTATTGGAGGCACCGAACCGCCGTTATGAGGCGCGTGGTTTTGTTGTCGAGCGCCATACCAATATGGCTGCTCTGCGCAAACGCTATTACGGCGTTAATCCGAAGCACTGGAATCGAATTTTTGCCGGACTCGACACCGATCATGTAACTTATTCCGTCGAGACGATTGCCATATCCGCGGAAGGAGATAAAGTCTCGTGCCATTTGGTGTGGGGCGGCGGCGCGAAGCCGACGGGCGTTTGCACGGATCAGGCCGGGGCATCATTCCCGGTACGTTTTGAGTAATTTGCTGAAATCGGAAATCCACATGTCAATTTTTTCAACCAAGAAAGGAGGGAAACAAAACGGGTAATTTACTAAAACTACTAGTTCACATTTCATTTTTTCAACTTAAATTAAGGAGCAGAACATGAAAAAGTCGATTCTCATAGCAGCACTGGTTGCAACTGTAATCACTGCCCAATCCGTGCTGGCGGAGCAACCAAAGCCTGCCAAAAAGCAATCTCAAACCCAGCAAATGGCCCCGAACCCAGCGGAGTTCGACAAGCAGTTGGCGCAGATACAGGAAAATATGAATCAAATGCAGGCACAGATGGAAAAAATCCGTCAGACGCAGAATCCGCAAGAGCGTCAGCAACTGCTACAGCAGCACTGGACGACGATGCAGGATGCGATGGGGATGATGCACGGCATGTGGGGGTCGGGCGGAATGGGCTGCTGCATGGGCGGCCCTGGGATGGGTCATGGCATGATGATGGGTGGACCGATGATGGGATGGGGACAGATGCAAGGCTACTACTCTAATCTCACACCGGAGCAGCAGAAACAGCGCCAGTACATGATGGATCAATACCTGCCCATGCAGCAGATGATGATGGATCATATGATGCAGCACCAGTACTGGATGGGTCAGCCTCAGCCGGCTCCCAAATGATGCCTGACAACTGGAAATAAAGAACCCTGCGGGAGATTCAGACAATGAAACACTCGACGTTCATTATTCGCAACATGGACTGCCCGACCGAGGAGGCGTTGATCCGCAAGCGTCTCGGCTCGGTGCTGGGCATAGGCGAACTCGCGTTCAATCTCATGGATCGCCGCCTCACCGTTACGCACGCGCTGGACGATGAGCAGTCTATTCAGGAAGCCTTGCGTGAAATAGGCATGGAGGCGGTTCCTGCGCCGCAGGCGCAGCCGGATGCCTGTTCCAATTGCGAAGCGGATATACCAGCGGTGACACGGAAGATCTGGGTGATGATGGCAGTGTCAGGTGTCGCCGCTATGGCCGCAGAAATCCTCGCGTGGACAGGGTCAGCGGAAAACTCGCCAGCCGTTATTGCCTTGGCTCTGTTGTCCATTGCCATCGGCGGTTTCAGTACGCTCAAGAAGGGTTGGATCGCGCTCAAAACCTTCACTCTCAACATGAACTTTTTGATGAGCGTTGCCATGGCTGGCGCAATCGCCATCGGGGAATGGCCGGAAGCTGCGGTGGTGATCTTCCTGTTCGCGCTGGCCGAACTGATCGAAACGCTATCGCTGGAGCGCGCCAAGAATGCGATTCGTGGCCTCATGGCGATGACTCCAGAGACCGCGATGGTGCGCCTCGATAGCGGCGAGTGGTGCGAGATAGACGCAGCCGACGTGCAGGTAGGCCAAATCGCCCGCGTCAAGCCGGGTGAGCGCATTCCGCTGGACGGCGTGGTCACTGCGGGCGGCAGTTCAGTGAATCAGGCGCCGATTACCGGCGAAAGCATTCCTGTGGCGAAGATTGTGGGCGACCCGGTTTTCGCCGGAACGCTGAACGAGCGCGGCATGTTGGAATTCCGAGTCACGGCGAACAAGGGCAACACCACGCTCGCCCGAATTATTCGCTCAGTTCAGGAAGCGCAAGGCCAGCGTGCGCCGATGCAACGCTTCGTCGATCAATTCGCGCGGTACTACACCCCAGCTGTTGTGGCTTTTGCGGTTCTGGTGGCAGTTGTGCCGCCGCTGCTGTTCGGCGCTGCGTTCGAACCCTGGTTCTACAAGGCGCTGGTCATGTTGGTAATCGCCTGTCCCTGCGCGCTGGTGATTTCCACTCCAGTGACCGTGGTCAGCGGTCTTGCTGCTGCGGCAAGACAGGGCATTCTGGTGAAGGGCGGCGTGCATCTGGAAAATGGCCGCCTGATCAAGGTTGTGGCCTTGGACAAGACTGGCACGCTCACCCACGGCAAGCCTGTTGTGACCGATGTGGTTCCACTGGTTGAGTGGCCGACAGACACGCTGTTACAGCTCGCCGCCAGTGTGGACGCACATTCCGAACACCCTATTGCGACCGCCATCACCTCGGCTTGGCAAACACCTGCCGATGGGAATACGACAGGTCGTCCGCTGTTGCCAGTCACTTTGTTCGAGTCCCTCACGGGTCGCGGTGCGAAAGCGGTTATTGATGGGCAACTTTATTATGTCAGCAACCATCGACAGGTCGAAGAGTTGGGTATTTGTGGGCTGCATATTGAGGAAGCGCTAAGACGGCTGGAAGAGGAAGGCAAGACAGCAGTGGTATTGTCCACCGAAAAAGCGCCGCTGTGCGTTATCGGGGTTGCCGACACGGTGCGTGAACACAGCGCCGAGGCAATCCGTCAGCTTCACGCCCTCGGCGTGTCATCGGTGATGCTGACCGGTGACAACCAGACCACGGCCAGTGCCATCGCCGCTCAGGTGGGCATAGACGATGCGCGCGGCAACCTGCTGCCGGAGGACAAACTGGCCGTCATTGACGAGCTGATTTGCCGCCACGGCAAGGTTGGCATGGTCGGCGATGGCATCAACGACGCACCCGCGTTGGCCAAGGCATCCATCGGCTTTGCCATGGGCACCGCCGGAACCGATACCGCCATCGAGACTGCCGATGTAGCTTTGATGGATGACGATTTGCGCAAACTGCCGCACTTTATTCAGCTAAGTCGTGATACAGCTCGCGTACTGCGGCAGAACATCACGCTGGCTATCGGCATCAAGGGGATATTCTTTGTTCTGGCACTCGCAGGGAAAGCCACACTCTGGATGGCGGTTTTCGCCGATATGGGAGCCAGTCTGATTGTAGTGTTCAACGGCATGCGGTTGCTGAAAGTTACAAGGAATACTAAAAAATAAATTTCTCGAAAACGTATGGTCTGCGTGCAATCAAGTTACCCGAAGCAGCCAGTCGTCATCGTCGCTTGTGTGTCGAAAGCACTAGTTGGTGAGTGCCCGGTGTTGAGTAACATTCCATGAAGATGGTTAATCATCTTGACAATGGAACGCTCGTTCCATTATCGTTGCCCCTATGGAAAACATCGACCCCACCTATCTGGCCAAGCTCCAGGACTACTATGCCGAAACCGGCGTGTTGCCGCCGTATTCCACCATCATGGGCATCGTTGGGCTCAAGTCCAAGTCGCCGGTAGCAGCGCTGGTAGCCAGGCTCAAGCTGCAGGGCTATCTGGAATCCACCCCGGAAAAGCGCCTCAAGCCAGGCAGGCGCTTCTTCGAGCGTCCCATCTTCGACAGCGTGCGCGCCGGTTTTCCCAGTCCGGCAGGGGATGCGCAACATGACACGCTGACCATCGACGAGTTTCTGGTCTCACACCCATCCAGTACCGTGCTGGTCAACGTCAAAGGCGATTCCATGATCGATGCCGGTATCTTGCCGGGTGACACCGTCATAGTAGAAAAGCGCGCCGTGGCAAATGTGGGCGACATGGTCATTGCCATTATCGACAACGAATTTACCCTGAAGACTCTCGGCAAAGAGAAGGGCAAATATGTGCTGATCCCCGCCAACCCGGCCTATCCTGTCATTTGCCCAAAGGGCGACATGGAAATCTTCGGCATCGTTGTTGGCCAGTTCCGCAAGTACAAATAAACCGGCGTATCCATCATGCTCATCAGCAACTGGCCCAATGCCATCGCGCATGTGGATGCGGATTGCTTCTATGCCTCCTGTGAACAGCTGCGCCGCCCGGATCTGAAAGGCCAGCCCATCTGCGTGCTGTCCAGTCAGGATGCCTGCGTGGTTGCCAAGACTTATGATGCCAAAGCCGTTGGCATTACTACCGGCATGCCGGTATGGGAGGCCAAGAAACTGCTGCCCCGTGCCAATTACCTTTCTGCCGACTTCCACTATTACGGGCAAATCTCGGACAAACTTTTTGCCATCCTTAGGCGCTATAGCCCGGCGATCGAGGAATACTCCATCGATGAGGGATTCATGGATATGAACGGACTGCGCAGCCTGTACCGCAAACCGTATCAGGCCATCGCCGATGAGATCCGTACCACCATCCGACATGAGGTTGGCATCACCGTATCCGTCGGTATATCCGTCACTCGTACCTTGGCCAAGATGGCCTCGGAATTCAACAAGCCCAATGGCACCACCATCGTGGCAGGCAGGTGCATTCACGAATTTCTGCAACACGTCAGCGTGCGTGACATCCCCGGTATCGGCGGCAACCGTCAGGCACTGCTCAACAAGTTCGATATTCACACCGCTGCCGATTTTGTGGATGTGCCAGAACGCGAAATAAGACGGCTACTGGGCAAAGCTGGCACCGACCTGTGGCACGAACTCAACGGCACGCCCCTCTACAAGGTCGAGACCGAAGCCAGGATGCCCAAGAGCGTAGCCAGAACCGCCTCGATGGGTGGACTTACACAGGACAAACAGACTATCCGCGCGCATTTGCTCAATCATGTCATGCGACTATCCAAAGAACTCATCACCAAACGCCTGACCAGCAGGCAACTGACGATGTTTCTGACACTGAAGTCCTTCGACAAACAAGTCATCACGTCAGAGCTGCCCTACCCAAGTGCGGATTACTTTCTGTTAGCGAGTGAAGCGGGCAGGGCACTAGATACGCTCTACGACCCAGATCAGTTCTATCGTGCCTGTGGTTTAATTGCCAGCAACATTGCCACCCGCCAATCAGGCAGCTTTGATTTGTTCCAGATGGCGGAACAGCAGGAGGAGGAAAAACACCTCAAACTACTGGAGACAATGCACGCCATCAACCACAAACATGGGGATAACGTACTGTCTGTCTGTGGAGCAATGCAAAAGCGCAAGGCAGGAGGGGTAATGGGACGATTCGCGTATCCGGTGCTGGAGTGTGGATGACCACGCATGAATCGTCAGTAACATCTGCGGGTTATTGTAGAAATTCTGGTTGGCTGATATGGTTATCACTGCGACCCGGGGTAAAACCCGCAAGCAACTCGGCCTCGTGAGTGGTGAAAGCCGTGACGTGGACCCGGATCAGCCGATGAGTGCTGGGATCAAAACAAACCATCGCGCAGCCTGAGGGGGGTGAAACCCTGATCAGACAACCCCGGTAACGATTGCCGGGGTTTTTATTTGGTCATTGTGGATGAGGGTGGCGTTATTGCAAAAACTCAACCAAGGGTTAATGCCTGGGCTGATCCAACCCGCTGCACACGCTTCCCAGCACTCCAACCAGAACCTCCATCCCATTAGCCATAAGTTGTAGCTGCTCTTCATTGGGCTTGGTCATCCCGATCATGGCAAGCGTATCATCAAGCGGTAGCTCACCGTACTTAGACTGATAGTGAGCCACGTTGAGCGCCAGCAACCTCGCGCATTCAGCAATGTCCTCTTTGGTGGATTTTTCGATAAGCTGGTCAGCTAGTTTGTAGTATTGTCCAAAGGTCGATAAATCTGACATGGTGAGCCTCCGATGACGAAGCACTACTTTACCCGATTTCTCCTTTTGACAGCTTTGTTGCTGCTTGCCAATATCTCCACCGCCGACACCTTGCACGGTCGTGTTGTGGGCGTGGCTGATGGCGACACCGTGACTGCTCTTGATGCCACCAACACTCAATGGAAAATCCGGCTGATGGGGATCGATGCGCCGGAGAAGAAACAGGCATTCGGCAGCAAGTCTAAAGAGTACCTATCCGGCCTGGCTTTCAACAAACAAGTGACCGTGGAATACAACAAACAGGATAGGTATGGCCGCACGGTCGGCAAGATCATAATCAATGGGATGGATGCCAACCTGGAGCAGGTCAAAGCCGGTATGGCGTGGCACTACAAGCAATATCAGCGAGAGCAGTCAGCGGATGATCGAATCATTTATGCCCAGGCAGAAGAGCAGGCGAGGAGGGCTAGGCGTGGTTTGTGGATTGATGCTGACCCAACTCCACCGTGGGAGTACAGGAAGGCGACCTCGCCGGATAGCCGGCGCAAAACAAAGATTCATCCCGGTGATAGTATTGGAGCAATGGCCACAGACATGAGAAGGAAAATTATGGCGAATGCTCCATCTCCGGGTAATCCCGATGACGCGCCTCCCGGCAATCCCGATGACGCTCCGCCTCCCCCATAGCCATCAGATGGGGCAAGTGTTTGCTATACGGCGATCTCAATAACTGGCCTGAACGTAAGCGCCAAGGGCGACTGTGTGTCTATTCTGTTGAAAAACTCTTTTTGTTGGCTCGGAAATCACCGCTTCAAAAACACTTACCTCATAGAACGCTCTACAATCGACGAACGCCGTTCAGCTAATGGTTTGATGGCACCAAGAATTCTGTCTGAAATGGCACTGAAAGAGTTTTTCAACAGAATATGTCGGTTGCCGATAGTTACGAAGGGTAGCTTCCGTGTGGTCTGAATAGCCGGTCTGAACACACCTCCACTGTTTGTTTCAAAGTGGATGCAGTCATCTCCGCGCCAGAACCAGCTCATACCCATTCCTGATCCTGGCACGGCTGATTCGACCAACTTCCCGCATCGCTTTCTCCTCTGCGACAAAGACTTGTTGCTTCATCCCGCCTCTTCTGTTGGACAACCCAAACCATCGGCGATAGAGAACATACGCGCCGAACAAATCTTGGCTCAATACCAGCGTATATCCGCGCTGGGCGGTCCTAAAGTCGATGCGCATTACCCACACCCAGTCTCGCGCCCTCTACCTCTCGCCACAAATTCTCATCCGACGTATCGGTGTAAATGCTTGTTGTTTGAAGGCTGGCGTGCCCAAGCAGTCGCTGAATGACATTCACCGGAACGCCAGACAACGCCAAATGGCTGCCGCAAGTGTGTCTCAGCCAATGAACGGTGGCGCGTTCAAATGCTTTCGCCTCATCGTGCCTGCCGCTCTCTTTAAGAGATTGCGAGGTGTCACCGAAGAACGACAGTATTGTCTTTGAGAGCGCACTGGTAGTTAATGGCCTGTTTGATAGCACACCGGCAATGAGCGGGGTATCCATTGGATTCGACATGATGTCCGAGCTTAACCCGCGACAGGCCAGATACTCTTGCAGCATCAAGATCACAGCACAGGGCAATGGCACAGTTCGCCACTTCCCGCCTTTGCCGTATACCTTGAGCATCCAGCGCACGCCCAGCCCATCGGATAGCGGCATGGCATACATCCGGCCAATAGTTGCATCGATCAGCTCAGATAGTCGCAACCCAGTGGCATGTGAGAATGGCAATGCAAAACGCAGTCTGGCCGTACAGGGGGTCACCGGCAGTTCAAGCAGGTGATCCATCATATAACCCCACTGGCCGACAGAGAGCGCCCGCGTAAACTCCACATCCGGGTCAGATTCATTGCCGTGGGCAGCAAGAGATTTCGCAACCGCACTCCACGGATTGAACGAGCAATACTGTACGCGAACCAGCCACTCGAAGAGATTGCCGATGATGGTCAGCGCGTGCCTGACGCTGCTGGCTGATAGCGCGCCATCGAATGGCTTCCAGGCCTGCTTGTGACGCTCAACTTTTTTTGCTCCGATCCATTCTGTTTGAGGGACGCGGAAAGGCCAGTTGCCGGGCTCGGTTCTGCCTATCATGGACAGCCAGTCCCGGTAGGATGCGCAATCTTCAACAGTCAAATCAGACATTGCCTTGCCTCGCTCCAGAATTGCCCACAGCAGAATTCTTTCGGCTTCCTTTTGATAGGCGCGCTGGGTATTCGGATTGCCGGATTTTGTGGCAAGCCAGGCAAACACGGCTCGATAATCGTCCGGTGCGTCAATGCGCGGGACACCGGGATACCGGTTGGAGCCGGATCGACCATCCAGGTCAGACGGGACGATGAAGGATTCCAGTGGGACAACATCGGTTTGCTGTTTTCGTGTTTGCGCAACCACGCCTGGAGCCAAGCTACGCGAAGGGGCGAGGGATTGCAGCGGCAACGCACCGAGAGAGGTCTCGTAGCCCCGCAACCATGCAACCACCCGCGCTGCGCCCTTGACCCCCAACCTCGGCACGCCAACCCACCAGCGATAACCGCGATCAGCAATCCTGTCGACCAGACATCCTATTGTCGGTATCCCCGCCAGATTCAGACGATTGGAGATCGTCGAATCAAACCAGGCCGCAACCCAATCATCGCGCACCGGTTCGGCGGTAATCAACGCCTCAATCCACTTTAGTGCCGCCACCTGCTTGTCGATCAGCCGTTGCCTTTTCTTGTGCCTGGTATCGACCGCTTGCGGGTGCGCATCCAGGTAGGACTGGATGAGTTCTTTTTCCAGAAAAAACCCGTCAGGATCAAATTCTGCGCGGTACTCATCAAGAGAGGGGATGGGTGCGCTATCGTTTGTGCCGGAGCTTGCCGCGATTCGCATTCTCAGAAGATGAGCATCACGGCGCTTGCCGCGCCGCAATGCCGCCTGACGCAGCGTGTCCTGAATCCAGACCAGCGTTGCTTTTGCGCGGCGCAAATCCATGCCTGTTTCGAGATAGCGGTCGGACATTTCGCCCATGTCCATACCCAGGAGGATCGCCCGAAAAAACGCGATGTGATGCCGTCCGATTTTTCTTTCAACCGCGATTGCCGGACGTATCTCGACGTTAATTTGTGTTTTCGCAAGCTCCACCATGCATCAAACCTGATCGAATATTCTTTTCACGATCCCGGACGGGCTGCCGTGTTCGGCTGGCTGAGTTGCATCCGGAACCGCTTCTTGAACCGGGGTAACTATCGAAACCTTGTTTACTGCCCTCCCGCCATTCAGCGCAGACAATCCATGCGAGGCGAGCATCCGCATCCGTTCCGCTCTGGCGCGCAGCGGAAAAGCAGACAGGTCGGCCTGTAATTCAGGATACCCCTCGAAATAATTGATGGTGATGCGCATCTCAGATAGCGCCCCCACGCCAGAACCCTCGCGCATTTGCAAATACAGAATCAGAGGCTACGGATACCGGGACCTGATGAAAAGCAGCTTTGATTGCCGCTTCGTAGAACGGAGCGCCTCCTCCAACCAACACAATCGTGTCGATGTCAGAATCCTCTTTTCTGAGCGACTCTTGAAGTTGCGCGCCAACAATGTGGCCAACCCTGGATGATGCATCTGCCAGATAGGGAGCAATATCTATCCTCGCCCCGAACACGGATACCGTGTTGCGTCCCGATCTGATCGCGTTCTCCAGCTTTCCCCTGCCGGGGTTGCCGCCATGATCCATGGAAATTAACGCCGCAGTCTCATCCAGAATGACCGAGGCCGCATCCAGGCTTGTTCCAGATGAGGCTCGCTTGAATTCGCCATTGACCAGCAATACCCAGTCCACCGAGAAGAAGCCGGGATCGACCACCAGAACACTGGCATCCTCAACCCGGCTTGGATCAGCAAGACCGTGCAGGTAGTCCACAAACCCGCCCAAAGGCTGCGGCACGATTTTTACCTCCTTCACCACAACCTTTCGGCGTGGCGTAACCTGATGCTCGCCTTTCATGGTCTCGACCAGACGGGCACGAAGATTTGCATCGAAGTATTGGCTGGTTGGCAATCCGGTCACAACCTTGTCAACCTCACTCAAACCGGACAGCAATAGGCCGGAATAAAACAACGCGCGGTAGGAATCCGTTGCGGTGTAATCCTTGTGCAGTTCGCGCGCCCAGTTTTCGATTCTGTCGTGGCTGATCGCGGCGGCGAACTCGCGGCCATCCACCAGGACACGCACGGCATCGTCATCTCCCATGATTCTTTGCCCGATGTGATCTGACGGAGCGGCACCTGCCGGGCGGTTCACCAACACGGGGTCGCCCCCATTGGCACCATAGGCAATCTTTAAATTCGAGTAACCAATATCCATTCCAATCACGCTCATTGCTTTCTCCTTGAATTAACTTCACAACAACTCCAGCACGTCTGAGCCAGCGGCCAGCACCGACTCAGAGCATCCACAGCACACTTGGGAGAAATGCTTCTTCTGACCAGGTCATCACAACGCCCACAGCACGTCTCCAGCACGCCTACGAATTATTGATGAGCGAGAAAATTTAATTCGGCAGATTCTCGGCAAATTTGTCGAGAATCTCTCTATCGCGCCAAATTGAACAAACTAAACTCACAGGACATTCATTTCGCGACACCACCCATGCCGGTTCATATATCGCCCGAACCTTTCATCCATATTTACTTTGCTGATGTGTTTGGCGCAGACAATGCCAACAGGCATCCTGTCGTCTGCACGCCTTTTTCTTTGTCTGCTGGGGATATGAAGGCTCGGCGCTTCGATCTGGATGGACAATTCTTCGAGATAACCCCCAGCGCAACGGGGCTTCCGACCATGCGCGACAAGGATGTCTGGCTTTACTGTGTGAGCTGGCTGGCCAATGCCATGTTTGATGAGCGGCACAATGACTTGAGTCGCAATCTGCGATTTACTGCACGCAATTTCCTTGATTTCAGCAAGCGAGGAAAGGGTGGGGCTCAATACGATGGCCTGGTTCAGGCACTCGATAGACTCGCCGGAAGCAAGATCACAACGAACATTTGCCCGCCAGCAGAAATAAAGGAAAGCGGCGACAGCTTCAATTTGATTCGATACGAGGCAGAGCTGGATCGTGATGGACGCATTGATGCGGTGAATATTGAGTTGCCTGAGCGGCTCTACCATTCCGCGACAGACTGGACGCATGTGTGCGCCATGCACCCGGACTACTTCATGCTCACGCCATTGCACAGGCTGATCTACATTCTCGCCAAAATTCATTGTGGCGTGTGGCAGCCGTGGGCTGTACCCCTCAATGAATTACACCGACTGACTGGGTGTTCCTCGCCTTTTCGCAATTTCAAAATATCCGTGCAAGGACTGCTTAAGGACAACTCTATCCCTGAATATCGGATGGAAATAGACGCGCAAAAAGTGACGGCAACCTTTTACCGTAGATGATTGTGCGGTCTGTAAATCGAATGCACCTGTTCTGGGTTACCTGTAAAGCGAATGCATTCTTATCTGCATGAATAACAAGGTAATAGACGCTGTAAATCAAATGCAAACGCTTTTCTGGAGCGCAGTAAATCGAATGCACTTGCTGCGCGGAATCGGCGATGCGCTTAGATGTAAAGTTGCGCTGAAACGACAGATTCCGCATGGCAAAAAATGATTGATGTTTTGGTAGAGGGAATAATGGGAGAGCGAGTCATGGATGAAATGGAAGTGGGTGATGCGATCAGCCTGTTGCGAGCCAGGCTCGAAGCGCTTGAAACGAAGGCAGCAGATTTTTGCAAGCAACACTTTGATTTTGTCATGGCAGAAAACAAGGCTAGAGCATGGGAACACAAGAGCGTCCTGTATGCACAGGCCAGAATGCGAGATAACACGCTGAGCGTAATATGGTACGAGGTTCATTGGTACGGATCGAAGGCCGCCAAGACCCGCAGGATGACCAAGAAGCTTATTCGTAAACCCAAACTCAAACACGGCTACAACCTGGATGCACTGCTCAAGTTGGCCCAGCCATGGGAAGCGGATAGGGTGCGAGACATTGAACAGGAACTGCTTCCCATACGGCGCGAGGCGACATTCATTGGCAAGGCTATCGGACAGCTCAACCACATCATCAAGCGTGAGAGTGGCTTCCGATGAAAGCATTCTACGAGTGGGAATCGCCGTGGCGACCGAACTTTGAAGCCACGATGTCGGCTTCGTGGGCAGGTGCTGCGTTGTTTACGCTGATTGCTGCCAAATACATGCCTGTCCCGCTCCCTGTGAAATTCAGCGCGATTGCGATGACTGTCTGTACCGGCATGGCCTTGTATCGCGGTATCGGGGCCTGGCGGCGTTACGTCAACCTGACGCGCCTGGACAATTACGGTAAAGAGTTCATCACCATTCCTGAGCTGATAAACAAAACAGGAGCGGCGACAAAGAAAACATCTGTGTGGCTTGGCAAGGGCTTTGACTGGACGGATGTCGAGTCGCAGAAGATGCACGCGCTGATCGGACAGGGTGTTTCTCAGACCATCGGCAAGATCACCAACGAGCTTCACCTGGACGGAGCGTACTGGATACACGGCCTGGACAAAGAAACTGACCGGTTCATGGACATCGCCAATCTGGTCGGCCATACCTTGCTGGTTGGAACGACGCGGGTGGGTAAAACCAGAATGATGGAACTGTTGATTGGTCAGGCGATCATTCGCAACGAGACCGTCATCATCATTGACCCGAAAGGGGATCATGCCTTGGCGGAAAACGCCAAACGGATATGTGCGGCGATGGGGCAACCGGAGCGCTTCGTGTACTTCCATCCTGCTCACCCGGAGAAGTCCACGCCCATCGACCCGATGCGCAACTGGAATCGCCGGACAGAACTCGCCAGTCGGGTTGCAGCACTGATTCCCTCCGAAACCGGCGCAGACCCGTTTGCGGCCTTTGGCTGGAAAGTGCTGAACGACATCGTGAATGGTTTGGTGGCAACGGGCGTGAGCCCCAATCTGGTTCACATGAAGCGTTATATTGAAGGGGGTGCTGACAACTTGCTGCTGAACACGTTGCGCCGTCACTTCATCGACACCGTGCCGGAATGGGAGACGCGCTCCAGCAGTTTTGTGAAAAAACATCGTGACCGGATACTGGAAGCCTACATCGACTTCTATAAGCAGATCGCCATCCATGAAGCGCAGTCGTCAGACTTGGATGGCCTGATTTCCACCTTTGAGCATAACCGTGACCACTTCCAGAAGATGGTCGCCTCGCTCATTCCGATTCTGTCCATGCTGACCTCTGAGCCGCTGGCGGCACTCCTGTCGCCGGAATTCAAAATTGGCGATCAGGAGCATGCGACCGACATGGCGAAGATCATCAACAACAACCAGGTGCTTTACCTCGGCCTTGATAGCCTGGCTGATGGCACGGTTGGGAGTGCCATAGGCTCAATCATGCTGGCCGATCTGACCGCAGTGGCCGGTGATCGCTACAACTACGGGATCGACTCAAACAAGCCGGTCAATCTCTTTATCGACGAAGCCGCAGAGGTCATCAACCAACCCACCATCCAGCTCATGAACAAAGGTGGCGGCGCGCTCTTCAGGGGGACGATCTCG
>Ga0209212_1003262_pt1 | contig 21666 bp, 20 predicted proteins | sample RifGroC2_FD_183996 | JGI IMG/M metagenome (GOLD analysis project Ga0209212, IMG submission 183996) | Groundwater microbial communities from Rifle, Colorado, USA - Groundwater C2 (SPAdes) (version 2) | ecosystem: Environmental > Aquatic > Deep subsurface > Groundwater | place: Rifle, Colorado... | reverse complement strand
AGTCTTGTTTGAATCCTTATTGTAATACTCATAACGGAATGCTGGCTCAAAGGCAGTGCCATTTATGTAATAACCTGCCTGGGCATACCATCCGTTAGGCTTGGTAGCTTTTGTCCCCGATGTGCTTGGTGTAATTTCCATTGATACATACTCACCCTGAAGCGCTAAACCTCCAAGGTGAAAGGAAAGGTCAAACCCTGTAAGGGTTCTATCTTCCTTATCATTGTTAGCTGTTGAGGTTGTGGTGGAAGTAACCACTCCGGTAGTCAGACTTGCGGTTGTAGTAGTAGTCTTTGTTGGCCCATACTCAATTCCGCCCTGTGCACCATAATATCCCGACAGGGTAAGATGCCTCCCCTCTCCAAGATGGGCATCCGATTGTTTCTCTTCAACCCAGCCAGGCGCTGAAATCTCAACCATCCCGATATAAGCAAGTCCTGATTTCTCTACTGTTTTACTCGTCCATTTCGTAGTCTGTCCTGCCTGCCATCCATCCGTAACAGAGGCATAGTATTTAAACATCCCCTCTGCAAGTTTTCCATGAAGCATTATCTGAGGACCATAATACCCATGCCCATGGGTATCATTGAAGAACTTCTTTGCATCTTCTGTAACAGTGGGTCTCTCGATGATAAGCTGTTTTGATGAGGAACTTAGAGATACCCTTGAGTATGGGAGCTTTTTCTTACCGAAAAGCAGATTAAATTCATCGCTAAACTTGTAATCACCAAAAATATGGTATGCAGAAACAGAGGCCGTAGAATCTTGCTTTGAAGTCTTATCCGCCTCAAATTCTGCTCCAAATTTAAAGTTCTTGGTCAGGTTACCTCCAATCTCCCATCTGACCCTCCTCAAGTACATATCATTAATCGAGTTATAGCTCTTGCCGTCATCGGCTTTCAGAGAGGTGCTTGTCTCTCCTATGTCAAATCGGGGCTGGATACGAAATCTCATATTCAATTTTGTATCGTCGTCTATCTTGACGCTAAATCCCTTCGTCTCCTTTCCAAGCATAAACTCAGTATCTGCAAATACCGGTGTTGAAAAAGATGCCATAAGTAGCACAGCTAAAAAAATCTTAAAAATCTTCATCATTTCCTCCTTAAAATAGGACACAGATTTTCACAGATACACACAGATAATATTTTTGTTTTATAATCCTTAAAATCTGTGTTCATCTGTGTCCAAAATTAAAATTTTGCTACTTCCCATGCCTTTTATCATACTCGGCTATTGCCTCATTCGTATCAAAGACTACAGTCTCGCCATTCGGGCCATAGCCAATCTTTGTTATGGCCACACCGATTTCACCAGACTTTTCAAAGTCTGCCCTCTTCTTCGGCGAGATAAATGCGTAGAGCCTGCCGTCTTTCTGAAACTCAAGAAAACTATTCGCCCTGATCTTTCCATGACTCAGTTTTCCATCGCTCAGCTTAAACTCAAGAACCGTAGGCTCCTTCAGAGCCGTGTCGGCCCCTGTAGAAGCACAGCCTGCATCCATCATAACTGAGATACCTAATAATAAAAACAGCTTTTTTTTCACCACTTCACCCCCTTTCTTTTTAAATTTTAAAATCTTTTTTTCTGCGTTAATCTGTGTCCAATAATATTTGTTTTTTCCCTTTCCTCCAGATTTGACCTCCCCTTCCCCTCACACCTTCCATGAAGGTGTAAGGGGATTAAGGGGAGGTTTTGAGGAGATAAAAGATAACTCATCTTAAATTTTTCATGTTACAGGATAATGAACCTTGTGTTACATTTGTGTGAATTTTTAGTAAGAAGGTAAACCCAGTTAGAAAATTTGGAAGGGGCTTTAAACCTCTCCTAAACTATTTAATGAGTTTTCCCCGCCCTTACTGACGGGCTTTTTCTAACGGGGTAAAGATTATGTGGAAGGGCTGACCGGATGATGTAATTCCTTGCCAACAGCCTGATTTTGTATCATTACTTCCGAAGGCTTAAAAACTAATTTACTCTCCTCTGTAACATTATCATCTACCAATAGTCTCCTGTCCCTCACAATAGATGAGCCACTCTTTAAGTCTGAATGGGTCTTTGCGACATGTTTAACCTCTGCTGCAAGAGAGGCAAGCTGTGCATAGGAATGAATTCTATGAACCTCTGTGCTGACAATCCCGATTGAGATGGATAAGAGATTGAATGATTCATCCTCTCCCTTTCTATTCTTTGATTGGTAGAACCCATTTTTGTAATCATCAATTCCATGAAATTCCTGCCGCCTTGATTCAAATATTGATATTACTTTTTCACACAGAGGGATTGAAATCTGCGGACGGGCAATAATTATAAAGTCATCTCCGCCAATGTGTCCTGCAAAATTGAATCCGTTAGACTCAAAGGACTTTATATGTTCTACCATTACATTGGCAAGTGTTTTTATTACAAAATCCCCCCTTTCAAATCCATAATGGTCGTTATAGGGCTTGAAATTATTAATGTCTATGTAACAGACATCAAAGTGGATGTTCTGAGACAGCCTTTTATCTATTTCCCTTTGTATGAACTCATTACCAGGGAGCCCTGATAAGGGATTAGAGCCTCTGGCAAGGATAAGGCTCTTTTTGGCTATTGCATCAAGGAGGCTATTGATTGCCACGATGCCTGAGTATCTGCCATTCTCTGTAACACAGATATCATCATAGAGAAATTCAGGCCTCCGTGAATTAACTCTCTGTACCACATCCTCCAACAGAGTATTTGCCTCAACCGTGAGGAATTGCGGTTCCATCACATGCCTTACATTTTTATGTGCATTGAGATGCATCCCATAGCCGCATCTGCCAAGGATGTGTTCTTCAAAAAAACGTCGCCTGTGGAGCATCCCTACTGCCCTGTCGCTTTCAATAACAGGCAATACCCACAACTCATTGTTTTTAATAAACCTATTAGAGGCGGTTGTAACTGGTGCCGTAGGATGAATGGTCTCTACTTTATCAGCGATATCACCGATAAAATGACACTCTTCATTTGTGTGCAGACGGCTTGATTTTTTAACATGAATTGCTGGAATCGCTATACCTCTGCCATTGACGACAGGAGAGGGTTTTGCAAGATAATATCCCTGCAATAACTCAATCCCTATGCTTGAAATAACCCTGAGTTCATTCTCTTGTTCTATGCCTTCGGCTATAACTTTTATGCCGATTCTAAAACAGAGGGTAGCAATGGCATCAACGAGATTGAAATTTATATTTGCCCTCTCTATGTTAGATATAAAATGTCTGTCTATTTTTACAAAGTCAGGTTCTATCGTGGAAAGCATCTTCAAACCACCGTAGCCTGCACCAAAGTCGTCAATGGCTATCTTATACCCTCTGTTTCTGTATTTATCTATTGCCTGTTTAAAGAGTTTCCAGTGATATGCCATATTTTTCAGCAAGCTCATCGGTTATGCCATCCCTATATGCAGTATCTGTAAAGGTTTCAGGGCATATATTGATAAACAAATACGAGCCTGAATTATTTATATTCTGGATTACAGCCTCTCTGATGGCATTTTCTCTGCATTGCATATCAAGGGGGAATATGGTCTTTGTAAGTATAGCCTTAAGAAACAAGTCACTGATGCTTATCTTGTCGTTATCCCCCTTTATCCTTGTCAATGCCTCATATCCATAAACAGCACCGTCCTTTGAAGAAAAGATTGGCTGAAAATGGACAGAGAGAAGGTTATTATCAATCATATTGAGTACTCTCCTCCTGTCAGTTTCACTGTAGTCGTTTATATTGGAAAATCTGTTTTTATTTTCTATTTCCCACTTTAATCTTATAGGCATAATATCGCCTCCCTGAAAATTAATGTGCAGGGGCTTAAATGATGTTTATGAATGAAGAGATATTAAAGCCTCGCACTGTTCCTCCTGCCGGACCTCTTCAAATTTTTCAGGTGCATCAAGACCACCTTTTCCATAAAGCGAAGGTTGAAGGGCTTATAAACAAAATCAGCAGCACCGAGGTGCAAGGATTCCAAAAATATATTATTATCACCGGACATCATAATCACCCTCTTTGCATCAGCAATATTGAGAGAGCGTAATACATCCAATCCATTCATTTCAGGCATGTGGTTGTCCATAAGAATAATGTCAGGCTTTATTTCTTTAAACTTATCCAATGCCTCAATTCCGTTTGATGCAGTGGCAACAAAATATCCCATCCTTCTAAAAAACATCATCAGGAGGTTTCTTAAAACCTCCTCATCCTCTACAATGAATATACTTCTATCCATTTTTTTCATATAATATCCTCCATTTTCGGCTTATCCCATGAAAGGGATATATAGACCTTATATTCATCCTTTTTTTCCTTTGCCTCAACCTCTAACCTGATAATATCAGAGGTATCCATCATAACCTCCTCCCTACCCACCATCAGAGAAAGATGGTCATGCAAGAAGCCCTTTGATAACTCATTTAGATAAATGGCAACTTCATCTCTTTTACGGTTGGATGAATACTTTACTTTCATCGCTTATAGAGGAAATTATAAAACCCAGAACACTGAAGTCACTGAAAAATAATTTTTACTTCTGTACCCTTCAGGGTTTTCAGTGGTTAAAATCAAGTTTTTGTTCTTTACTTCCTCCAAACCATCCGGAAGTACAACTATCCGACAGTCTGAAGGAAGCTTTTAAAGTAATTACATTTTAAAACTTTTGTATTACAGAATTATTAACCTTGTGTTACATTTCGGTGATTTTTTTGGGGTATGGGAGGGGTTGAATTTAAATATTGAATACCCTTATCCTCACTGCATTCTTTATAGTTATTTGTTTAAGCCTATCTGTAAGGCAGGTATAATCCTCCCCATCAATCTGAATGTAGTTTTTTAATCCCTCAGAAAAATTTATTTGAATCTCCTTTATTGTATGGATTTCAGGTTCTGGAAGAATTTTTAAGGCAATGGCAGGCATTCTATCTTTAAGGATTAGATAAAGAAATTCCCATATACTCTTTACAATTATCAATTGAAAGTTGTCTCCGTTACAATCAATCTCTTTCTGATTCAAGGTACCGCCTGCATAGGATGGAATGTTAAGTAATAAAATATTCTTAATATCCTTTACACTCATCTCTCTCCTTTCACCATGCTGAGTGGTATATAAAATTTCAATCCCCGCTCTGATTTTATAAAATAGATTTCCTATGATACAAAAGAGATATATCAACCGATTGCAAAACCTCCACTCCATTTTCATGAAGGGGATATCAGGAGTGTAAGCGGTAAGAGGTCTTCTCCTATGAAATTCTCTGACTACCTTTGCATCAAAACCGATTCCAAGATAATTAGTAAAAAAAATCTGATGTGAGGGGTGTAGGGGGTGCCCCATTTCTTCTAAAGGAGGGGAGGTTTTTAACAGTAATATGCGGCATGTCATGCTTCCCGGCTCTGCCATTTTTTTTGCGAGACCATTTAAATATCTTGAAGGGTCTTCTTTAAACATTTTATAAAATCCAATAGCCCTCGCAAGGTCATTCCCTGTCCCCTGCGGTATGACACCCAGCACAGAATCTTTTCCTGACGAGATTATTCCATTTACGGATTCCATAATTGTTCCATCACCACCTGCGACTATTATTCTGTTGAATCCATTTTCACATAAACCTTTAACCTGAATGGCAACCCTCCTGTGTTCGGTTGTAACAGATATAAATTCCCATCTGTCTTTTAATAACCCTTTAAATTCCTCCAAATATCTGCCATACCTTTTAGAAGATGTCAGAGGATTATTAATAAGGGTAATTTTAGGTGCTGATAGCTCTTCGTTCATTTCTGCAGTTCAAAATTCAGTATAATCGGCTTTTCCATATCCTTAGAGGAAAGATAAGCATATTTCCTATCTTCTGATACCTTGATTTTTTCAGGCTCTATTGATTTAATAGCCGCAGGAATAAATAATAATATCTCTTTTGGATTTCTGAAGAAAAGAGGGGCAATCTTAATGACTGCCCTACCTTTATCTATCTCTATCTGAAAAGAGATAGGACCAAATTTAGTGGGTGCATCCTCCACCGCTATTCTATTCCCCTCTTTCAACCACGAAGGATGAACACCACGGCAGAGTAAGAGGGAATCCCATAGTTCAAGTATAAATATATTCCTTACAAGATGTAGAATCTCAGCGGCTGCCCACCCGTGATGTCCGTCTCCCATACATCCGCCATAGGTTTTCGGATGGATTGCCTCCGGCCATGTAAAGGTCTGAGTTGCTATTTTCAAAAGCCCCTCGATTATCCTGTAGAATCCGAAGTCACCTCGATAAAGCATACACTGGGCAAGTTGTGCGCTAAGATAGGCATTATATCCTGAATGGACGATATTATGGAAAAAGACCCCATCCTTTAAATACTGCAATAGAAAATCTACTGTATTTTTAACACGGGTATCATCTGTGGAGAATATCTGCAAAGGATAGATGCTGCAGAGGGAGCTTATAGCAGCGGAATCCATGTTTCTAAAGGGGGATGCCGGAAGGAAATCCCCGATTTTTTCCTTTACCCTCATGAGGGATTGCTCAATATTCCGCAGATAATCCATTGACAGGGAATCATAATTCCCTTTATCCCGCTCTATTTTAAGGGCTTCGGCAGCATAGGCTGCTGCATTGATACCTGCAACGCTCCAGAAATTATCCCAGTAGTAATAATCATTTGGTCCCAGATGCTCTGCTGAGAAACCGGGAGGGAGGAGTCCTGCTGTCCTGCGACTATCTGTCTCTTTAAGCCTCATCCTCTTTATCCATGACACCCCCTTTCTGATCGAGGGATAGACCGATAAAAGAAAATTCATGTTGTTCGTCATCTTATAATGCTCTACCATTGTCCAGATAGCCTCTCCATTTGAATCCCATTCCCCTTTATGGGAGCAGAAATAACCATCCCTTTTCTGAAAATCAGGATAATGCATCAGTTTTTCCTGTGCCGATTCATGGTATCCCATTTTTTCTAAGGCTGTTATCATATATGCAGAATCCCTGAACCAGTGGCTGTGGTAATCGAGATTACCTGGTGTGATAATCTTACCGTCATCAAAGACCCTTAAAAATAGCTTATTGCTGATAAATGCATTCATCAATCTATCATCAGGGAAATTAAGTCTGATCCCCTTTTCACTTTCCCTTTTCCATTCCTTTATTGATAATTCTCTGTAATTTTCAGATATATCTATTCTGTCGGTTTTTAAGAAATCTTCCCTTTTTCGTAAGGATTGAAATAGGGGTGTCGGCTTAGAATAGAGGGGGCAGAAGAAATGGGTGGAGAATCTATCCTTAGGCATGAGACTTATTCTGTATGCGGAGAGACCTGTTGCAAGACCGGCTTCACATTTCACACTGCTGAAGGTCTCTATAAAGGGAACCTTAATTGCTATATCCCCCTTTCTATAGCTGCGACAGCTTATCTGGTCAGGCTCCTTTGAATGGATAATTGTAGTTTTACCGTTTACCAGCCATGTATCCGGCTCTATCCAGAGCAGTTCTCTGACAGGGCTTATTCCGGCAGGATTATAGGGTCTTATTGCAAGATAGAGATGATAATCCCTTCTTTTATCAGAGGTATTTATGATGGTGTAATTCTGGACAACTGTCTCCACATTACATAGCGAAACTATCCATGCCTCCATATTGAGATTAAAGTCCTCTCCAGATAAAACTGTCTTAATAATGGGAAGGCTATCATATAGACCCTGCCTTATATTCTCTTTATTAACTGTTGATGGCGTGTAGAGTCTATCGCCATTATAAACCCACCCCTCTAATGACCAGCCATTTGACAGGGGGGTAAGGATTCCATCCCTATCCACCATCGCCTCATGCCTGCCCCCTGGTATCCCGATGATTGTCCAGTTCCTGTTTGTCAGGTTATGCTTCAGGAGGTTTGCTGCACTGGGTATAAAGGCAGGTGATTCCCTATCCGATTGCTCTATTACCCATCTTGGCCATATCCAGAAGTGGTTCGATTCCATTATATGAGCATTCAAAAGCCCCCTCAGAATAACCTTAAGTCCGTCAGGGATCAATTCAGGGGGGACTACAGATACTGTAGCCCGTCCAATCCTGATGAGGCTGCGGATATATCCCTTTAATTCTTTATCGGAGATAAAGGCTTTGATGATATTTAAGACTTCACGATAGGGGAGCATAATTGAAGATTGAACAAATCGTAAATAGTTTTCAGGAGATTTCCCTCAAGAAGATCTTAAAATTATCTTCATTATAATTGGCAAGGGTATGATGCCTTGCCATCCTTCCCATCCCTTTCCTCAATTCACTGTTAATCGCAAGCCCTTTAATCTTCTCTACAAAGTCCCTATTATCGCTGCATATATACCCTGTTTTTTCGTGAATCACATGCTCACGGGGACCACTTACATCCATAACAACGGCAGGCAATCCCGATGCCTGTGCCTCAACAACTACATTGCCGAAGGTATCGGTCAGACTTGGGAATGCAAAGATATCCGCCGATGCAATTGCCTTAAAGCGGCTCTCACCATCGAGCCTGCCTGTAAAAAGCACATTGGGGAGGTCTCTCGTATTATCCATTAACTCCTTCATATAGGGCCCGCTCCCTGTAAATATTAATATCGGATGGGTCTTCATCTCTCTGATTAATTGTCTGTAACAGTCTACAAGAAAATCGAGATTCTTCTCTCTGCTTATTCGCCCCATATACATTATCTTTAGATTGCCGTTAAGGTCTTGCCTGTTTAATATCCTGGCAAAGAAATCCTCATCACGGTGTGCCGGATTGAAATCCCTTTCACAATCGAACCACTTTTTCAATATTGTTGTATTCTCTTCCTTGATATTACCTCTCGCCAGAAAATCTCTCCTGTCCCCTTCATTCAGGAAGAATACCTTATCCATCTGGCTATAGAACCAATCCATATATCTCCAGCATATATCTGTGACAATATCAGAGCTAAAAAAGTTATCGAGATACTGGGGATAACGGGTATGATATATTCCAAAGGCAGGGATTTTAAGGAGTCTGGATGCCAGTAATCCTATAAGCCCGAGTGGTCCTGGATTGGATATGACGATTCTATTAAATCGCTTAACCTCAATATAGCGGAGTATCTCGAGTATGGATGGGATACCAAGCTCGATATCTTCATATTCGGGGAGACGGAATGTCCTGACAGGCTCAAAATTTCTTACACCTTCAACCTTCTCAAATTGACTCCCTGAAATAGAGGTAATAAGACGGAACTTTATTCCCTCTCTGATAAAGGCATTCCTGAAATCGTTTACAACAAATACAACCCCGTTAAGAAGCGGGAACCATGCCTCTGAGAACCATGCAACCCGCATCTCATCCTTTATCTCAAGAAAACCCTCCACCTCCTTTATAATCCTCCTCTCCTTATGGATTGACTGCTGCGAGCCTATGAATGGGAAATGGAGCAGGGGTATGAGGAGAAAGTGGGATACAGGCGTGGATAGAAAGGAGATAGGGTTATCCGGCAGCAGGCGAATAAGATGGTCTATAAAATTGGAAACAAGTTTAAAGGCAGCATTAACGAGCTCCTCCTTATTTATCTTTTTGTCCTTGAACATCCTTTTTAAGTTCCTGTTTTCTTGCAGGACATTATTGAAAGCCTCCTCAATCATATTCCTTTTTGAATTTCCGTTCTTATTAAAGGCATCCAGCAGACCATTCCGGCAGGTATTCAAAAATCTCCTGAACTTTTCGATCCTTGTGGGGAGTTGAAGATCCTCCCTCTCAAAAAGGGCAGAGAACAGGATAGAGAGTGACAGATTCTTTTCACGAATGTTCTCCTTACCTATATGGCTGACCAGAAATTTATATACGATGGATATGACCTGGAATGTGAGTGTTGCACTGTCGCTGCTCCCGCCGCATGGCTCAATCCTCCCCTCACTGATACCCTTGAGTACCGATGGTATACTAATCTCATCAACCCATACCTTTGTATGATTGAGTCCGATGAAGATACCTGTGTGGTCATCTGTAGAGCTGGTAAAATGCTTGACCCATGGCTTATCGCCAAGCGGGCTTATTTGAAATCTCTCTGACCACCCTTTAATCAGTTCAGGTGTCAGATGGGAAAAGAAATCTATTGTCAATCTATTATAGTGTCTGAATCTTGCACCATTAATCCCCTCGATCAATTTGAACCTCAGGGCTATAATCTGTAGAAATTCTATTGTTATCTTCTCACCTTCCGAGGTATAAAAGGGATGGGCACAGATGAATATTATATTATTATCATGACAGTATTGGGTGAACTGGATGAGATCGCCCCTCAGGGACTGGAGATTTTTGAAGTGGGTCAAGAAGTCTGTTTCAGGGTCAAAGATTGTCAATACATGGATGATACAGGGGCTGCCATTGTTGTTAATCTTGACAGAGAATTCTGTCCCCGGGATTATCCTGTCAGGGTAAGTCTCCCTTGCTATTAAAGCCCCTTCAATGGCATTATGGTCTGTTACAGCAACAAATTTACAGTCATTCCTCTCTGCTGTCTTACCTACCTTTTGAGGAGAGGTATAACTCTCCATTACATTTACAATCCGGCTGAGTCCGCCAAGCTCATTTGAACGACCGCTGAAGACGGTATGGGTATGGAGGTCTATTTTTACACATGTATAGCTCTTTTCTTCCATATATATCAGCCTAAAAACCTCAACCTTCCAAAAAACATCAACAGGAGGTCTCTTAAGACATCTTCATTATTATAACCTCGCCTATTCCCTATCGCCCTTTCCAATTACCTCCTGTATCTCCTTATTTGATGCAATATCTTCAATATACTTTATAATATCTATGGCTTTCGGGTCGTATTGAATAACAATACTGCCGGTAAAAGGATTTGGACGGACATCTCTTATACCAGCAGGAATAGGAATAACTGATAACTGTTTGAGTGTCTCCATTGAAAGCCCTTTTATAACTGGTATCTCTATCCTGATGCGGCCCGAAACATGATGTATAACTTTATAACCAATCATAGAATCTCCTCCTTCAGTTTGAATTAAATCACACTATTGTTACGGTATTGTGAACATCAAGTTAAATTTCTATGAAATTAGTCCGCATTAGATGGATTTAATAGGTAAGTAATGAAAGATGTTATAGACAGAACCATTTATAAGGTGATAAGTTTTTAAAGAAACTAAAAGATTTTAAAAAGGGGGTGTGATATGGCAATTTTTGAGAACGGATTGAAAGGTAATATTATCACAGGACTCGCAATAGGCATTGGAGCGGCAGTCCTGTCTCCAGCAGTAATTTCTGCTGTTGCAGGTGTTGCAAAACCGCTGGTAAAAGCTGCAATAAAGGGCGGGATTATGGTTTATGAAAAGGGGAGGGAGGTAGTTGCAGAGACAGGGGAGGTCGTAGAAGATATAGTGGCAGAGGTAAAGGCAGAAATGACAGAGGAGCAGAAAGTGGCCACATCTGCCTCTGCTCCGGAAGGAGAAGGAACAAAAACCTGATTAATAGAACGCAGATAAACGCAGAAACTACGGATTAACACAGCCCTGAATCAAGTTCAGAGTATATTAAAATCTTTTTATCAGCGTAAATCATCTTTTTCTACGTTCATCTGCGTTCTATAGGTTTTATAATTTTCATGGAGGGACGAACAATGCTTCCTGATGCCCACATAAGTCATCTGACATCGCAGAGGATGAGAATAAAGATACCTTCAAAAAAGGGGGATGCTGCCTATTTTTCATCTTTAAAGGATCAATTCTCTAAATATCAGGAGATTGAGAGGCTTGAAGTGAATGTCATGACAGGGAGTGTGCTTTTTGTCCATAATCTGAATGAAAAGGAAATTGCAAAGTATGCGCGAAATAATAACATCTTTATCCTTAAAAAATTAAATCATAGTTCATCGAGGATAAGCAAGAGTATAACGGAATACTTTAAAGACATTGATAAAAAGGTAATGGGGATTACAGGCGGAGAGATGGATATGGGAACCCTTGCGTTTCTTTCCCTCCTCGGAACCGGAATATATCAGATAGGGAGGGGAAACTTCATGGCAGTTCCATGGTATACAGCCTTCTGGTATGCCCTTAACATATTTTTAAAGTCACAATCAGGCAAGGGAAAGGAGGGAGAAGAACAAAAACAAAAACCTGATTAATCCGCAGATTACGCAGATTTTCACAGATGACAGCAATGCAGTCATTCTGAGGGCGAAGCCCGAAGAATCTAAAAACATAGATTCCTCGCTGCGCTCGGAATGACATTTCTGCGGAATCTGCGGATATATAATTTTCTTCATCGGAATTTAACATTACGGTCATAATTCCGTAACAGAGGACATATATAATAAAATCAGAATGCAAAATTAATTTTGCATTTTATTTTAAAAGGAGGTGCGTATGGCTAATCAGGATGTAAAGGGTAGTGCAGGAGAGGCTTTAGGCAAGGCAGGGACCACGGTTAAAGAGGGGATTGTAGGGAGTCTTAAAGGGATAAACGAGATAGAGGCGGAGATTGTAAGCCTCGTGAGAAACACTGTCTCAAATACCCTCCGGGCAACAGGGGCAGTAGCCACTGAAGGCGTCAATCTTACAAAAGATGTGGTAAAAGGTGCTATTCAGGCTACAGAAGAGGTTGGCACCGGCCTTATCCTGAGCACAAAGAGTGTGGCAAAGGGTGTTGTCATGGGGGTAAGCGATGTCGGCGGCGATGTGCTTACAACTGCCAGTCAGACGGTAAAAGGTGCCGTTAAAGGGGCTGCCGAGATTGGAGCGGATGTGGGACTGGTAGCAAGAAGGGCGGTGGATGGCGTTATCGAGGCGACAAAGGAGATAGGCGGGAATGTAGAAGAGGTGGCAAAAGTGGCTGTTGGCGGGGCAATCGAGGCGGCAGGGACTATTGGAAAGACTGCTGTAACGGCTGTTAAGGATATTCTCGTTGGTGTGGTTGAGGGTGTTAAGGATGTCTTAATCTCCGCTGTCCCAAAACAAAAGGGTGCTGCTTCTGGAGCTTCGGAAGAGACAACACCGCCTAAACCTGAGATTGCCACGAGGACAAGGGTAAGAAAGGGAGAGTAAATTAATTTAAACCGCAAAGGACACAAAGTTCGCAGAGATTATAAAGAAAAAATTAAAAGACTAAATTTGGACACAGGTAAACCCCTGAATGAATCTATCAAGGGTAAACATAGAAATGTCATTCCAAACGAAGTGAGGAATCTAACCCGCAGGGTCTTTCTGAACGAAGTGAAGAATCTCTTAATACCAAGAGCCTTCGCTAATGCTCAGGATGACTGCTTTGCAGTCAGATTCTTCGGACTTAGTCCTCAGAAAGACAGCTATGCTGTCATCTGTGAAAATCTGTGTCCTATTTTCTTTCCTCTGTGCCCTCTACGGTGAAAATCAGTTTTTATTCTACAATGGTTCAGACAATACATGCTGCAATAAAGGGAAGGGTCAGGTATAAGGTCAAGGGACTCTATCGCTCAGAGCCTCTAAAGAATCATATCGAATCGAGGCTTTCAGACAGGGATGAGATAAGTCATTTCTCTGTAAGCATATTAACAGGGAATCTCCTCATAGTCTTCAATTCAGGCAACAGTCATTCCGACATAACCACGATTATTAAAAGCATTGTATTTGAGCATGAAAAAGGTTCGGGGGAAAAATCCCCCCTTAAACCCCCCTTTAATAAAGGGGGGTATGGGGGGATTAGCAGAAGAAAATTAAGAAAGCTTATCACCTGCTCAGAAGACCAGAGTGTTGAGCAGTGGCATCTCAAGGAGGCAGGGGATGTCCTCTCCCTCCTCGAAACTTCAAAGGTTTCAGGGTTATCGAGAGAGCAGGTAGAGAAAAATCTAAAAAAATATGGACCCAATATTCTTCCTGAATCTGTCCCCCGCTCCGGCTTCAGTATCTTTATTGACCAATTCAAATCCCTGCCTGTCGCCCTTCTGGGTGCAGCAGCGGTTATCTCTATCTTCACCGGCGGCATCGCCGATGCCTTTATAATCATGGGCGTCGTTGCCATCAATGCCTCGATAGGTTATGCAACGGAGAGTCAGGCGGAAAAGACAATTCACTCGTTAAAAAGCCTTGTCAGACCTTCCGCCCTTGTGATAAGGGATGGAAATTTGAAGGTAATAAGGGCAGAAGATGTCGTAATAGGAGATATTCTATCTCTAAAGCCCGGCATTTATATATCAGGGGATGCCAGGCTTGTAGAGGTGAATCGTCTTAGTGTTGATGAGTCCGCCCTTACAGGCGAGAGTATGCCTGTTGTAAAGACAGTTGAGAGTTTGGAGTTAAGAGTTCAGAGTGGAAAAAATTTTGAAATCCGAAATCCTGATATTCCCCTTGCCGATAGGGTAAATATGGTCTATATGGGAACCCTCGTTACAGGCGGACAGGGGCTTGCAGTTGTTGTGGCAACAGGGAGATTTACGGAGATAGGGAAGATTCAGACGCTGGTTGGCGAGGCAGAGCCGCCCGATACCCCGATGGAGAGGCAGTTAAACTTAATGGGGAGCCAGCTTGTTATTATAGGAGGTTCTGTCTGCGGTGTTGTCTTTGTGATAGGACTCCTCCGCGGATACGGCTTTTTGGAGATGCTCAAGACATCTATCTCCCTCGCTGTTGCTGCTGTCCCTGAAGGACTTCCAACCGTTGCCACTACCACCCTTGCCCTCGGCATCAGAGATATGAGGAGACATAATGTCCTTATACGGCATCTTGAGGCAGTAGAGACCCTCGGCTCTGTTCAGTCCATCTGTCTCGATAAGACAGGAACCATTACAATGAACAGGATGTCGGTGGTGGCTATATATACCGGTATGAGGCGTATAAAAGTATCCGATGATAAGTTTCTGTCGGATGGTGAATTTCTTAATCCCTTTGCCAATGACGAGCTTTTAAGGCTTATTCATGTCTCTGTTATCTGCAGCGAGAGTGAGGTAAGCAGGCAGAATGGCGAGTATATTGTCAGCGGCTCTGCCACAGAGAATGCCCTTATTTATATGGCAATAAGCGCCGGGGTTGATATTATGGAGATTAGAGAAAGACATCCGCTCATTAAGATAAATCACCGCTCCGAAAACCGCAATTTTATGAGCACCCTTCACACCTTAAATCCACACGGCAGATTTGTTGCATTAAAAGGGAGTCCGACAGAGGTACTATCTTTATGCAGATGGTATATAAAGGACGGAGAGAGAACTCCCCTTACAGATGAGAGGAGACTTGAGATAGAGATAGAGAATGAGCGTATGGCAGGGGATGCACTCCGTGTGCTTGGAACTGCTTATGCGGTTATGGAAGAGGGACTTGAAAAAGTAAGCAGTAAGCAGTATGCAGTAAGTAGCGAAAAAAATCCTTGCAACTTGACCCTTGACCCTCAAGGTTTAATCTGGCTTGGACTCGTCGGTATGGCAGACCCGATAAGAAATGGGGTGAAGGGACTTATAGGCGATTTCCACCATGCAGGGATAGATACTGTGATGATAACAGGCGATCAGAGTCCTACAGCCTATGCTATAGGCAAGGAATTAAACTTAAGCAGAAACGGGCAGATTGAAATACTCGATTCCACCCACCTGACAGATATTGATACGGATGTCATGAAGGCATTATGTGAAAGGGTGCATGTCTTTGCCCGTGTCAGCCCGGCACATAAGCTTAAGATAGTTCAGTCGCTTCAGAATGCAGGGAGGGTGGTTGCAATGACCGGCGACGGCATAAATGACGGGCCTGCACTTAAGGCTGCCGATATAGGTATTGCCATGGGGCATACTGGAACCGATGTTGCCCGTGAGGTTGCCGATGTTGTCCTTGAAGACGATAATCTCGAGACAATGGTTATTGCCATTAGTCAGGGGAGGACGATTTATAACAATATAAGAAAATCTGTCCATTTTCTCCTCGCTACAAATTTAAGCGAGATAATGGTTATGTTTACGGCAATTGCAGGCGGTATCGGACAGCCCCTCAGTGCAATGCAGCTACTCTGGATTAATCTTATGTCAGATATAGCCCCTGGGCTTGCCCTTGCCCTTGAGCCTCCTGAGCCTGATGTGCTGAGCCGTCCTCCACGAAATCCTGATGAGCCAATCGTAAGAAAATCCGATTTTAAGAGAATAGCCTTTGAATCGGCCGCATTGTCTGCCGGGGCATTGGGTGCATACGGCTACGGGATTATGAGATACGGTATGGGAGCAAAGGCAGGAACAATGGCTTTTATGAGCCTGACCACAGGACAGCTTCTCCATGCTGTAAGCTGCCGTTCAGAGAAACACAGCATATTTGATAAGGAGAAGCTGCCGCCTAACAAGTATCTTAATATAGCCCTGACAGGCTCTCTATGCTTACAGGCGATTGCCTTTGCGGTTCCGGGACTGAGGGGGCTTCTGGGAATTACACCGATTAATATCCTCGACGGCATCGTGATTGGGGGGAGTGCAGTATTACCGCTGCTTATAAACGAAGGGACAAAAAAATGAAAAAAGACTTCATGTTTACATCAGAATCCGTAACAGAGGGGCATCCTGACAAGCTCTGCGACCAGATAAGCGATGCAATAGTTGACCACTTTCTCCAGCAGGACCCTTACTCGAGTGTTATTGCAGAATGTGCCGTGTCAACAGCCATAGTCTTCATAGCAGCAAGGTTTGAATCCAATGCCGCTGTGGATTTTCCAAACATAGCAAGGCAGGTTATAAACCAGATTGGTTATGACCAGCATGCCTTTAATGGGAAGACATGCAGCATCCTTACAAGCCTTAAAGAACTCCCTGCCGATGGACAGTACTGTTTTGATGAAAAGGGACTATCCGAAGAGGAGATAGAGAGAATCCCTGTAAAGAATCAGGTTACAGTCTTTGGCTTTGCCTGTAATCAGACATCAGCCCTTATGCCCCTTCCTATCTGGCTTGCACATCGGCTCGCAAGGAGACTTACCTCCGTGAGGCTACAGAAGATACTTCCCTATCTCGCCCCTGACGGCAAGACGCAGGTCGGCGTGGAATATAGTGACCGAAGACCATATAGAATCCACAGCATCACTGTAACTGCAAGCCAGAACAGGGCATCTGAGCCTGATTCAAAGAGAATGCATACAGAAATCAGAGAGGCGGTTATTGATGCGGTATTTCATGAGGAAGAGATCAAGCCTGATGAAAAGACACAGGTTTTTATAAACCCTGACGGACCATTTATAACAGGCGGTCCATCCGTTCACTCAGGTCTGACAGGGAGAAAGAATGCAATAGATACTTATGGAGAATATTCAAGACACAGTGGGGCAGCCCTTAGCGGGAAGGACCCTATGAGGATAGACAGGATTGGTGCCTATGCTGCCCGCTATGCAGCAAAGAATGTTGTTGCAGCAGGTCTGGCTTTAGAGTGCGAGGTTCAGCTAAGTTATTCTATAGGTCTCTCAAGACCTGTAAGTATTCAGGTGCAAACCTTTGGCACAGGCAGGATACCTGATGAGGATATTGCTGCACTCATTGAGAGACATTTTGATTTTCGTCTCGCCGGAATAATGAGGCAATTTAATCTGAGACACCTCCCGGCGATTGTTAAAGGCGGATTTTACAGAAAGCTCGCTGCTTATGGTCATGTAGGAAGGATGGACATCGGACTCCCCTGGGAGCTGACGGATAAAGTAAATATCCTTAAGAACTAATGCTTGAATCCTTCGGAAGACTAATTATTGATACGGATTTTCTTGCCAGCCTTGTCAATATTGTTATAATCAATCTGATTTTATCTGGAGATAATGCTGTGGTTATTGCCATGGCAGTGAGGTCTCTTCCAGAGGAGCATAGAAAAAAAGGTATTATCTTTGGCTCTGCTGCTGCTGTTATATTAAGGGTGGTGCTGACATTCTTTACTGCCAGACTGCTTCAGGTATATTATCTAAAGATTATCGGCGGTATTTTAATCATCTGGATAGCTGTAAGGCTTTTCGTGGACGGAAATACAGATGAAGATAGCGAAACAGGGTCGAATACGGTAATGCAGGCTGTCAGGCTGATAACTATTGCCGATATTACAATGGCAGCCGATAACACGCTGGCAGTGGGCGGGGCTTCACACGGCAATTTTTTTCTACTCCTGTCAGGACTTGGCCTGAGCATCCCTTTCGTTATCTTTGCGAGCAATCTGCTCTTATTGATTATGGATAAATATCCTATCGTCATTTTTATTAGTGCGGCAATACTCGGAAATGTCGGTGGAGAAATGATAGTTGAAGACCCCGTTATAGCAGATGCTCTAAATCCTGACGAGATGACGAAATTTTCAATACAATTCCTATTTGTAATCGGCGTTATAATGACGGGATTATACATGAGGTGGAGATTAACGAGGATGAAAAAGGCAATTATTGTTGGTCAGGATAAATGATACGTCAGGAGGTATCTCGTGGAAAAGATAAAAGCTCTCTTTGTATGTGTGTATAATACAAAGCCCTACATCCAGTGCTTGATAATTAACAGTATTCCAGCTATCAAGATAATACTGAGTATAATATCCTCAAGGCTTTCTAACAATTCCCTATTCATCTTTTTTTACCTCCCTTGTTCTATCGGGTGAATACACGATAGCCAATGTTCTTATACCGCCAATTACAAGGAGGAGGAGGGCAAGAGAAGCCATCTCAAGGGCATCAATTTTATGCTGGTAAACACCAATCATAATCTCCCTTAAAATGAAGACCAATGCAGCATCTGTGATAAATGTTATCCTCAGTCTGTGTATCTCAAAATATTCTATAATGCTTTTGAGAAGCTCTACGACAACAAACATCGTCAGTATATTTGTTATCATAATATCGAAGCCGCTGATTATTGTTGAACTTTTAAATACTACCCTCAAATCAAGAAAAATCCTCGCAATTCCCATAAGAAGGGCAAGGATTACAAGTGGTATCATGAGTTTTATGATTATGTCTATAGCCTTATTAAAGTATCTCATCTTGTAATTATTATACGGATTTGGATGTTACAGGATTATGAAAGATAGGTTAAATTTATAGGGATAATTTCTATATTAGAACGGCTAAAAAGGATAATGCAGAACCCTCCAGCGCCTCTCCTGCAAGGGCTCCAAAAAGGGTTTTCCAGACAAGCTTGCCTGCATTTGAGACTGCGGCATGTATATATTGATCATTTGTTATTGCCTTTGATAGGTCAAAATAACCCGCGTGCCTAAGAGTATCCAGAATTTTTTTAGAGCTAACCGCTTTTGAGTCATAATTAATGATAATACTACCTGTAACTGTATTGACGGTGGTAGAATTTATGCCGTCAATCTGATTAAGCAGCCGCTGAATATCCCCGGCTATCTTACTATAGCTTTTAATCAAGGGGTTTTTAACCCTCAATCTTCCCGGAATATCATGTATATAATAGCTCATTTTTCTCCTCCCCTATCCTGAAACAAGTTCAGGACAAGCTTTAACCTTTTTATAGGTTTTACATATCGGATAATATGAACATCTGAACCTTATCGCTTCCTCACTTCTCATGTAAAGATGCATTAACCTTCCGCACCTGGGACAAAGGGGCTTGCCTTTTACCTCTGTCCTCTTAATGCCGATGGTAAACTGCCTCCCGCAGATAAGACATAGAAATCGCTGCTTTCCTGCCCATGTCTTTCCATATTTGTATACAGCCTCTGAATTGCAGGTTGGACATTTAATCTCCAAACCCTCTGTCATAATCATTGTGTTCATGCCTATAGTTAAACATGGCATGGTTACAGGATTATGACAGCACTGTTAATTTTTTGTTAAGATGTTGTCCTGCCGGGTATCAAGGTCAATCTCTTTATCCACAATCGCTCTTTTTTCATATCTCCTCCACCTTCTAAAAAATATGTTTGGATATAAAATGGGATGCGCTACTAATTCCCATATATTTGCCAATCTTGTTGCTTTATCTTCCCCTAAATAGGGGTAGAGAAAGGCATATACTCGCAAGCTGTTTAAATAATGTCTTATTAGTTCTTTCATATCTCCTTCTTAAGTTTCATACAAACATATTGCTTTTCTTTCACACAGATTAAATCAGACATCCCTTTTTCTATTCTCTATGCCAAATGCTGAATTAAGTGTGATAGTAAACTTACTTCCTTTTCCAAGGGTGCTTTCTACTTCAATTTCTCCTTCCATAGCATTCACAAGGGTCTTTACGATATAGAGTCCTATACCTGTTCCATCTATATGTCCATCCACGCTCCTTGACCTATAAAATTTGTCAAAGATATGCGGTATGTCAACAGGGTCAATTCCCAATCCTGTATCTTCAATGGTAATTATCAATCTATCGCCATCTTTCTTGGTACTCACGAAAACAGAGCCATTCTTCTTATTGTATTTAATCGCATTCCCTATCAGATTGGATAAAATCATCTTCATAGCGATTGAGTTAAGTTCTACTATATTTGTTTCCTCTGTATAATCTGTTTCGACACGGATTTTCCGTTCTACTGCAGCATTTTTATAGGATAGGATAATTTTATTGAGGGCTTCTCTTAAAGAAAATTTTTCTAATCGTATCTTTTTCTCTCCTTTTTCGAGCTTAGAAAATAGGGACATGCCTTCAAGATATTCGGAGATGGCAGAGGCGGTGTTGTTTAATATCTCGCTGAATTGTTCTTTCTTATCCCTTGTTATACTTTCTTTGGCAATAAGATGCGAATACGCCCCGATGATCATAAGCTGATTCTTAACCTCGTGATAAAAGAGTGCAGGGATGTCATTGCCTCTCCTCAATCGCTCCATAAGCTCATCCTCTACCCTCTTTTTCCTGAGCTGGTTTTGAATCCTTAAAATGAGTTCATCCATATTAAATGGCTTCGTCACATAATCATCTGCACCAAGCCTCAATCCTATGATTTTCTCTTCAGCCTCCGATAATGCTGTGAGCATAATAATAGGGAGTCTCTTAATTGTCTCATTTGTATGGCTTCTGATGCTGGAACAGACCTCCCACCCGTCAACCTGTTCCATCATGAGGTCAAGCAAAACTAAATCAGGTACCTCCTTTTCAATTATCTCAAGCGCCTCTCTTCCATTGGAAGAAAGCACGGGATGATACCCCTTTTCTGTCAGGTTGTACTTTAAGAGGTCAGCCATATCAGTTTCATCTTCAACAATAAGAACCTTTTCTTGCATATTCACACCCTCCCCATTTCATCTCTTGTAGAGGAAATTTTTAAATTCCATCTCCCCTAATTCTTCAGATAGTTCAGCCACATCGAATTTATCCATTTGGCTATTCTTATTGCTGATATTGCCTTGGCCTTCAGAATTCAGATACTCTTGTTCAAGCCCTAATTCCAATCCATTTTCTTTTTTATTGTGGTATTCCATCAATTCAATTCACCCCTTTCTATTAATCCCATTTTTTATTTGAATATAGCTTATGCCTTCAAGGTTACAGGATTATGTACCTTGTGTTACATTTGTGTGAAATTTTGGAGAGAAAGAAGGGTAATATTGTGGATTTTTAAAGATGTTTAAAATGGAAAGCTTTTAGAAAGGGATAATGGAAGAAAAAAATGGAAGGTAAAAAAATAAGAGCGATTAGCGGATACTGCTATTAATTATTTTTTCTCATCTCTAATTCCTGACTTGCCGAATCTTTTTTGTAATTCTTTATAAATATCTTCAGGGGATATAT
>Ga0209212_1003259_pt1 | contig 21685 bp, 16 predicted proteins | sample RifGroC2_FD_183996 | JGI IMG/M metagenome (GOLD analysis project Ga0209212, IMG submission 183996) | Groundwater microbial communities from Rifle, Colorado, USA - Groundwater C2 (SPAdes) (version 2) | ecosystem: Environmental > Aquatic > Deep subsurface > Groundwater | place: Rifle, Colorado... | reverse complement strand
GCTCAGGACCATCGAGCAGATCAGGCTCGGTCCTGAGCGGACCCTTGGCTCGGAAATGCCGGAAGGAACGCACCGGCAGCGCATTCAGGGATTCATCAAAGGATACCGCGTGACAGCGGAGCGCCAACTCCCGAACGGCGGCATAGAACTGGACCTGGAACTTCCACTCACCGGGGCCGGAGGGCTTGCCGCGGCGATCACCGAATGATGAACAGCGGAACATGACACTAATTTCAGTCGTAACGGACTAGAGTCAGTTAAGAATCAAATTCTTTTCAAAATGGAAACAAAACTCAGCCACCCCCGCTCCGTTACCAATTACCATTGGATGCGGGACGGAGGAAGGCTCTAAGACTCGAAGAAGACACGAAGAATTGACGGGTTAAGGAACTACCAAATTTCAAATCGTTCTTATGATTTCCTTCGCGCCTTCGAGTCTTTGTGGCATATTTGGTTCCGGCCTGGTCCCGCTTGCGGGGCTTGTCCGGGTTAGGAATATGGCAAAAATCCGCCCCCCGCTGCCAGTAAAACTTTTCATCGGCCTGCTTTCCTCCGATCGAGATCTTCTGGACCGCTGCGCCGCCCTTCTCCAAGATCGCTTCGGACCCCTTGACTTCCGGAGTCCGGCAGCGCCCTGGGACCATACAGACCACTATGCCCGTGAACTCGGCGATGGCCTGCTCCGCACGTTCCTGTTCTTCGACAACCTGATAGATCCGGGTGATCTGCCGGAGATCAAGCATTTCACGAACAGCATCGAGAATCGACTGTCCACGTCAGCGGATGGTTCGGCTCGACGCCTGGTTAATATCGACCCCGGCTATCTGACGGAAGCGCGCGTTGTGCTCGCGTCGGCAAAGGACTACGCGCACCGGGTCTACATCGGCAACAACATCTATGCCGAGGCGACCCTGCTGTTCCGGGACGGGAGCTTCCGCGTCAGGGACCACACCTATCCGGATTTTCGAGCCGACGAGGTCATCAAGATGTTCAACAGCCTGAGGGAGGTGCTGCGGAAACAACTGCAGCAGCAGGGCGCATCACGATTGTGATGAGGGAATGGACGGGGCGGGCGCCTTGCTTTTCAGACCGATAATCCTGGACAGCCGGTCATGGGCATGGGCGAGGACCTCGGCACTGATGAACTCATGGGCCGGCAGATGGATCGTGTCAACGGGCTTCAGGTCTTTTTCGACGAAACTGATGTTAACGCGAACCCAGACCTTGAACTCCCCAAGGGCCTGCCGGATCTGTTCGTGCACCATCATCTCCACGGCCTCGAAATTGACCTTGCCCGTATTGATCAGCAGCGCGCCTATCGGAATGTCCGGGTCAAGCTTCTGGAGCTTCAGCACTTCCAGCAGCTCTGATTCCGTCAGGATGCCGTCCTCGACCAGCAGATCTCCAATGGCCCTGCTGTAAGGCGACAACGCCTGGAGAATATTCCCTTCGTGAAAATGAATGCTCCCGATGTTGTTCCCTGATTCGATCAGCAGCTCGCCCGTGCGTCGCTGCAGAACGACGATCAGCAGCGCATCGTCAAGAGTAAATCCTGAAATGTCGCTTGTCATAGTTCTGAAGTATTGCACAAAAAGGCAGTCCTGTCAAACCTGCTTACCAGAGATAGAACGCTTCCTTTACCCCGTTAGAGAAAGCGCCCGGCTCCCGTCGGCGGTCAATTATAGGCATTTACAGATTGTGGTGTAAAGCCGCTATTTCTCATCGTTATAGACCAAGTTCTCTAACGGGGTTTACTTTCCCTGCCTCAGAAGGTATAATATCGCATCATGCTGAAAGAAAAAGGCTTTCTTGTCACCCTCGTGATCGTCCTGGCGGCCGTGCTCATCGGCGGGTCCGTTGGCTTCGTGCTCTTCGCGGTCTGGGACCTTCCGGAAGTGCAGCGGCTTGAGGAATACCGGCCGAGCATCACCTCCCGCGTCTATTCCGACCGCAATACGCTCCTGGCCGAATTCTTCGTTGAGAACCGGACGCCGGTGGAACTGGCCGATGTGCCCGAGCGGCTGGTGCAGGCAGTGATAGCCACGGAAGACGCCCGTTTCTACAGCCACCGGGGCATCGATCTCCGTGGCATCGCCCGGGCCGCCTACCGCAACATCAAAGCACGCCGCATCGCTGAAGGCGGCAGCACCCTTACCCAGCAGCTCTCCAAGGTCCTTTTTCTGACGCCAGAACGCAGTTATGCCCGCAAACTGAAGGAAATGGCACTGGCGCTGCGCATCGAACAGCGATACGCGAAAAAAGAGATCCTCTCCCTGTACCTGAACCAGATCTATTTCGGCAGCGGCGCCTACGGCGTCGAGTCAGCGGCCCAGATATTCTTTGGCAAATCCGTCAGGGACCTGAGCCTCGCCGAGTGCGCTCTCCTTGCCGGTCTTCCCCGTTCACCAAAGCACTACTCGCCCTTCAAGGAGCCTGACAAGGCCCTGGGACGGCGCGCCTACGTCCTGAACCGCATGGTGGTGATGAACTATGCCACGGAAGCAGAGGCGGAGGAGGCAAAAAAGGAGCCGCTACCGACGGAGCCCTCGCTGGGGGCCGGAGGTCCGACCACCTATGTCGTCGAATATATCCGCCAGAAGGTCGAGGAACGGTTCGGCTCGAGCCTGCTCTACTCCGGCGGCATCAATGTCTACACGAGCATTAACGACGATCTCCAGAAATACGCTCAAGAGGCGGTGCGGAACGGGATCGGGAAGATCGAGGCGCGCAGGGGAAAGAAGCTCAAGAACCTTCCTCCGCTCCAGGCTGCTCTGATGGCCATCGAGCCTGCTACAGGCCATATCCGCGCAATGGTGGGCGGCCGGGATTTCTCCAAGAGCCAGTTCAACCGGGCCTGGCAGGCCGTTCGGCAGCCCGGGTCGGCCTTCAAGCCCATCGTGTATGCGGCGGCGCTTGAGCGCGGCTTCGGAGCGGCCGATATCCTGGACGATTCGCCGGTGACCTACAATGTGGACCGGAAAAAGACCTGGAAACCCGAAAACTTCACCCGCACCTACCAGGGACCGGTAACGCTCAGGAACTCCCTGGCACAGTCGCTGAACGTTCCCACGGTCAAACTGCTCGACAAGATCGGCATTGATTGGACCATCCAGTACGCCCAGCGGCTCGGGATCCAGCGGCCACTTGCCCCCTACCTTTCCCTGGCCCTCGGCAGCGCAGACGTTACGCTGCTTGAGCTCCTGTCGGCCTATACGGTCTTCGCGAACCACGGAATGCGGACCGAGCCTTCGGCCATCCTGCTGATCACCGACAGCACGGACCGGGTCCTGTACAGCAATGACCTCGTGCCCAGGCAGGTGATCCAGCCTGAAACGGCTTACCTCATCACGAACCTTCTGCAGGGGGTCATCGAGCGCGGCACAGGCTGGAAAGCACGGGAACTGGGCCGCCCGGCTGCGGGAAAAACAGGTACGACCAATGATTACCACGACGCCTGGTTCATCGGCTATACGCCTTCCCTCGCAACCGGCGTCTGGACCGGCTACGACGACAACCGGAGCATCGGACCGAAGGAGACAGGGTCGCGCGCCGCGCTGCCCATCTGGCTTGAATTCATGAAGAAAGCTCACGCCGACCAGGAGCGGGAGGACTTTAGCGCGCCGGCAGGCATACTATTCCGGCAGATCGACCCGGCCACTGGCCTGCTGAGCACCGAACAGTGCAAACGGAGCATCCGCGAGGCCTTCCTGCCGGGAACGGAACCGCGCAGGTACTGCGACGACGCAGGAACTGCGCCAGAAGAGCAGCCCATCCCCGATGAAGCGCCGTAAGAACCTGAAACTATTTGACAATGCTATGATTTCTTGCTACTCTTGAGACGTGAAATTGGACCTCTCCCGCATACAGCTCCCCCTGCCACCCCGGATCCTCGACGCTCTTGTACCCAGCCGCCTTTTTGCGAAATTGAACATCGCGAGCAAGATGCTCCTGGGCTATATGGTGCTTGTGCTTCTGTCGTTCATCGTCGTGGTCTATGCGCTCGTGAGCCTGCAGCGCCTCAATTCCCTGAACGAAAGCATCGTTACCGTGGACATCCCGGTCCAGGAAGCTGCGGACAAGATGCTGGATGCGCTCTTTGCCCAGGATGTTTACGAAAAGCGGTTCCTGATCATGAAAAGCGGCGCAATGCAGAACCTCTTCGTGAAGCGGGGTAATGAGTTCCGGACCTGGCTCAACACGCTGACGCACCTGCAGGATCAGGATGACCTTCCTCTGCAGGAGATAGAGCGTCTCCATGCTGCGTATATGGAACACTTTTCCGAAGAAGCCGCCCTCGTGAAGAAGCGCAAGATGCATGAAGCACAGGAGATCTCGGACGAAAAGCTCAAGCACGTCTTTGAATCGCTTATCGATACGATCCGCGCCAAGTCCACAAACGCAAAAGCGGCCCAGGACCAGAAAATGAAGCTGATCAGCGAGATCGGCGGCAGCGCCTTCCTGACCACTGTCGTGCTGCTGGGAGCCAGCATCCTCGCGGGGGCCCTTGCCGGCTTTATCGTGACCCACCATATCGCGTCGTCGCTCCAGAAGCTGAAGGTCGCGACGGAACGGGTCTCTGAAGGCAACTACGAATACGACCCCGAGATCAGGACCGCCGACGAGATCGGCAGCCTTTCCGACGCCTTTCTCGCAATGGGAAAACGGCTGCGCAAGCTCGAAGAAATGTATCTTGACGCGAGCCCGCTCACCCGGTTGCCCGGCGGGATCGCCATCGAGAACGTACTGAAAAAAAGGATCGATTCGAATCATCCCCTCGCCTTCTGTGTCATCGATCTGGACAACTTCAAGGCCTTCAATGACCGATACGGCTATGCCAACGGCAGCGAAGTGATCAAAGAAACAGCCCGCCTGATCGAGGCCGCTGTCAAAGCCTCCGGCTCCTCCGAGGACTTCATCGGCCATGTGGGAGGAGATGATTTTGTAGTGATCACCACGCCGGATCTCATAGGAGCTGTCTGCACCAACATCATCGCACGCTTCGACAAGCGCATCCCCGAGTTCTACGAGGAAGCCGACCGTGAGAAAGGCTATATCATGGGCAAGACCAGGCAGGGCGTGACGATGCAGTTTCCGATCATGACCGTCTCCATTGCCATCGTAACGAACGAACGACGGAAGCTCACTGATCCCCTCCAGGCTTCGGAGATCGCCGCAGAACTGAAGGACTATGCCAAGACCATTCCCAAAAGCGTTTATGTGGTCGACAAAAGGAGAACGCTATGAAACTGTTAAGCGCAACTGCTGCGCTTTGTGCAATTATGCTGCTCTCTTCCTGCGCCGCCCTCACCCCGACGGGCCGGAAAGTACGCGAAGCCGACGGCCTGTTCCAGGACCGGAAGTACAGCGATGCAGCCGCGTCATACCGCAGGGTCATTCGCGAACATTCCGGATCAACATCGACGGCCGAAGCGCGCTTCAACCTCGCCCGGACCCTTGCCTGGCATGATAATCCCCAGCGGGACTATGCCGCGGCCCTCCAGGAGTTCGATGAATTCCTGCGCGCCTTCCCGGACCACGCCCTGGCGCACGAGGCCAGGAACTGGCGCCTGGTGCTCAAGACCGTGGACGATCTCAAGAAAAGCCTCGACCAGTTAAAGAAGCTGGATATCAAACATGAGGAGAGGAGGAAGAGGAGGTAGAATAGATGCGGATCTGTATTAAAACATCATTAAAACTCCGCATAAGAATCTACCTCAATCAAAGGTATCGGCTTTCCATTCCAACAACTCTACTGCTTTTCCAAACACCTCTTCAGGGGTAATGAGTTCCATGCATTTAGCGCCCTTCTTACATGTTGGCGTATGCCCGAATATCGTACACGGACTGCAGGGAAGATGCTTGTTGATGACGATGTGATTTTCCCCCATCGGCGCCCATTTTTTTTCATTGCTTGGTCCAAACAGAGCTACAATTTTTTTATCCAATGCTGCAGCCATATGCATCACACCAGAATCGCCCGAAATTACTAAAGAAGCGTCTTTAAGCAATGCTGCGGTTTCGGCTAAAGATAACCTTCCGCAGTAATGCACAGAAGATTGCGCGCCAGCTGCGATAGCCTCTCCAACCGGGATATCAGACTTGCCTCCAACAATGATAACCTGACAACTTTTCCCGATCAGCTTCTGAGCAATTTTAATAAATTTACTAACATGCCATCGCTTCTGCTCATTACTGCTACCCGGAAATATAATGACGATTTGCTTATGGCGATCCAAATGAACGAGCTTCTTCAGCGAATTAGAAACCCCAATCGGAATATTGAACACTGGAGACCGCGCAACAAGTTGAGTTTGTGTTGCATTCAAAGGTTCCAACAATTGCATGAAATTTTGCGATTCCGATGTATCTTGAGAATAATGTATTCTATCTGATAAAAGCCTTCCTCTCTCGTTGGTTCCAAATCCAATACGTCTTCTTGCACGGATCATCCTTGCTGCGACAGCTGAGAGTCGGTACCACTGCTCAGAATCTATAATGACATTATAGGACCTACGAGCTATTCTCATCAAGTCTTTTGGCCGGTCGTACAGAAATAATCCGTCGACACAAGGCGATAGACGAAATATTTCTGCATTTCTCTTTTCCGCAAGAACGTCAATCAGAACCTTTGGATACAGGCTCTTCAGTTTCTGAATGGCGGGCAAAAGCAAGACAGCATCACCAATTCCTCCAGGACGGATAACTAATATTTGCTCTATGTCTTCAAGACTGGGTTCATTGCTGGTCTTTATTAGCCCAAGCAATAACACGAGGGGCTTACCAATTGCCTTATCTAGTAACTTCAATAATTTTGCCTGACTCATAGAATCCTGCTGAGCTCTCTATGATAATTGAGCAGCACCTGCTCAAAGCTAATTCGACTGGCGCTGAGGGAATATTTTTTCACTACTTTGAGGCCTTTTCCAACAATTTTCCTTTTCAACACATCGTTACAAAGCAACTCATTAACCGCATCAGCAAATGCAGCTACGTCATCCTTTTTGCAAACAAGCGCCGTTTCATCATGGTCCACTATCGGAACATCCTCGCTTGTGACGACCGGACAACCACACGCCATGGATTCGAGAACGAGCAATCCGAAGCCTTCATGCCTCGACGGATAGAGAAGAACATCCGAACATGAGAGAATTTTTCGCAATGTTTCAGCAGGAACAAAACCAAAATTCCTTACTTTAAATGGCACGTGGAGCGGCTCACCTACTGCCCACAGTGAAATGTCCCCTTTATTGACCTGATCGTTCAATCGAGAAATTACTTGAATCGCCGTATCAAACCCTTTCCGGTAATCGCTTCTGGAAAATACGAGAATAGCCTTGCTGTCACCCTTTAATATTTTATATTTTTTATCCAGATCTGGATAAAAAAAATCGGCATCTACACCATTTGGAACGATCGCTACCTTCGCATTAAATCTTTTCCTGAGAAGCAGACCCAGTCTTTCCGAAACAGCTATAACCGGTATCTTTCTGAGTTTAAGACAATAGAAGTAAGCTGCCCAGACCAGCATCTTCAAAAAAGGATTTTTATAATAATATTCATCATAGTCTTGAGCAAAATAGATCAACTTATTTCTATTACGTATTGACAGCAGAAATATCATTACCACTATAGTACCTACAAGAATATCACATTCCCGTTTCTTGAAAACAGCACTGAAAATAGTAGCAAGTTTAGAGCTCAGCGTAGATATGGCCTGTATTTTCACCTCTGGCTTAAAGACTGTCTTAATGAGATTCGCTGAAATTATCACCTCATGGCCGCGGCTCTGCAGATGATTGGCATATTCGATGACCATTTTATCGCCACCGCGATTCAGCAAGGAATGTTGAAACATGCATATTTTCATACTATTAATTGCACACTGAGATATTATAGAAAGAATTGCCCAGAGCGAATGGGCACTTAAATAAAAAAGAACATACCTATGTTTCTTACGATACCGACATTTAAAAAACCATACTTAACGATGGCCCACCTCTTCCAAAGAAAACCCCTATCTCCCAAAGTAGCATATGCATTAATCATGTTATACGAATCTCTGCTAAGCTTCTTCTCAAATAGCCTGGCAAATGCAGCTGCTTGTCTTTGAGTTTTTGACAGGTAGTCCCGCAAATCACTCCTCCCAGCTTCGGTAAATATTTTATCAAATATATATCTGGCACTCCAGGGCTTACCCCCTGAATAATTCTTTTCGTGAAGTCTGTATATCATAGTGGGCTCTCGTATGAAACCTATTTTCCCGAACGCCGCTGCAATCAAGGAAATCCAGTGATCATGCATTATCGCATCGTTTGGTATGGACTGAGCAAGATTCGCCAGTGATCTATTTATCATTACAGTGCACCCACGTATAACGCTTCTCACCAACAGCCTATTTAAAACCAATGACTTCTGCGGCTCAACATTTTGATACTCCCAGAACGATTTTGATACTATCGTAAGATCTTCCTGAGCAACCTGCAAGTCTGTGTGTACTAGCAAGGGCATAGATCGCGAGTATTGTTTTTCCATTTCCTTCATTAAAGTAATTGATTTTTCAACTTTATCAGGCAACCATACGTCGTCCTGATCAGAAAACATCACATAGTCCGCATCGGAATGTTCTAGCAATTTGGCGAAATTTTGGTATGCACCGAGATTGTTAGGCACGTCTATTATATGCTGCACACGTTCTGGATATTTTTTTGCATATTCCTTTATAATTATCTCACTCTTGTCCTTCGACCCATCATCCCTTACGATCAATTGCCATTTTTTGTAAGACTGATTGAATATCGATGCTATTTGTTCGCATACATAGCGTTCGCCGTTATATATTGCCAATAAGATATCAATATTATTCTCATTCATATGTAGTTTAATCCTGACGCTACCCATACAGTTTATCTTCATAACAACAAATACTGGATGCTGGCGAACTCGTTGCTTATCGATTACTACTAATCACTCTAGATTGCGGCTGCATCTATCACTCAACATGTATTTGCGCACTGTCCATTTGCCTATTATTATCATAAGCAACGCGACCACCTTAAACATGAGTGAATATATTACCCTCCATCGTTTAACGTAAAATCAGCGATGCTTTGATTGAGGTGCCTGCTGTAATAAGGATCACCATCCTTTATGACCTTGTCCCATTTGGACAACAGGTAATTCCTTTCACTCATTTCCCTTTGCCATTTTTCCTTTGTGGAAGGCTTTCCTCGCGTCAAGCTTTCATGGTGGTAAAATTCAGCAAACGGTGTCCAGACTATCAAATATCCTTTCGAGCGTATTTTAAGGCATAAATCAACATCATTATAGGCAATCTGATATTGTTCATCAAAACCGCCAACTTCTTCGAATGTTTCACGCCTTATCATCATGCATGCGCCTGTAACGGCAGATACGTTCCGATCGATCATGAGACCACTTTTATAACCGCGCGCAATACGAGCATAACGCTTATACGATTCTCCAACAAAACGAGAAACACCAATGACGATGCCTGCGTTCTGTACTGTGTCATCGGGATAGTACAATTTACAACCGACAGCTCCTACCTCTGGTCGCAGGGTATGTCCAAGCATACTCTCAAGCCAATCTGGGGAAATTACTTCCATGTCATTATTGAGAAACAACAGCACTTCTCCCTTTGCAGATTCTACTGCATAATTGTTTATTAATGAATAATTGAATGGAAGATCATACTTTAGCACCCGGACGCGAGGGTCCGTTTGAGATATTGCATTCAAGTACTCGATGGTAATCACATCAGTGCTCTGATTATCTAAAACAACTATCTCAATATTCTTATACGTGCTCTTTTCGACTATCGAATCAATGCATGTTTTCAAAACGTCAATCCTATCTTTTGTTGGGATAATAATTGAAACTAACGGTTCGCTTTGGACGTTGTAAATAATCCTATACCTTCCGATGTCGTCAAGAGTCTCCACCCTTGCATTCGTTTCAGTTCTTATCAAATGATCCAACAATGCTTTCTTGGCGGCATCACATGCACCAGGCTTGACTGGTCCAGTAGACGTTGAGAGGCCATGAGCACGCCAATGATAAAGGATTTTTGGAATATGACCAATCCTCTCAGTATTCTCAATGGCGCGTAAAATCAACTCATAGTCTTGAGCACCATCATAGCCTATTTTTAGTCGTCCAATTTTGTCCAAAAAAGCTTTTCGAATAACCGCAAGATGACAGAAGAAATTCAAGCTTCTCAGTGTATCAACTGTCGGCCCCCAGTCGGGCTTAAAAAAAGGATCAAATCTTTTCTTCCCCTTCTTTGATATCCTATCTTCATCCGTATATATGAAATCAGCATCCGGTTTATCGTTCAGATACGATACAATCTCAAAGAGGGCTTCAGGCGCCAATACATCATCGTGATCCAGAAAAGCAACGAATTCTCCATCAGAACTGGCAATTGCTTCATTCGTGTTACCTGCGATTCCAAGATTTTCACGCAACGTTACTATCTTAATTTTATTGTTTTTTGATTCATACTCAGCTAATATTTTTTGCGCTTCTAAATCCGGAGAACTCCCATCAGCAATACATAATTCCCAATTATCATATGTCTGATCAATCACCGACTCAATCATATCACGCAGCATGTGTAGAGGAGCATTAAAAAGTGGGACGACAATACTGATTTTCGGTCTGTAATAAAACAGCGCTGCATCGTTATGCTGATGAGCCAACTCAGCTTCATGCGGTTCATTATTTCCCATCCATTTTTCATAACTAGGATTCTTTATTAAATTGGCAATACAGACAGGGATCAGATTGCGCTGCTCTAGAAATAATAGAGTAAGCCAAAGTGCGTATCTCAATCCATACTGGCGTGAATGAAACATAAACAATTTAAATTGTTTCATATGGATAGCATCAACTACATTTTTTATAAATCTTTGCATAGGTTGTCGGCAAGTCTCTTATAGCATGGCAAATCGATCCGCAAACTACGACTATCTCCATTCCTGGCTTTTCGGCTTATGAATAAACCCGTAAATCCATCTCAGAGGAGCCGTTATTCTCCAGCTCCAGGAGTTATACAATCTATTCGTATTTTTGCACTCAGCATCTTTATCAGCGAGCTTTCTCTCAAGAACAAAAATATTGTGAAGTAAACTTACTATTGCTCCTATATCAGGCACGATCCTATTCTCTCGCTCCTTGAATCCAACCATTGCAGCATAATTTAAACTGGCATTGTAAGCTTTCTTCATCATTGGAACTTGCTCTGATGTGCAGTCAGTTTCAAATGCCTTCATTGCGCTGACAATCTCCGAAAGTGCCTTCTTCGAATGTAATTGTTCAACATCGTAAACAGATGACGCGTAACTCGCAGGCACACCCAACTTTTTCATATCATTTCCATACCATCCAACCATTCTTTGCCTCTCTGCAAATTCTTCATAATTAATTCTATGTTCGTGATAAGCTTTACAGTTTTCCAAAAAATGCAATTGCATGCCGGCCATATATAGCCTATGCCCTAATTCGATGTCCTCCCACATTGCATGTTTGAATATATTATCATTAAACAGTCCGTACGTTAACATAAAGTTACGTTTTATAGAGACGTTACTGCTCCAGAAATGCTCCCAGCCGATATTCTCCGGATTCTTTTTCTTAATTAACCCAAAATTGAATTGCTGCCCGCCTTCTTCAGAAGTAATAAGATCCATCAGGGTATTTATCTCAATAGGATTCGCCCACTCGATGAGTCCCAGTCCAGCGTGATTATTACCCGGCCACTTTTCGTGAAAAACAATATGGTTTTGGATGAAATCTTTGTGTATTATCATATCATCACCTACAAAGATGATGATGTCACCTGAAGCATTGCGAATCCCCACATTTCTTGCAGATGCCGGCCCCGAGTTTTCTTGAGTAAAATATTTTAAATTTAACCGTGTGTTACGGCTATATTCTTCAAGAAACACAAGCGTCCCATCGGTGGAGCCATCGTCTATAATAACCAGTTCAAAGTAATCGGCAGGGCAAGCTTGATGTTCGATGGCTAGGATGTTTTTTTTCAATATCTCCTTTCTGTTATATGTAGGCATCACTAAAGATGCCTTATATGCATATTGATTCTCTTTCGCTCGATTATTTACCATAAACGATCTTGTATAAGGACTGAATTCATGATTGTATCCCAATGAATTTAGGAGCATTGGAAAAATATCAACTAAAAGTAATGGTTCATCCAGTGTTTCTTGCACGCCAATGCCGGTTATCATCAGCTTTGCCCAGTTACCTTTTACCTCTGGAAGATATCCATGGAGACCTTTACAGGGAGCCGATCGTTGAAAAAAATTTGGGAAAATCCCTATTCCATCATTTACAACGAAAATTAAGTCTCCAAACCTATTGTGATTAAAAGTAAAATGTAGTTTATCTAGATCATTTCGTGAGAGAATCCTTCCTTCAGGTATTGCTGATAACAAATCCAATATCGTCGCTTTAGCATTATCATTGAAAAACCAGAACCTTACTTGCGTGGAGTCTAAAAAGTAGACATAATCTTTTCCTATTTCTAATTCCGTGTCACTCAATTTTTTTTCGATATCGACATTGACTGCCACTTCCACCTGGCCGTGATCTCCAAATATTATTCCAATAACCTCATCAAACGTCTGATTTAGTTTATAGTAAACTTGTCTGATTGCTTCATCTATTTTTTTTAAAATAAGTCTTTGTGCGTCCGAATGTGGACCGAATTCATGGCCGATCCAGTCTAATTCTGAGAAATGCAGATAGATAAAATCTTCTCCGCCAGTTAGTCTTTTTTGAAATGAATCAAGAACCTCAACAGTTGTCCCTGATAAATCCGGGTATCCAATCCAGAGCCATTTCTTACCATCACTTCTCAAATAATCAAACAACGTCTTCTTATCGTTGAGAGCTCCGGGTTCAGATGTATGGTACTTTTCTGAAAAATTAAAAAATTTAAGAATCTCAAAAGGGATTTCTGCACAGTTTCCAATTTTTTTTACAAGAGAATAGCCTCGTCTTGCTGCCTCTTTCCTGAGTGATCGCGTTATTCTATTTCTTTTAAGATGTCTTATGTTAACTGAACGAAAAGGTGAATTCACTGGGTCAAAATAGAACATATGAGCCACATCACATTCATTTGGTTGAAGGCCTGCAAAAAAAGCGGGCCGCAACTCAAAAGCAAATGTCTCCTTCACTATTCCTTCGATGTTTAGTTTCCCTAAATCATAGAGAAAAGGCGAATCACTAAAATTGACATAGTCGTACCTGAGACCGTCAATAAGAATTAGAATTACAAGTTTCTTCTTCATAGCATTAATGATAAGCTTTATGCCATAGTGTAGCAGCACGAGCCCTTAGTTCATCCCACGATGCCTTGCGATAGGACACCTTATCGAGACTTTTTAGTCCATCTTGGATTTTCGCGAGAATTTGCTTCTTTCTAGTATTCGATGAGAACATATAAAGCAAAAGCAATAACTCAAGTCTTTCTATTACATTGTTGGTAATTCTTTTTGAACTCCTATTGGTCTTTAGATTTTTCCATAAATCTTCCGCGTACGATAAACCACTATCAAACAAGTAATCCGCAAATACGATTAGATAATCTTCAATAGCGTCCTTCCAATATTGTATGGAATTCAATTGTAGTGTTTTGGTTGGCCGCAATTTAAACTCCAATGCAATTTCATTGAGCTGTCGTAATTTTAACTTGTCAGGATATTCTCTTTCGAATATATGTTGGCGGCTACTATAACTATGATGATATTTATTAATTCGTATCAACAAAGCCTCAACACAAGCCGACACAATTTTCCCCGTTTGATTAACAAGAAATACATTTTCTTCCACTGTCAAACCACTACGCTCAAATTTCTCAGAGTATGCTTCCACTCCGCATATAAGTCGGTTGAGAAGGAGAGTTTTACCCGCGTCTTTATCAACAATACCTTCTTTGTATAGAGGAATTAACCCCAAAACATCTTCACCCCAAAGATGATGCCCACCGTATTTAAGATCATAATTATACTGATTTGGAGGCAAATTAGGCAAATCTGAATATTTTATTGGAATAATATCTATTAATCTAATTCCTATCTGCTCGGCAACATCTTTGCTCAAAGATCGAACATCCTCCCGGAAACCTTCAGAAACAATAATATAAATATCATAGTCATTGACTGGATGAATTCCCGTACTGTCAAGCAGTACACTTCCCTCGCCACGACCAAACCCTCCTCCGAGAATAATTGCCCTCACAAGAGGAAGCTGTTTAAGATTACTCACTATATGCAATAGATGATTTCCTATAGTCCTATCAATTCTTGAATCAGTATATACAGTATACGTTCCCATGCTCTCTGCGTTACGCTCTCCCGTTAATCCCCTTTATTCTTATCTGATAGTTCCATAGAAGGAATGAACTGCTCAAATTTTTCAATAAGACCGAATCGTAATTTTTTAAGTTTTTTATCGGGCATTTCTGTGAGGTTTAATATTAAATCTGTTGCATCTCTATCGAGTGCGGCAATATAAGCCTCTTCATCTACAATAATATTTCGTTTTCTGCATTCATCATATAAAATGGTACCAGGATAAGGCACTGGAAAGAATGGTATATTGAATATTTTATTACGCTCAAAGAATTCCTCGCTCTCTTGTATGGTTTGCTCATTTTCACCCGGCATTCCTATAATAAAAGTTCCAGTTACTATGAGCCCAGATTCTCGACTCAATTGTATAGATCGTTCTATCTTTTGTATTTTCTGTCGCTTATTCATTCTATCTAGCATTTGCTGACTACCTGACTCAATACCATATCCAATCCACCTGCATCCCGCTTCGTACATGAGCTGAAGCGCCTCTTTTTCAGCAAAATCTGTCCTCCCAATGCATCTCCAGGTAATCTTTATGCCTTCGCTAACGATGCGGTTGCACAACTCCTTGACTTGAGTTAAGTTCACATTGAATATTTCATCGAGAAAATCTATGTGTCCGATGTTATATTTACCAATAACTGTTTTTATCTCACCAATAACATTATCAACACTTCTATGGCGAGTCTTTCTTCCGAAATTACGATAGCAGAAAGTGCATTCGTACGGACAACCACGCTCTGTAATCATAGTAATACTCGGGGTCTTAACAGGCACTAAATAAGAATTCTTTGAGTACTTATTCATATCAAATAAATCCCATGCAGGGAATGGAATTAAATTAATATCTAAAGGCAATTCTTTTTTTGTGTATACAGTTTTTTGTCCCTTTTTTATGCAAATATTTGGTATCCCTTCAAAGTCTTCATTCCTATACAGGGCGCTCATAATCGCAGTTATTACAGCTTCACCTTCACCAATGCACACAATATCTATATCTGTATTTCTCAACAACAACTCACTTGCCGTACATAGGGAACCACCGGCAATAATAACAGAAGACGGGTTATACTTCTTGATCACACTTGACAGCCATTTACAATATTTATATGCAGTTACCATACCTCCAATTCCGAACAGCTTGTATTTCCCCCTTTTTTTCTTTAATAAATCTATTATTTCTGCCTCACTATATTTATTCAGTCTAATATCAAGAACGTCGACTTCACATTGCGCTTTTCCTAGCATTGCGCCTATATATCCTAAACCCATGGGATATGCCCCATCGGCGGGATAACTAGTATTTAATGGAGGATTAATTAAAAGGGCATGCATTAATACACTCCTAGCTGCTGGCTCTATTCTCAGGCCTATAATTCTTCACTCTGATAGTAGAATCTAGATTACAGATGCCAGACATCTGTTCTGCGGAAATAATTTCGAACGCGAGGCAGTCAGATATCCAATCAAGGCGACTAATACCACACGAGGTGACCTTACTGACTGCCACGGTTAATGTGTATTGACCTGGTGCAAGACACATCCTTTGCTCAAATACCACCTCCAGATTCATGTTTTTTTGTACAACCGGTATATCAATACCTTTCCAGTTTGTGTTTGTCATATAAACGTCGATCCCATTTATGTTACGTATCGTAATACCTACAACTATGTTTTCAATCTCTTCATGAAAACAAACATCCACATTTATCAAGGTAGATTCGAGCGAATAGATAACTCCACCATAGTTTCCGTCACTATTTGCAATATTCACAGCGCATATTTCAGCCTGCCTTGTTCCAAATCGCTGACATCCCCGTTTATTTATTTGCACATCTAGTTTTTCACGGGAAAATGACCGCTCACTATTACTATGAGCATAAATGCTCTTAAATACAATTGCATTATATAAGTCTACAATTTCTGTCGGTTCCCCTCTACCTACGATGCGACCCCGGTCTAATAATAGTACTTCATGGCAGCTTTTTTTTATGGCCTCCAGGTTATGTGTCACAAGAACAATTGTTCCCCCATCCTGGCGATACTGTTCAATCTTTCTGAAACACTTTTGAGTAAATTGTATATCGCCGACTGCCAGCACCTCATCTATTAAGAGTATATCCGGTTCGCAGTGAATTGCCACAGCAAAACCTAGCCTTACATACATACCTGAGCTGTAATGTTTGACCGGAGAATCAATAAAACTTTCAATATCGGCGAAATCGACAATTGCGTCAAACCTTTTATCTATCTCCCTTTTACTCATGCCTAAAATTGCACCATTTACATAAACATTTTCACGACCCGTCAGCATGGGATGAAAACCAGCTCCTACCTCGATGAGAGCACCAACCTTACCTTTAATTTCTATCTTTCCCTTGTCCGGCATAAAGATGCCGTTTAACATCTTTAATAAAGTTGACTTTCCAGAACCATTCAAGCCAATAAGACCAAGAGTCTCCCCACGATGAACATCAAACGACACCCCCTCTAATGCCCAGAACTCACCACTTCGTAAATTTTCGGTATGCTGATCAAAACCTGCAAATATCTTTGCTAAATCAATAGTGCCATACAGCATCGTGTGTTTTAACGTACGACAATATTTTTTTGAAATAGTATCAACCTTAACTATTGTATCGTCCAATTAAACTCGCTCCGCAATTTTGACTTGAGCTAGATAGAAGAGTCTCCATCCCACATGAAACACGATTACTGCCAGAAGTGATACCCAAATATATTCAGCAAAAAAGTCAGAACGTCCAGTCACCATAAAATCACGAGGCACATTGACAAGATAATTAAAGGGATTCCAGACGTTAATGCGAGCCAGCAGTGTATCACCCGTTATTGGATAGAGGATTGGGGTTAACAGCATGAAACCCATCAGGATAACGTTTACTACATTCATAACATCCCGAATCACCCCAGCTGTTAGAGACATCACAAAACCAATTCCAACCATAATCAAATAAAGTGGGATCAGACTTAGTAGACTCAGAAACAGTCCGACCCAGCTTGGCGCGATACCAAAAAACAAAAATACAAGCCCAACAAGAATAATGCGTATCAAAAATTCCACTACACCCTGGCCCGATGCGGCAAGAATTAAAGCTATTTTGGGAAAGTTTATCTTAACAACCATACTCCCGGCATTTACGAGAGAACCGGTTATAGCTGCCAAGCCTACAGTAAACAAGCTCCATAGAGAAAGACCGATGATGGCGTAAAGCGGATATGGCATGCCTACATCCTGGATTACAAGAATACCGGAACGATTCATGCTGACAAACATACCTACTGTTACCAGAGGCATCAGAACAGCCCACACCACTCCAAGTGCTGATTGACGATATTTAGCCTTGAAATCTCGGAGAAACAGCCTCCAGATGAGTTCTTTTGAGGAAATCAGTTCTAACCACATCAGTCTCGTTGTCGCAAAGATGCCACTGTGTCCTTCTACAGAAGGCCCTTTGGAAGTGTATGTTATCTGGACGTTATTATTCATAAGCTCTTACAGCATTACTGAATGATTTTTATTTTCTATTATACTTGTGAATTACAATATAATAATTTCTACGCCTCCATACAATTAAACTTGCAATTCCTTATAGCTTGCCACAAGCGGAACGCTGTACTAGGATTTTGTTATAAGATAAGGATCACGGCAATCATATTTGTTGATAAGTATATACGATGCAATCCGATATCGAATCGATCCTCTGATGTTTTCGCAAAACCATGCTCTTCTGGTTGCGTCAAGTAAAATTTCATTTGTAAATTAAACTCTTTCGAACAACATGTCAAGATGTAACAGGTAGTTGAAAAAGTCTCTTTGCTGTCTGTGCTAGCGTAGCATTCTCGCAACGAATAAATAAGTTACTATTGTCTTGTCGCAAAAATGCTCCTCGCAATAACGTAAACGTTATTTTTCAAAAGGTTAATGAAAGAACCGCTCATATGCGACAATCGCACTCAATAAATGATCATCGAGATCATTGCCATCCAAAGCACTCCCGTGCCCAGTATCTGCTTATCTTTCAAAAGTGCTTCCGTGGGATCTCCTTTCCCATCATGGACGATATAGATATATCTGAGAAGACCAAAAGCGGCAACCGGTACAGTGTAAAACAGCCCGTTTTTGTGCTCAAGGGTATACAGGGCGTACATCACGAGCGCAGCGGACGCAGAAAACCATAGCGTACCCTCCAAAAACGAGTGGGAATAATCGTTGAGGCTCTTCCGGTGTTTATGCGCCTCATCGCCGAGCAGGATCAACTCGCCCAGCCTTTTCCCCGCTGCGAGCAGAAGAGCAACCATAAAAACAGTAAGAAAGAGCCAATCCGTGACTACGATTTGAAACGCATCTCCGCCGGCAAGAACCCGTATAAGGAAACCCGTAGCTATGACGATAACATCGATAATGACTATTTTCTTTAAAATAAACGTGTAGGACAGTGAAACCAGAAGATACCCGATGAGGTATATCCAAAAGGATTTCGAGAGTACCAGGGAGATGAGCAATGATGTTGCGAATAAAGCGACTGCAATCAGGATCGCTGTAGGAACTGAAATCAGTCCGTTTGAAATCATTCTTTTTCGCTTAACATGATGTCTCGAATCGAACTCGGCATCCCGAACATCGTTGATAATATATCCGCTGCTTGCAACGAATGAAAAAGCTATCAGCACCAGAGGAATGGACTTTATTACAGACGGCTCTGCAATCGTTCCTGCGAAAAACGGCGGGAAAAGAATCAGCAGACTCTTTAGCCAATGACGGGGCCTCAGCACTCCTAGATAATCCATCAACACATTGTCCACATTCACGGCTTCTGCAGCCTTTCTGCATGTTTCATAACATGCGCTCCAATATTTCAAGATGTCTCTTGGCATGCTGTCTATATTCGTTGTTTTCAGACATGTTGCGAGACGCTTTTCGGAAATAGTATAACGCTTCTTTCTTCCGCCCGTTCCTCCTGCTTAACTTGCCAAGCTTATACAGCAGAAACGGATCATGGTTTTGTTCATAGAGCTTTAGCGAATATTGCTCAATATTTCTAGCTAAGACTTTTTGTTCATGGCGACCTGAACTGTTCACCATTTTATTTTCATACATCGATATAAGGTTTTTCAATGCAGCGACCGAGGTCCCATTCGAGCGTTCCAGCATCTTCTCACTTATTTGCAGGGATAGGTTCAGGTCATTTTTCCGGTAGGAAACATATGCCCTGATCATATCACTTCGGTCATCATATTCGATACGAGATATTGTATCTGCTTTATCTGCTTGTTGAAGGGCATTCTCATAAGCGTTGGCTTGAGCAAGAAGAATTCCATACAACACTTGTGCATCTTTTGCCCACGGCGACTTTTCTGCAGTGTCCTTCAATAAAGCCCTATTCGTTTGCCACGTTATATTCCGCGTTATGGTTGTGACGGTCATGAAAAGCAAAATGGTCGCCACTATAGCATTGCGGATAGCATTGTTTGGAAACGCAAAATTATCCTTCAGAAAGAGGATGCCGGACGTTATAATAAATGCCGAAGGTACGTAAAGATATCGCTCTGCATACGTCGTCCACGCAATTTGATTGAAGGCTATGACAAACGATGGCGTAATGAGAATAATCCCCGCAATAAATACCGCAGAAACCATGGTCCTACGGCTTGCAATATAGATGCAGATGAACACAAGCGGAATGGCCATAAGTTCATACAATGGATCAGCTTCCATTATAGAAAAATTCAGCGGATAAGGGATAAAAAGCTTCTTCAGATAAAAGCCGAAGGCTCGCAGGACGATGAAGATGCTATGCGTTAAATCGTTAAAGATAAACTTGAGCGTCAAACCTATTTTACTGTAATTTGAGGTAAATGCGAGTGATCTGAGAATAAAGAATAACGAGATCGTACTGATACAAAGGAGCAGTGTAATCCAATGTCTCTTGATAAATAATTCCCAGCCATGAGATGTGTCGGCATTTTCACAGTGATCGTCCGTCTTGTTTCTTGCGGTCAGGATAAGGACAAGGCCGGGCAAAAATGCTAAGGCGACCTCTTTCGAAAGCATGCCGAAAAGAATAGCTGTAGAGGCAAAGATAAGATATTTCTTATCCTGGGAGGCTCTGTACTGAAGCAGGAGTACGGTACCGGCTAGTACAAAGGATCCTGCAAGGAGATCGGTTCGTGCCGATATCCAGTTTACCGCCTCGGTGTTGACGGGATGGATGGCAAATAATAATGCCGCGACCAGAGGGACATACGTATCCGTTTTTTCTCGTAGCAGCAGTATGTGTCTTGCCATCAAATAGACGAGAATGCTGTTTACCAGGTGAATGATGATATTTTCCAAATGCATAATAACGGGATCAAGCCCGAATACATATTTATCGGCTATAAAACTAAGATGAATCAGAGGGCGATAATAGAGGCCGCCGGCGACACCAGGAGTAAATACTCCCTTCAAGCTCCAACTGGTCATCCGCTCCAGATTATTTACCATTTCAACATCATCAACAATACAAAACTCGGCAAAGACCGTCGGATAGAAGACGCCCAGCACAACGGCGGCAAGAAGAATGACTTGATAGCGAGTCTTTATCACTTCTGTTCCCTCACGATGCCCAGAAAAAAATCTTCCAAATTTTTTCTTCTCGGCTCGATCATGGTGATCTCTTGCTCTTGAACTTGCGTTTCCTGAATAAACGCGGGAAGCTGGTCTTTCGTGACATAAACCTCTTTTACGTCGAAACTATTCTTGTCCTTAATGTAGAGATGATAGCCGACAACCCCTTCCCTCATTAACGAAGCTACCCTTTCCACGCAGCGCAGGGTTCCCTTTACGATGATCCCTACGCGGTCGCAAACAGTCTCGACGTCCGAGGTTATATGAGTGCTAAAAAAAACACACTTGCCCCGCTTCTTTAACTCAAGAATAATATCCTTCACGAGAGCACGGCCGATAGGATCCAGTCCACTCATCGGCTCGTCCAGAATATACACCGCCGGGTCATGGATGAGCACCTGGGCAATTCCCAAGCGCTGCACCATTCCCTTGCTGTAACCGCTAATCGGTCGTTGACGAACGTTCCAGAGGTCGAGAAGCTTGAGAAAATATTCTGACTTCTCGGCGAGAACCGTCTTGGCCATTTGAAATGTCCTGCCAACGAAGGCGAGGTATTCGTAGGCCGTGAGATAGTCATAAAAAGCGGGATGCTCCGGCAGATATCCAACATATTTACGTGACAGGTACGACTGAGAATCAGTTCCGAGGATGCTGGCAT
>Ga0209212_1003258_pt1 | contig 21689 bp, 20 predicted proteins | sample RifGroC2_FD_183996 | JGI IMG/M metagenome (GOLD analysis project Ga0209212, IMG submission 183996) | Groundwater microbial communities from Rifle, Colorado, USA - Groundwater C2 (SPAdes) (version 2) | ecosystem: Environmental > Aquatic > Deep subsurface > Groundwater | place: Rifle, Colorado... | reverse complement strand
GCGCGTCTTTTTCCAATCCGGCACAACGGAAAGATAAAAACCGCTGCCGCCAGAGTTGAACAGTGGGGCGAGAAAGGCCAAGACGGCTGGAGATATTGTGACTGTATATTCCTTCGGCTGCCAGCTTGATAATATTGGCGCGCTGCACCAGGCGCAGAGGAAAGCTTTTCCCACGCGCCCAAAGGTTAATGGTCGTTTCTTCTTGTGGGGAGAGAATAATTCGCTCAGATATGTTCATTAACATAGAATATTATATATATCGGCATATGTAAAGCTATTAGCGACGCACTACACTAGATGACTGTTGAACCCGGTTGTGGACAGGGGAATCTTATTCAGCGGTATCGGAGACGGAATGCCTAAAAAAATATTATTAGTTGAAGACGATCGCAATATGCTGGAAGTAATGCGCCGTTACCTGGAAAACCACGGTTTTTTAGTCATTTTCACGGATAACGGGTCCGAGGCGCTGATGCTGGCGCGCGATTCCAAACCGGATATTGTGGTTACCGATGTGGGAATCCCCGGGCTGGACGGCTTCGGTCTGTGTAAGGCTATAAAATGCTCGGCCGAAACCGCCGCCGTGCCCGTGATAATAATTTCAGGGGAAAAGACGGGAGATACCGACCTGCTGTCCGGTTACGACAAAGGCGCCGACGACTATATCGCCAAGCCCTTCGCTTTCCCGGTGCTCGCGGCTAAAATAACGGCCGTGCTGCGGCGTTACTCGGGCAATAGCGGCTCCGCCGCCGTTAAGATCAAAGAACAGGGCCTTGTGCTGGACCCCTCCGCCCGCTCGGTAAAAGTGGCCGGTAAACCCACGGCGCTTACCTGTAAAGAGTTTGACCTGCTTATGCTCCTGCTTGAGAAAAAAGGGCGGGTGCTGAGCGTACCGTATATACTGGAAACTGTCTGGGGCTATGACATGGCCACCTATGATAACCCGCATACGGTCGAAACACATATCTCCTCTTTAAGGAAAAAGCTGGGCGGTAAATTTGCCGGGCGGCTGGTAAGCGTTTCCGGGCACGGCTATAAGTTCGTGTAGGGTAGGGTCCGGGCCGCTAAGCTGGCCCATCGCAACAATAAGAAGCCCCGGAATAAATCACGGGGCTTATGCTTTATATCCCTGAAACCGGGCCGCGGGTATCCGGTACCCGCAAGATTTGAATAAACCCTGAACTATTCCAGAATCTTCCCATAACTTCCCGCTCTATACTATAAGTGGAGGGGGAGTTATGAAAAGAACCTTGAATATAAAAAATACTACGGCGCTGGCGCTGGCTTGCGCGCTGGCGCTCTCCCCGGCCGCCGGCGCGGCCGGCTACAGCTCTATTTCCGCGCTCATTGCCAGGTGCGCGGCCGAAAATTCCCTGAAGAAGATCGCCGTGCTGGATTTCGCGGCCAAAGGCGGGACGGAAAGAAGCGAAACCGAGTATGTGGCCGAGAAAATGGGCGTGCAGCTTGCCGGCAGTAAAACAGTGGCGCTGATCGAGAGATCTCTGCTGGAAAAGATCATGAAGGAGACCGGGCTTTCCTCGGCCGCCGGCGGCGACGGCGACAGGATGGAAATCCTTAAGAACATGCTTTCCGTGGACGCAGTGGTTACCGGGGTCGTGTTTGCCGACGGGGAGAAGCTGAAAGTGTTCGTGCGGCTTATTGAGATCAAAACGGGACGCGTATTGCTGGCGGCCGAGGGCGAGGCTGCCCGCCTGCCGCCGGATCTTTTAGGCGGTCGCGCCGGCGACATGGCGCCCCCCGACGTCCCTTTCCCGGAGCTGCCCGCGGCATGGAACGATCCCGGGCCTGCCGCGTCGAGGACCGCTTTCAGGGACGCGGTCTCCGGCTCCGGAGACCAGTCCTGTTCCGGCCGAAGGCGGCTCCTCGATAAGCTGAACGCGGAGCTTGTGGACGCGAAAGCCCGGTATTGGGCGGCCAGGATGAAAACACCCGGGTTCAGTATGCGGACCCTGACCAAAAATCCCGGCAGCGAGATCGGCGATCCGGAAGTTAAGGCCAGGTTTTACAAACTTCTCGCGTCATACTATAAAGCCGGAGCCGCCGCTCCGTTCGATCAGGAGAATAAAGCGAAAGTGGCGGACTTGATAAAAATGGAAACTGACGTTTCAGACCAGTGTGGGCGATACTGAGAGCGAGGCGCCGGCCGACCGCGCTTTCCGGTAAAAGACGGTGGAATATTATGAAAAAGACTCTTTTGATAGCGGACGACGATAAAGCCTTTCACAACGTTATAAGCAGGCTGTTCGAGGGAGCGGAGTGGCGGGTGGAGACGGCGGAAGACGGGATCACCGCGCTGGAACGGATCACCGCACGGCCGCCGGATATTATCCTGCTCGACCTGAATATGCCGCGCCTGGGCGGGCGCGAGCTGCTGGCCCGGATCCGCAAAACCCCCTCCCTGGCCATGATACCGGTAATAGTAATAAGCGGCAACGACACCCCGCAGGAGCAGGCCTGCGAGTTCTGGCTGGGCGCGGATGACTTTATTTCCAAGCCTTTTAATTCCCTCGAACTGGTTTCGCGCGTCGAGGGGGCGGCCCGGCGGGCGCGGCGCCTGCTGGGAGCCAATCCGCTGACCCTCCTGCCGGGCAGCCCGGCCATAGAAGAGGAAGCGGCGCGCCGCATCCAGTCCGGCGGCCCTATGGCTTTTTATTATATCGACATCGATAATTTCAAGGCCTACAACGATAATTACGGCTACCTTAACGGCGACAACGCCATAAAACAGGCCGCCGTCCTGCTGTCCGGCGTACAGAAGGACTTCTCCGGCGAGGACGTGTTCCTGGGGCATGTGGGCGGAGACGATTTTGTGATGATATCAGCTCCCGCAAAAGCCGAAGAGATAGCCCGGGCCATAGCGGAAAGGTTCGATGCGCTGACCCCGGGGTTTTATTCCGCGGACGACGAGGCACGCGGGTTTATCATCTGCAAGGACCGCACCGGGGAAACCCGCGAATTTCCGCTGATGACCCTGAGCATCGCCGTCGCCACTAACGAAAAAAGAAAATTTTCGCATTACGCCAGGATCGTGGACATAACGGGGGAAATAAAAAAATATCTGAAAGGGCTTAAAGGCCGTACCGGCAGCGTTTATCTTAAAGACAAAAGGGGAGACTGATTTTATGGCTCCTATCCCTGGAACAGACCCCGGCCGCGCGCCGCGCGGCCAGCGCCTTGTGCTGGTGGCGGAAGACGATGTCCCGATGAGAATAGTACTGGTCCGTTTCCTCTCCTCTCTGGGTTATGCGGTTATCGAGGCGGCGGATGGGTGCGCGGCTATTTCTATCGCGCGTGGAAGAGCTCCCGATATAGTGTTGCTTGATATCTCCATGCCGGGGAAAGACGGGGTCGAGGTATTAAAAGAACTCTCTCCCGTGCTGCCGAATACCGGCTTTATCATGGTAACAGGAAACGAAGACGAAGGGGTGGCCCTTTCCTGCCTGCGGTCGGGCGCTTTCGACTATGTTTTAAAGCCGGTGGACATGGATTGCCTTGCCCATAGCATAAAAAACTGGTTGCTGCTCCACGTGCCCGGCCCCCGCTGACTGGAATAAGATTTAAAAACGTATAATATCCGGGTCAGGGGGAATCATAAATCAGCGGGGCGCCGCACAATACCGCCTCTTACCTGCGACAGACCCATTTGTCGCAGTTCCCGGCTTTTCCTGATCTTATCAGGGCTGTCCCCAAAAACCCAGGCGAGGAATAAAAGATGACCGCTGTTAAATTAAAAATACTGGCTATCGATGACGGGAAGGACAGCCTGGACGCTTTAGCCGCCGCCGTGTCGCGTACTTTTCCGGGCGCCGTTTTTTTTCCCGCCCCAAACGGCCACAGCGGCATAGAGCTGGCGCTGGCCAAGAATCCGGATATAATCCTGCTCGATATAATCATGCCGGAAATGGACGGGTTCGAAACATGCAGGCGGCTTAAAAAAGACGCGCGCCTCAGCCATATCCCCGTAATTTTTCTGACCGCCCTCAAACCCGATAAGGACACCCTGGAAAAAGCGTTCGCGGCCGGCGGCGATGCGTTTATTCTAAAACCCCTGGAATTGTGGGAGTTAACCGTCCAGATACGGACCATGTTAAAAAATAAAGCGGCTAACAACTTACAACAGACCGACCATGCAAAGATCGGGATCATGGTCACGCAGCGCACCCGCGAGCTGGCGGATGAACTTACCGCGCGGGAGAAGGCGCTGGAATTGTTAACAGAAAGCGAAGCGCTGTTTAAAACCGTATTCACACAGGCGCCGCTGGGTATCTGTCTGGTTGACTCCGGTACAGGGCGTTTTTTAAGCGCGAATCCCATGTTCTGCGGGATCACCGGCAGACCTATGGAAGAATTGGCCGCAGTCCCCTGGCAGAAGATCACGCATCCCGACGATATAAAGGCCGAATTAAATAATTTAGCGGCGCTGAATACCGGAGAGCTGAAAGTATTCCAGATGGAAAAACGGTATATCAAACCAGACGGCGCGGCGGTTTGGGTAAAATTGACCGTCGCTCCGCTGCCGGCGTTCGACAGCTCCGATCTGCGCTATCTCTGCATGGCGGAGGATATAAGCGCCGGCAAGGCCGCCGAACGGGAGAAACTAAAACTCGAGGAACAATTCCGCCAATCGCAGAAGATGGAAACAACCGGCAGTCTGGCCGGCGGTATCGCGCACGACTTCAATAACATATTGACGGTGATCTTGTCTTATAGCAGCTTCCTGCTCAAAAATCCGAGCCTGGATGTTCCCGGCCTCGCTGATGTGGAACATATCAAAAAAGCGGGGGAGCGCGCGGCTGCCTTAACACGCCAGCTCCTGATCTTCAGCCGCAAACAGGTGCTGCAGCCAAAAGTGCTGGATTTAAACCAGACCATTCTGGGAGTAAAGACAATGCTCAGCCGCCTCATCGGCGAAAACATAAAATTAACGGTGCTCACAAGCAAAGTGCCGCCGCTTATAAAGGCCGACCCCGGTTATATAGAGCAGGTGCTGCTGAATCTTTCGGTGAACGCCCGCGACGCCATGCCGAAAGGGGGCAAGATTACCCTTGAAGCCTCTACAGTGCGCATGGACGAGGCGCATATCCACCGGTACGGCACCGTCGAGCCTGGCAACTATGTACTGTTATCCGTCAGCGACACGGGAACCGGGATGAGCGCAGAGACGCAGTCCCACCTCTTTGAGCCTTTCTTTACCACAAAACCGCGCGACAAAGGCACGGGCCTTGGGCTTTCCACGGTCCACGGGATCGTTAAACAAAGCGGCGGTTCTATAGTCGTCTATAGCGAAGAGAGTCACGGCACGGTTTTTAAAATATATTTCCCGCAGGTTACAGGGGACGTGGCAATAGCCGAGCAACCCGTGGCTGTTAAAAAGATATTTACAGGGTGCGGGACCGTCCTGGTGGTGGACGATGATATCCAGATCCGCACCCTTGTCCGGCGCACGCTCACGCAGGACGGCTTTACCGTTCTTGAAGCCGCCAGCTCCGAGGAAGCCCTGGCGATCTGTAAGCGGCATAAGAGCCCTGTTCATCTCATAGTGACGGACATGGTGCTTCCGAAAATGAGCGGTTTCGAATTGGCGGAATGCTTAAAATCCATACACCCGGATATAAAAATACTCTTTATGTCCGGCTACACGGAGCATGCCGTTCTCGCGCAGGGAATGCTAGATCCGGATAAAAACTTCCTCCAGAAACCTTTCGCGCTCGACGCGCTTACCCGGAAGACGCGGGAGGTTTTGCTCGCTGCGTGTGTACCCCCCCCCCCCCCCCCCCCACGTATCAAAAGGCGGCTGAAGCGCACGTGAGGAGCCGCCGCAGGCTGGAGAATTGACGTGCGTCCTAGGTTCTACAGTTCACACACTCATGGGCCATATGGAAAATTAAATGGAAAAAGATAAAACCGCCATACTTGTAGTAGATGACGATAGTTCTATGTCCGGCTTTCTCGTCCGCGCTCTTGAAAGCCGCGGTTTTGCGACCACGGCAGCCAGGTCGGCCGAGGAATTCCTGAGCAAAGTACTCCTGGAGCCTTTTGAGCTGGCCCTGATAGACGTAAATCTGCCGGGGATGGACGGCATAACCCTGACCAGAAGAATGAAAGACATGGCCTGCACGTGCGATATAATCATAATGACCGGCGACCCGAATCTTGAAAACGCGATAGGCGCGATCAAAGCGGGCGCCTATGACTACCTGATAAAGCCGTTCTCCGACGAAATGCTCCAGCTTACCGTGGAACGCTGCCTGCAGAAGCGAAGACTTTCCCTGGAGCTTACAAACACCAAGGCCGCCCGGGATGAAATTCTGGCCGCTTACTCCCAACTGCAATCGCTTGAAAAAATGAAAGACGCTTTCCTTTCCGTGATCGGACATGAACTAAAGACCCCGCTTACGATAATTCTGAGCGGGCTCGAAATAATCAAAGACAGCGGGACAGCGGGCGCCCTCGTGGATATAATAGATACCGCGCAAACGGGCGCGTTGCACCTGGAGGAAATTATTAACGAAATCCTCGCGTATACGGCTTCTAAAAACTCAGCATGCCCGGGACAATCTTCGGCGGCAGTTGCCGTAGACCTGATAAAAAAAGCTATTGAAGAACTGCAACCTGTTTTCAAGGAACATAAAGCATCCGCGCTTACTTCCTTCCCAGAAACCGCCCTGACTATAAACTGCGAGCCGGAAAAATTAACCCTGGCGATAAAGCATCTCATAAAAAACGCCGTTATATTCAGCCCCCCGGGGGGCGTTGTTAAAATATCACTAATTGAGAACGCCGGGGGTATACGGCTTAGCGTGGAAGATGCCGGCATCGGGATACCGGAAGAAAAACTTAACGCGATTTACGACCCTTTCTATCAGGTGGCTGATTACCTGACCAGAAAAAGCGGCGGGCTGGGCCTCGGGCTTGCGCTGATAAAACCTGTGTTTAGGGCCTCTTAGTCACTAGGCATAAGGTCCAGTGCTCCGACGAGCTTCAGGATTTTATTCTGTTCTGTAGTGCGTTTTGTGGTCCATTCCAAAACCCTTTTTCCAGATTGAAACCGAACAGCATGGATGTCTCCGACGAGCTTTAACGCCCGTGTTACGGTTAAAGAGGGGTATTTTTTACATAGTCGCTGCTGCGCCAGACTCCACAGCAGATAGGCCAGGTAGATGATTGTAGTGTACGCGTCTATGCGGTCCCGCCGGTGATAGCGTATGGGGCCAAGCGACAATTCACCTTTTAATGTGCGGAAAGCCTTTTCAATCTCATCGCGCTGAAAATATATCTTAAACATATCCTCGGCGCTCAAGTCCGGATTCGTTGAGAACATCAGAAACTTGCCGTCGCCGCAGCGATCTTCTTTGACAGCCTTTTCATCCACCTCAAATCCCCTGCGGCCATATGCCGTCACAGCCAGGCTGCCCAGTTCCTCACGCAGTTCACGTAATCTTCCCGGATCCGTGGCCCGTTCCGCCGCCTGGAGAATTCCATCACGCTCAAGCTGCTCACGTGTGGCGCGCATCTTATCCACAACCAACGCCACGCGCATTTTCTTTTGTCCCAAAAGCGGCGCCGTCCAGTCCCGGACGTACACTTTTACGCCTGACGCCCTCTCAACTATATATCGCGGCCGCTCGATTTCATCACCGGTCCAGCGCGTTATGTAAGTCCAGGCTTCTTTGTGCGTTTCAGGCACGAGGCCTACCAGGTCAAAACCAGATTTCACCACAAACTCAACGTTTTCCCGCGATATCATTCCGCGGTCAACTATCAGCGTCAACTTCCTGAAGCCCCACGACTTAAGATGGTTGACCGTGTCCTGCACGGTTACGGTATCATTGTGCGAACCCTGGATGGCGCGGCATAAGACGGGATGCTGGTTGTGACGCGAGGTGACCATGCCAAAGCCCAGCACGTTCTTCTTTGTGCCGCCGGGAAAATAGCCGGGCTCTGCGAGTTCACATTTGCCGCCGTAGTAAACTTGGCGCGTCACATCGTAATAATACTGTGCCGGCTCCCGGCTGCCGCCACGCCAGACGCCGGTCATTTCATGTTGCAGCGCCAGTCCTAAATCTTCGCGCCCGCCGTCCCTTGTGGCGTGGCAGAGCGCATGCAGGGCGCGGTCAAACGATTCCCGGCTCATGTCCGGCTCTTGAAGTCGTTCCCATTTTGGGATAGGGCTGCGCGCAACCCAGGCAGGAAGTTCCGACAGGGGACGCTTAGCGCCTATCTGGTTGAGCACCAGACAAAGAATATGAACCGCCACATCATGGCTTACGTCCAGCACGGTTTCAATATGCGACACAAGTCGCAATTCCCGCGCCATTGCGTAGAACAATGCAAGGGAGCCGACTGGGAATGAGGCCGAAACCGAATCAACTCGAACAGCCGGGGCGACAACGACCTTGCCGTCACTGTCAACGCGGCCGACGAAGCGCAGTATGCGCTGCCGGGACTGCTTCTTGGCGGAATCCCAGTACGATTCCACTTCGTAGCGGTAGAGGTGCTTGCCTATGCGGCGGGTTACAAGGTATGCCATATACACGTATTATATAATACGATGATAAAAAAAGCAAGTGACATCCACTTTTTACGTTTCCGACGATAAAGTTATTGTAAAATTGACCTAGTGGCTAAGAGGCAGAAATTATAGGATAAAACAGATAACGGAAACCTGCAAAGGCAGAATAGAAGTAAAAAGTTCCGTAGATAAAGGCACAACTTTTACGCTTATCTTCCCCAGAAAAGAAAATCAATGCTCCATGGGGCCGCCTCAGAAAACGGAAAAGATCGCATGCTAAGCCATATTCTTAACGGCCTCAAGGGGACCCCATATACCGCTATCATGCTTGTTTATCAAGAAGCTTCTTGGCAAGAACCGTTACGGTGGCCAGGATAATTTCCGTGTTTTCCGGGCTTTGGTTTTTCAGCAATTTTAAAATCCTGTTCAGCATTCTTTGTTTCCCCCCCGCGATATTAGGGACGGTTCTCTTATCAAATAATTCCGCTACGGAAACATTTAACGCCGCGGCTATCTTTGCGAGGGTGGCCAGGCTGGGCTTTTTTTTATTTGTTTCCAGATAGGCAAGGAAGCTTACGCTTATTCCCGCGGCATCCGCCAGGTCCTCTATCGTAAGTCCCGCCTGCAATCGCATAAGGCGCAATTGCCTGGCAATTATGGCATAAATATTTATACCCATAAAAATCCCCATTTCTCGCCTATATATAACGTAGCTGACAGACCTTCGGAGAAGTTCCGGTGCGGTTCAAAATAAGCTCAATTAAAACTTACACGAAATGAGCAGAATATGGGCTAAAGATGCAGGCCGGATGAAGCAGGATCCCTGTACTGACTTTATGATATATTCCGGATTTCCCCCATCATCTATAGGAATAATTTCTATGTATCTTGCGACTTATAAACTATGTCGGGGTTGTGTGGCTAATGATACACTCATAAAGCAGCCGGGGGGCTATGCAGCGGGTGGGGGCATCTGGCGGGGTTAGGGGAAGAAGATGCCTAAAAGTATCCTTGTGGCCGACGATGACGCGGCTATGCTCGATGTTTACGCGCGCCTGTTTGCCGGCACGGATTATTTAATCTCAAAGACTTCCAGCTTCGCCGAGGCTGCCCGGCTTATAAATTCCCACAATTACGATTTATTAATAACGGACCTTATGCTCGGTGACGGCCTGGGCACGGACCTGATAAAGCTCTTCGAGGCAAAACAAGCCGGCGCCTGCCTGCTTGTGTCGGGCTCGATCGGGATACTTGCCCCGGAACAGATCCCTATCGGCCATTTAGAAAAACCTTTTAAAGCGGAAGTTTTTATGGCGGTGGTGAATATGAGGGTGGCGCCGGTAAACTCCCCAGATTCCGGCGGTTACATAATCCCCACATCAGCGGCGGCGTAAATTCCCCATCCCTGCCGCGGCGCAATTTCTGACCCTGCAGGTTTTGCTTTACCTTATACATCACGTAGGCTAATCTTCTCTTGGACGCATTTGCGCACCAGGAGGACAGCCCATTTTGAAAGCTAAAAAGCGGTGTCAGTTCTGCAAGCGATGGTTTATTCCGGACGGGCGCAATAAGCGGCAGCGATTCTGTCCTCGCAAGCGGTGCCGTAAAGAGCGTGAGCGGCGGGAATGGCGGCGGTGGGCAGCCAGGCATAAGGCCGTGAAGCGGCTAAAGCTGCGTGTCTGGGCAAAAGCGTATCCGCACTATTGGCAGCATTACCGTGGAACGCATGACAAATATCGCCGTCAGGACAATGCGCGCAGGACCCTGGCGCGGAAATCCGCAAAAAGTGTCCGCAAAGCAAAGGTTGATGGTCCGACGTAAAAACCGGAGTTTAGTTTTCATTTTACGACGGGGTGTCCGCAAAGCACATGTTGATGGATAAAACAAAAGCCGGATGCCATAATATAGCCATGCAACCAGAACTATGGGCTGAAATAAAGCGGCTGGCGGCGGCGGAAAAGCTTGGCAAATCCGAGATAGCACGTCGGGTGCGGGTGGACAGGAAGACTGTGCGACAAGTGCTTGCGTCCGATTACCTGCCCATCCCTACGCGTACGCCACGGCAGCCGTCCAAGCTTGAGCCGTTCAAGAAATACATAGCCGAGCGGCTTAAAGCATACCCGCATTTATCCGGGGCCACCATTTATGACGAGCTGCGGCGGCAGGGATACACTGGGAAGATACGGATCCTTCGGGAGCACTTAGCAGAGGTGCGGCCGAACCAGAAGGAAGTTTACCTGCGCATCGAGACTGCGCCTGGCGAGCAGATGCAGGTGGACTGGGCGAACTGCGGGAGCATTGTGGTGGGGCAGGCCACGCGCAAGCTGTCGGCGTTCGTGGCAGTGCTGTCATATTCGCGGATGATGTACCTGGAGTTCACGCTGTCGCAGTGCCAGGAGGATTTTATCCGCTGCCATATAAACGCGTTCCGGTATTTTTCCGGGATATGCCGGAAGATCCTCTACGACAATCTGAAGTTGGTGGTTCTGTCGCGGGTGGGCAGCGAGGTGCGGTTCAATCCGCGGTTCCTTGAGTTTTCAGGCATTTTCGGGTTTGAGCCGGTTTTATGCAACGTGGCGCGAGGCAATGAGAAGGGCAAGGTGGAGAACGGGATAAAGTACATCCGCAGTAGTTTCCTTGAGGGCCGGGAGATAAAATCCTGGTCTGAACTGCAGCGCCAGGCGCGGCAGTGGCTGGATGCGGTAGCGAATGTTCGGCTGCACCGCACCACACAGGAGCTTCCGCTGGCGCGTTGGGAGCGTGAGAAGGGCTTACTGCAGGCGCTGCCCTGCCGTGAGTATGACACGTCCATCCTGCGGACTGGGCGTAGCACACATCAGGCGCTGGTGTCGTTCGATGGCAACATCTATACAGTGCCGCCGGCCTATGCATACAAGACGGTGACGATCCGCGCCTCGGAGTTGGAGGTCTGGATGTTGTTAGACGGCCTTGAGATAGCACGGCACCGGCGCAGCTATGATCGCAGCGCGGTAATAGAGGACCCTAAACATATAGCCGGGATAGTGGCGCTTAAACGGCGCGCGTTTACCGCCCGCCAGGAAAAGCGGTTCCTGGGGTTTGGACCTGAGGCGAAGGAATATTACGAGGGCCTGCTGGGCAACCAGGTCCATCCGGTGAGGCATATTGCAAAAATCATGGAACTGGCGGCCACCTACAGCGAGGCCGAAGTGCTGGCGGCGGTGCATGAGGCGCTGAAGTATAAGGCGTATGGCGCCGCTTATATTCAGAATATCCTGTCGCAGAAACGTACTGCTAAGGGGCTGGGTGAGATTCTGCCGTTGACGATACCGCAGCGGCCGGAGTGGAACGAGATCAGCACAAAGCAGCCGGATCTTTCAATTTACGACAAACTATTCGAGCTAGACAACAGCCGGGAGGACGACGACAATGAGCGAACAAAATCATGACCCTGTAATATTGAAAGAGGCGCCGGGCACCCTGGACGGGATGTTTTCCTATTTGAATCTGCAAGAAGGCCTTGGCAGACATCGGGAACTATTAGCGCAGGCGGCCCGCGAGAATATATCACACGAAGAATTTCTAAAGCGGCTGCTGTCGCAGGAGGTATCCGCAAAATTCACGCGGCAGGTGGACAGCCGGCTGGCGCAGGCGAAGTTCCCGTTCATTAAGACTGTTGAGCAGTATGACTGGAACCACCCGAGAGAAATCCCGAAGGCGAAGATCTTGGCTGCCTTGGAGCTTAACTTCCTGAGCAACCGGGAAGGTTATGTTTTCATATCGGAGCACGGGCTTGGAAAGACGCACCTCGCAATTGCCATCGGGCACAAAGCAGTGCAGGCCGGGGTGCGGACATATTTCACTAAGGCCATTGAGATGGTAAACCATTTGTCGGCTGCGCAGGCCGACCACAGCACAGAGAAGGCAATGCGTGTCTACACAAGGCCCGCGTTGTTAATCATAGACGAGGTGGGAAGGCTATCGATAGACCAAAAACAAGGTGAGCATATCTTCAACGTCATAGACGCCCGGTATGAGCGGGGCTCGACTATTCTTACAACGAATAGAGCCTTCCGCGACTGGAGCAAGGTCTTTGAGGATTCGGTGTGCGCCAAGGGTATTATAGACAGGCTTGTCCATCATTCTGACGTGATTAAAATCGAAGGAGATAGCTACCGGATAAAAGACAGAAAGACCAAAGGTCTGGCGCAGCAATAAAATTTCTGAAGGTGCGGTGTCTTCCTGGACATTTATGTCTTTGCAGGGGTGCTGACGCTTGAGTAGGCTTTAAAAGTGGGAAATCCAGACCGCCGAAAACTGGGGAGTCTTAGACCGCCGCCATCAGTGAATAAGGCTTTATCGCCGGCGCGGGGAGATTAAACCTCATAAAGCACGGGGGTATTATAAAAATATTACTGGTTGAAGATAACGCGCTTACGCGGGGCATGATAAAGACGATGCTGGCAAAGCTCGGGTATGAAGATATCGCCGAAGCAGAGAACGGGAGCGAGGCGATAAAACATTTCACAAATTTTAAACCCGATGTGGTTTTTCTGGACCTTATCCTGCCGGGGAAATCCGGTATGGGAGTATTGGAGGATCTGTGGAACGTGGACCCGAAGACACGGGTTGTGGTTATAACGGCCGTTGACCAGGCAGAGATAGACCGCCAACTTTCCAATAAGGGTATCCACACCATACTGCGCAAACCATTTTCCTTCGTGGATTTTAAAACACTTATGGCAAGCTTGACCTGACGCCCCAGTCGGCGCTGGGCTCCCAAGGTCTACGCCACTGGCAACCAAACCGGGATAGTGCGAGGATTGGGCAGCAGCTCCGACGAGGGACACAAAAATGCCCTTGACGATTTTCTTGTCGTGTATTATAATATAACTAATCCGAGCAATCGGAGGTGGATGGCCCGTATGGGTCAGCGTGAGAAGCCTGCGAAAGCGGGCTTTTCATTTTAGGAACTTACGGCTATAGGTGTTCTGTTTGCTCTGTACACTGGCGCAAAGCTTCTCCCCAAAATCCCCTTGGCTTACACCCGCAATACCGTCTTTGGTAAGGATATCCTGCTTTATCGGATAGGCGAGCAGGTCCGCCATCTGTAACCCCGCGATGTTTGCGATCTTCTTTTTCAATTTAAGCTCGCGGGAAGTCAGCACTCCTTGAAAACTTTGTGCGCTGAGGAATTGCGTCCCATCTTCATAAAGTTCCTGATAAACTTTTTTAAGCTCCATGTCTTCTGTTCCACCGCGGCTCTCGGCCATAACATCGCCCCGCCCGCCTTCAGCGGTCAGAAAACCGCGATAGCGTTCCAGGAGAACTGTCAGGCAGTAGTGATAGGGATGGGAGGCGGCCTTGCCGTAGCGGTCAGTATGGGCTTTTTTGTCAATAACGACAGTATAAATGGCGTAGTCCTGGGCAGAGAGAAATCGCACAAGGTCCGCCGTGAATGCCAGGTCGCGGTCTGCGTCGCGCAGCGCGCCGAAGACCCCTTCCCGGTTAATCATCTCCTTTCTGTGGAGAATAACGGGTTCATCGGGACTATGCGGAAAATGCGACTGCTTAAGTCTCTCGAACTCGGGCTGAAGCTGTGTCCGGTAGAGTTCGGATTCAATAACGACTCCGGTCAGGCTGAGGTAACGGGAGGCCAGGCTGTCCAGACGATGATAGGTATGATCGCCTGATTCGTCGATATAGATCCGGAATCGTTTCATAAAGCTAAGTAAAGATATTTTATCACTTCCCCCGCCCTGTTGAACGGCTTAAGCGTCCACCGCCGCGGCCAGCCGGTAAATCGTGGCGACATGGACATTAAAAGTGTCGGCGATCTCCTGGGCGGCATTCCCCTCCTCGATCAACCGTTGCGCCAGCTTAAGTTGTTCAGGATTAAGCTTGGGCGGCCGCCCGAAGCGTACGCCCTTGGTTTTGGCCGCGATGCGGCCGGCCTGGGTTCGTTCCAGGATGAGATCTCTTTCAAATTCAGCAATGCCGGCGAACACGGTCATGATCATCTTACCGGCATGGGTGGTAGTATCTGCCCAGGGCTCTGAAAGCGATTGGAACCGGGCGCCGGCTTCGCGGATGGTTTCCATGGTCTCCAGGAGATGCCGGGTGGAGCGCGCCAGGCGGTCCAACCTCCAAACAATGATCGTGTCGCCTTCCCGAAGCTGATTAAGCATCAGCTGGAATTCTGGACGTTGACGGCTGGCTCCTGAAACTTTTTCACGAAAGATCTTCTGGCACCCCGCTTTTTTGAGCGCTTGCAGCTGCAAGTCGAGGTTCTGGTCCAGTGTTGAAACCCGCGCATAGCCAATTTTCATCGTAATCCTTTTAATCTCTCGCAAAAGTCCTTGCAGAAGGATATAATTTTGCGAAAGACTTTTGCAAATAGGCTCCCGCTCTGAAGGCACCCATTCGGCCGGCTGTCGCATAACTTAGGAGTTTTGCAACTTCCTCCCAATAAAATATATTGTTCCGCCTTGGTTTTTTATGTCATACTTGTTATACACAAGGAAACCCTATGATCGCTATCCGACTACCAAAAGAAATCGAACTCCGGCTTAACACCCTGGCAACTTCCACCGGGCGCACGAAGAGTTATTATGTTCGTGAGGCTCTGCTTAAACACTTGGCCAACATCGAGAATATCTATATGGCCGAAAAGCGTCAACAGAAGGTTCGCGCGGAATCTGCGCAAATCATACATATAAAACACGTTGTTAAACGGCGGGGCGGCAAATGATTATCGCATTCGCCAACCAAAAAGGCGGCGTAGCCAAAACAACCACCTGTTTAAATCTCGGCGCTGGCCTGGCCATGCGCGGCTACTCGACCCTCCTGATAGACTCTGACCCCCAGGCCTCGCTCAGCTGCTACCTTGGCGCCGAAGCCGGCAAGCCGACCCTGGGCGATTGGCTGATGGACCGCACGCCCTTCGACCAGGTCGTCCGGGCCACCCCGCACGCCAACCTGTCCTATATCGCCACAAACGAGCGCCTTATCGCTGACGAGTCATTAATGGAACAGGATAAGTTTAAAGCTATCCATTATCTTAAGCGCAAGACCGAGGCCCTCCGGGACCGTTATAATTTCATCCTCATCGACACCATGCCGAGCTTTTCGGTCCTCCTCGCCAATAACCTTGTCGCGGCCGACCAGGTTGTTATCCCGGTCAAACTTGAATGGCTCTCTATCCAGGGCCTGGCGCCGCTCCTCGCAAAACTCCGCGACATCCAAGATAATGTCAAAGACCTGCAGATCCTCGGGATCCTCGGCACCTTCAACCGCAAAGGCGTGACCGAGTGCCACAAATGTTTTACCGAGCTCGAGGCGCAGTTGCCAGGGCGCGTATTTGCCACAACCATCCAGCTTAACAGCAAACTCGCGGAAGCCGCCGGCGTCGGGAAACCAATTCAGCATTACGACCGTCTATGCCAGGGCTCCACCGATTACGAAGAATTAACCGAGGAGGTTATCAAGAAATGCCACGTCAAGAAGAAAGCACCCGCAGAGGCTCGTTAAATTTACTCGGTATCGAGGCCGCCGGCATTCCTGCGGCCGAGCGCGTAATCGAGATCCCGGTTTCGTCCGTCCGCCCGAATCCGCATCAGCCGCGGCGCCAGTTCCCGCAGGAATCCCTCCTGGAGCTTGCGGGCTCTATTAAGGCGCATGGTCTGCAGCAACCCATTATTGTACGCCTGCTTAAGCAGCCGGCAGCCACTGGCAGCGCAGCTGCGGGCCCGGCTTATGAACTTGTCGTGGGTGAACGCCGTTTGCGCGCGCACCAGCTCACAGGGCTTAAAGTTATCCGCGCAATTCTCCGCTCAGTTGCCGATGAGCATTTGCTTCGTCTTGCGATCGTTGAGAATATCCACCGCGAAGACCTCCCTTTTATGGACCGGGCCGTTGCGTTCTGCCGCTTTAAGGATCAGTTTCACGCAGGGAAGGTAGAACCGGCCTCCGAAGACTTAAAGATATCGCGTCGCACTGGTTTTAATTACAGCAAGCTTGGCACCGCTGAACCGGAATATCAGGCACTTATCGTTAAAAACGATCTTGATGTCCGCGGCAGTAATCTTCTTTTAAACCTGGCCGGCAAGGTGGCTAAAGAGCTTCCAAAGAAAACCGAGGCCTTTAAAAAGGCGATCAACAGCGGTGAATTGGGCCTTCCTGCACTCAATAAATTACAGGATAAATATTTTCCGGTCCTGCATCCGGAAGCCGCGAAGCCGGGCAGTGTGGGGAAAGGGGCACACCCAACCAGCGCGGTCGCTGTGAAAGATATCCCTTTCCGGAAAACTGCTACAGAAGTTGTATTAGAGCTCCGCTTTGACCCGCGCAAAAAGGCTCATGTTGATGCAAAAATCCGTGAACAGTGGGCCAAAGCAGCCAGGCAGTTTTTTAAAACCGCGGGCTTTAGCACCGTTAAAATAGAGCAGTAGAAGTCTTGGGTTTTAAAAAGTGCAACGGTTGCACTTTTAGGGGGTCTTCATAGTGCTGTACCCTCAAAAACCTCAGAAAGCATGGTTTTAAAAGTTATTAACAATTTCCCAAAAGGTATGTCATATCGGTCACAAATCAGGTAAAAGCCATGTCATTCGGGTCTTAAATAGGGTTAAAGCTATGTCATTCGGGTCTCATTTAGGGTTAAAAGCTATGTCATTCGGGTCTTAAGCCTCTCAATGAGAAACAGGGCCTTAGAATAAACGGTCTTAAGAATATAACGATTAGAATCGTTGCGAACGATTTTTCAAGCCAGGTACCAGGAAAAGATGGAAAGCTATTTAATTGAAGAAATCATTCAGGTTACAAGGGACGCCAAAAGCCGGGCTTTCTGGGAAAAAGCTGTCCGGGTTTTAGGGGAAAATATTGTTGCCTCTGAATTCAGCGAATTAAAGTATCAGATGCAGACCAGGGCGGTTCATGAACCCAGAAAATACCTTACTGCCCTGTTAAAGAAAAGATTAAAATCCCAGGAAGCGGAAAAAGGTAAACAACCACTGCCGGCAGTGCCCGAGAAATTCAAAACCTATTTTAAAGAAAATCAGCTTGCCCTGTTTACAGGTTTATCCCTGCCCACTGCAGCCGGCCAGGCTGAAAAGAGGGAGATGGAAATCCCGTACAGCAAAGAAACAATCCCCTGGGCTACCTTTATCAGCGCTAATTTCTTCACGCTGTCCACGAATAAAGCCAAAAGTGATGTTGTTCAGGCTAAGTTCAGGACTATGGATGGAGAGGTTACAGTTATTCCAATGATCCGGGGCAGGATAAAGCCCAAAGGCGAGGAGTTAGGTCTTTTAACGGTTGAGCATGGCCGAATACTGGCGGTCATTAAAAATATCTGGGCGAATCAAAAAAGTCCTCATTATGTTTATTCTGATACCGGCGCCACTGTGTGTTATTGTTTTGTTTCAATCCGGGAACTGGCGCGGCTTTTGGGACTTGTAGATTTTGGCGGTAATGTTTTAACCGAATTAACAAACAAAGTAGTGAACTTACGCAACAGGTCGTATTACCTTGACTGGGCGTCTTTAGGTTTTAAGAACGCCATTAACAGGGGTTTTTCACTTTTAGAAAAGGTTGAGCTTGCGGAAGGGATGAAGCGCGGGCAAAAGGAAACAATTTTAAGGGTAGAATTTTCAACGCAGCTTAGCTCCTGGCTTATAAATCGGAATGTGGTCAGCCGCCCGAAAGAGCTTCCATATATCAGAAGCGAGTTGGGGTTCCTGCTAAGGTTATATCTTGAGCCAATTCTATTTAGCCTGGACGGGGCAGTATACTCAAAATCTTTAAGAGACCTGATCGATGAATTAGCTTTACCGCCGGCCGGATGGCATAAGCTTAAAACTGAGCGTAGGCGTATATTTCAAAAAGCCTTAAAATCCATGGGGACACAAAAAACAACAGATGACCGGCAGATAATTCTCGGCATTGAAGAAGGCCTCACCGATTGGCTCCTAACCGCCCGGTTAGAGGGCGAAAAGAAATGCCTCGAATTACAAACTGCTGGTCCCGCCAAAGAAGAGCAGGCTGGCTGAAAACGTCAATTAGCGTCGGGGGGAGCAAATATTAAGTAGATAACTACGTAAAACGGCCACTGAACCCCCCGTACCTGCGGCCTGTTCAAAGGCCGTTTCCCTCCACCCTCCCCAGGCCGCCCAGCTCGTCTAAAAGCCCTATTCAGCCCCCATAAATAAGCTAAAATACATTTTCTGTTAACGCCAGTCCCGAAGTGTACAGTTTCCGCCGTTAATTAGTGTACAGGGCAGGCTGGCGCCGGCCTGGTTCCCCGGTGCCGCCGGTCATTTTACCCCGCCTGCGCCGGTCACTGCGCACTGCCCCCAGGCCTAAGCACCTTTTGATAGAGTTTCATGCAGGAGATCCTCCCATGAAACGCCCTAAGCCCGCACCCAAGCGCTGCCCGCATTGCGGGCGCCAATACGTCCCCTACATCCGTGCCGCAAAAACGCAGAAGTCCTGCGGCAGAGCTGCCTGCCGCAAAAGGCGGCAGCGCCAGGCCTATAAATCCTGGCGCGTATCCCGTCCTGTATAATTGAGATATATTCTGTAGCCGAGATCTGTTGACATTCTGGCCTCCGGAAATTAAGCCTGGAGGAACAAGAATGAAAAGGAAGAAAGTATTAGGCATAGCTGAAAAGCTGGAGATAGTACAGACCCGGCAGAAGGGTCTTTCCGTACGCGATGTGGCCGGGATGTACGGCGTAAGCCCGACCAGGGTTTCAAGGTGGACCTGCGCCTACGAGCGATGCGGCATAGCCGGCCTTGAGGCCGCGCCAGCCGGCAGGAGGCGGCAGCTAAGCGCGAAAGTGGAGGCGGCCGAGCAACTGGTAAAAGATCTTGTGAAGGCCGAGCCCGGCGCCGGGATAGGGAAGGTGCAGGGGGCGCTGTACCGGCAGGGCTTCCTGAGCCTGGCGCGGGAGACGGTCCGCAAGCTGCTGCGCCGCAACGGGGTGGGGCCGCAGGAAGTGAAGCTGAAGCGCCGGAACAAGCCGGTAAAGGTAAGAAGCTTTGAGCGTGCCTGCCCCAACGACCTCTGGCAGACGGACATAATGACGTTCATGCTGAAGGGGCAGTACCGGGTATACCTGATAGGGTTCATGGACGACAACAGCCGGTTCCTGGTGGGCTGGGGCCTGTACCGGTTCCAGAAGGCGGACAACGTGCAGGAGGTATTCCGGGCCGCCATAGAAAAGCGCGGGCTGCCCAAGGAGGTGCTGAGCGACAACGGGCGGCAGTACCACAGCTGGCGTGGCAGCAGCAAATTCACTACGATGCTGACGAAGCTGGGGATAAGGCATATCCGCAGCCGGCCGTACCACCCGCAGACGTGCGGCAAGATAGAGTCGTTCTGGCGGAACCTCTACCAGGAGTGCCTGACGAAAGTGCCGCTGGCGACGTTTGAAGAGGCGGAGGCGAAAATAGGAGAATATGTCGAGTACTACAACTTCAAGCGACCGCACCAGGGGATTGCTAACCTCATCCCGTCGGACCGGTACTACGGGGTGGCAGGGGTTGTGAAGCAGATAATAGCCGGCAACACGGCGGCGGTGCAGGAAGCGCTGCCCACGCCCGCCGGGTATACGCCGCCGACGTACCTGGTGGGCAATATCGGCGGCAAGGAGCTGCGGCTGGTGGCCAAAGACGCTGAAGTGACGTTAAGCTCGCCGGCCGGGGCTGCCGAGGAGAAAGCCAATGGGGAAGCAAACCAAGTTATCGAGCCCGCAGGAGCGGCTGGAGCTGATCCTGCTGGGGATAGGGCGGCGGGAGCCGGTGGAGCCGCTGTGCCGGCAGGCGGGAGTATCGCGGGAGCTGTTTTACCGGTGGATGCGGCTGACGCGGGCGGCAGCGCTGAAAGTGCTGGAGCCGGGCAAACCGGGTCCGAAAGCGTTATCCCCGTCGCCGGAGAAGCAATTACAGAAGCTTCAGGAACAAGTCCAGCGGCAGGGTGCGGAACTGGCGAAGCTGCGCAAAGAGGGCAATTACCTGAAACTGGTGGTGAAAACGGCGCAGCGGATAATCCGGCGTAATGCCTGGGGGCCGTTCCCCGGGGCCGATGGTAAAAAAAAAGATATGCGTCCGGGGAAACCCGCTGCATTTACGCCGGGGAATGGATAAAGGAAAAAGCGGCCGGCACCCGCGCCGGGGTATTCGCGGAGTGCTGGGGAATAAGCCCCGGCACCCATTGGCGGTGGGTTAACGCGAAATGCAGCGAGAGCAGGAAGAAGGCGATGAGAATATCCGAGGAAATAAAACAGCGCGTTATAGAGCTGGACCGGCGGTACCGGCACACGTGGGATGTGCGTTCCATAGCGCATGTAATCGGCATCGGGCATAACAGCGCGGCGAAGATAGTCCGCGAAGAGCGGGGGCCCAGGCCGAAGAAGACCGAGCGCCCGCATAATGGCCGGACGCATATCAACTACCGCGATGTTATGTGGTCCTCGGATTTTCTTGCGATCCCCGGCGGGAAGCTGCTGAAGACGCTCGACGAGAGGTCGCGGTATAAACTGGGCTGGGACCTGGTAGATTCGGAGAGTGCCGAGGAGCTGGTAAAGCACGCCGGAGGAATTGTGGATGCCGTCGGGCGCGCGCCGCTGGTCTGGAAGTTTGACAATGGAGGCGCGTTTAAGAGCGAGGCATTCCGGAACTTCCTGGCGGAGCGCAGGATAATCCCGTACCCGATTCCGCCGAGGGCGCCCTGGGTAAACGGCCGCACAGAGCGTGACAACCAGGAGATCGAGAACTGGCTGCTGGCACTGGAGGGCCGGGAGATAAGCCGGGAGGAACTGCGGCGGGAGATCGATGAAGGGATGCTGATGCTGAACTACGTGAAACCGCGCGCGGTCCTTGGTTATAGTAAATCTGCGGAGGTTTATTTAACCGGCGCCGGTGTGACCGAAGAAATGGACAGGGAGTGGCTGGCATTGAACCTGGAGGACGAAAAGTGCAAGCTGGGGTGGAACGGCTGGACGGTAAACCAGCGAATCCACCGGAAAGCGGTAAGGCGGCTGTTACTGAGGTGGACGTTAATGGAGGAGTGGGAGGAAGTACCGGAAGATGCTAGAATTTGTCAACAGAACTAGGCAAAAAAACATCTCAGATTTAACTGGACAGGACATCAGCCGGGCGGCCAGGGAGGAAATGGGGA
>Ga0209212_1003257_pt1 | contig 21692 bp, 18 predicted proteins | sample RifGroC2_FD_183996 | JGI IMG/M metagenome (GOLD analysis project Ga0209212, IMG submission 183996) | Groundwater microbial communities from Rifle, Colorado, USA - Groundwater C2 (SPAdes) (version 2) | ecosystem: Environmental > Aquatic > Deep subsurface > Groundwater | place: Rifle, Colorado... | reverse complement strand
AAAAGCCGTTCAACAACTCCACCAGGCGTCTGTGGTGCTTGTCTATCATCTCGTCATGCAACGAAAACCTGTCTTCCCACTCGATCAAGGGCATAGCGTACTCCCGCCGGAAGTGCTCGCAAAGACTTTAATTAGCTCAGGACTGCGACGTTCCCAATCATACTGTTCCCGTTATTTCTGTCAAGCCAGAGGGCAACGGCTTCTAAAGCAGTTACGCAGAGCACGCCGAGAACTGCCGCGGGGTACGCGAGGAAATCAAAGGCTCGAAACGTTTTAAGGTTTTTGGATTTGCTTTACCCCAAAAAGCTTTTCTCCGCGTACTCCGCGAAACCTCCGCGTCCTCCGCGATAAGGCTTTTAAAGCAGTTAAGCAGAGCACGCTGAGAACTGCCGCGGAGTACGCGGGGAAATCTAAGGCACGAATTTGGTTTTTCACCCCAAAGCATTCCCTGTTTTTTGCAGTTTCCCTTTTCTCTTTGCGTCTTAGCGGCTTTGCGTGAGACGCTTCTCTCCGCGTACTCTGCGAAACCTCCGCGTCCTCCGCGATAAGGCTTTTAAAGCCGTTACGCAGAGAACGCAGAGAACTGCCGCAGAGTACGCGGGGAAATCAAAGGCTCGAAACGTTTTAAGGTTTTTGGATTTGCTTTACCCCAAAAAGCTTTTCTCCGCGTCCTCCGCGAACCTCCGCGTACTCCGCGATAAGGCTTTTAAAGCATTTGACTGCCACGCTAGCTAGTGCTAGCTTCTGCAAGAAAGAGGAAGGCACCATGTCGAGACAACTTAACTTGCGGGTAAGTGACGAGTTCGCGGAGCGGTTGGAAAGATTGGCGCGCAGAGTGGGACGCCCAATGGCCGCCGTACTTGAATCAGTCGGAACGCCCGCCATCGAAGCGGCTGAAGCTGACGCGCAGTTTGAGGCGGACGCGCTCGCCGCTTGGGAGGAGTACCAACTGAGTGGCGTGCATGTCGACCCTGCGGCAATCGATGCCATCTTCGCCGAGGCACTGACTCGCGCTAAATCCGTTGCAAAGGATCGTGCCGGCACTCCTGCTTAATATCAGAATTGGCAGTCAGAACCGCTTTCGCTGGAAACCGTAGCTAAACCCAAAAGCAGTTACGCAGAGAACGCCGAGAACTGCCGCGGAGTACGCGGGGAAATCTAAGGCACGAATTTGGTTTTCACCCCAAAGCATTTCCAGTTTTTTGCATTTATCCCCTGCATCCCCTTCATCCCCGTTAAACGCCTTGGCCTGCTTTCACTTTGCGTCTTAGCGGCTTTGCGTGAAAAGCTTCTCTCCGCGTACTCCGCGAAACCTCCGCGTCCTCCGCGATAAGGCTTTTAAAGCAGTTACGCAGAGAACGCTGAGAATTTTTTCCCTTTCCAGTGCTTCAGCTAGTTCTGCCATATTACGGGATGTTGACAACTCCGCCACCTAGTGGTACCTTCGGGCGTCATATGAGTAAGAAAATGCCTAAAAGCCGAATATTCGAAGCCGTGCACGAGACAGCCCAGGACCTTCACGACCTTGGTTTCATCGACAAGCGGGCAATGCAAAAATACGACGCCCTCTGTGTGGCTCCGGTTCCCGATTACACTCCCGAGGAGATCCGCGGCATCCGTAACCGCTACCATATCAGCCAGGCAGTTTTGGCATCGCTTCTCAATACAAGCGTCTCGGCAGTACGCAAGTGGGAGGTCGGCGAAAAACACCCTGGCGGCCTCGCCCTGAAGCTGATCAACATCCTGGATCGCAAAGGGATGGAGGTCCTTGTCTAGTCCCCACCACCACAGGCGGCCCCTTCCCCCCCTTTCATCCCCTTCATCCTTGTGGAAAGCTCGTTTTACCCAAAAAGATTTCCTCCGCGTACTCCGCGATAAGGCTTTTAAAGCAGTTACGCAGAGAACGCAGAGAACTGCCGCGGAGTACGCGGGGAAAGCTAAGGCACGAATTTGGTTTTCACCCCAAAGCATTTCCTGTTTTTCGCATTTATCCCCTGCATCCCCTTCATCACAGTTAAACGCCTTTGGCCTGCTTTCACGTTGCGACTTAGCGGCTTTGCGTGAGACGCATTTGATTCGACTATTTGGCTTTACCCCAAAAAGCTTCTCTCCGCGTCCTCCGCGAAACCTCCGCGTACTCCGCGATAAGGCTTTTAAAGCAGTTACGCAGGAAATCAAAGACCTAAAGGTTTTCCGCCTCCCGTTGCCCAAGCTTCAGGTTGACTGCCACGCTAGCTAGTGCTAGCATCTGCAACAAGGAGGAAACCACCATGTCGAGACAACTTAACTTGCGGGTAAGCGATGAGTTCGCGGAGCGGCTGGAAAGACTGGCGCGCAGAGTGGGCCGACCGATGGCCGCAGTACTCGAGTCAGTCGGAACGCCCGCCATCGAAGCGGCTGAAGCTGACGCGCAGTTTGAGGCGGACGCGCTCGCCGCTTGGGAGGAGTACCAACTGAATGGCGTGCATGTCGAACCTGCGGCAATCGATGCCATCTTCGCCGAGGCACTGACTCGCGCTAAATCCGTTGCAAAGGATCGTGCCGGTACTCCTGCTTAATATCAGAATTGGCGGTCAGAACCGCTTTCGCTGGAAATCGTAGCTAAACCCAAAAGCAGTTACGCAGAGAACGCTGAGAACTGCCGCGGAGTACGCGAGGAAAGCTAAGGCTCGATTTTGGTTTCACCCCAAAGCATTTCCTGTTTTTTGCAGTTATCCCCTGCATCCCCTTCATCCCCGTTAAACGCCTTGGCCTGGCTTTCACTTTGCGTCTTAGCGGCTTTGCGTGAAACGCTTCTCTCCGCGTACTCTGCGAAACCTCCGCGTACTCCGCGATAAGGCTTTTAAAGCAGTTACGCAGAGCACGCCGAGAACTGCCGCGGAGTACGCGGGGAAATCAAAGGCACGAGTTTGGTTTTCACCCCAAAGCTATTTCCTGTTTTTTGCAGTTATCCCCTGCATCCCCTTCATCCCAGTTAAACGCCTTTGACCTGTTTTTCTCTTTGCGTCTTAGCGGCTTTGCGTGAGAGCTTTAGGATTTTGCTTTACCCCCAAAAGGTTTTCTCCGCGTACTCCGCGGTAGTTCTCCGCGTCCTCCGCGATACCGCTTTTAAAAAACGCCGCGACAAAAAAAACCGCCACCCTCTCCGGGTAGCGGCACATTGCATCCTATCAAACAGTCAAGTCCTCGGGTTTTTACCCCGCCACTGTTTTCCTCTGCTTTCCTTCGTCTTCCCGCCCGCCGAGCCGTTTCGGCTCATCAGACTTCAGCCGCTCCAGTTCCGCCTCTTCCCTCTTCTCCCTTTCCCTGTCGACCTGCTTCCTGAGCAGCGCCACCTCCTGGGCCAGCTTGTGGTTCGTCTCCGAGAGCCTGGAGAGGGAAACCGAATGCCCGATGGTGACCATGAGCAGGAAGAGCACGCCGACCAGGAACAACAGCGACGGCGGATAGTAGATCCCGATGGAGAGCGCCGCGACCTCGAGGACCTTCCGGGACATTGTGAGCAGGATGATGAAGGCGGAGGTGGAAAGCCAGAGGATGGCGTACTTCTCCCTCAGGCGCCTCTCCTTGACCAGCCAGAAAACGAACAGGAAGATGCCGACGCCGAGCGCCAGCGAGACTACCTTGGTCAAATCCATCCCTTAATACTCCTCGGCCAGCAGCCTGCCGCGCATGGCGTCGACGACGAGGGCTAGGGTCACCTTGATCATGTAGTAGGCCGATTTTCTCCGGTTGATGGAGGAGTGCCCCGAAAGCCTGCCGCGCATGAGCACCGGGACCTCGACGATCCTCAGGCCGCTTCTCGCCGCCGTGATGATCGATTCGACCTCGGGGTAGTCGTCCGTGTAGTAGCGGGAGAAGAGCCGGATGGTGTTCTTGCCGTAGCAGCGGAAACCCGAAGTCGGGTCCTCTATGGTCTTTCCGGAGAGGAACTTGATGAGGCAGTGGAAGATGCGGGATCCGAACCAGCGGGAGATCCCCATCTTGTAGCCGCCGGGGAGGGTGCGGGCGCCGATGACCAGGTCCGCCTCGCCGCGCTTCACAAGTTCCGTGATCTTGAAGACCTGGTCGCCCCGGTGCTGGCCGTCGCCGTCGAACTGGATGGCGAAATCGTAGTCGTTTTCGCGGGCGTATTTGATCCCGGTCTGCACCGTGCCGCCGATGCCGAGGTTGAAGGGGTGTGAAATGACGCGGGCACCAAGCGATTTGGCGATAGCGGCCGTATCGTCCGTCGAGCCGTCGTTGACGACCAGGATATCCCCCTCAAATGAGCGGAGATCCTCGATAACTGCCCGAATATTCTTCGCCTCGTTAAAGGCGGGTATGATAGCCAGACCCTTCATATCCCCTCAAGCACCTGCGTTATATCACCCAAAAAGCCCGAAGAAAACGTCACTTTCTGCAAAGATACAAGAACCGGACCAACCCCAGAGAGTCCGGGGGAGATAAATACATTGCAAGTGGGCGCATATTATATAAAGATAAGCCCCGCCGCAATTTAAAAAACACCAGCAAGGCGATTACCGGCCAGAGTGGCACAGCGAATGCTAACAAGCAAAGACGATATAGGTGGGACCGTCGGCTCCCAAACGTCCCCTCCCCAGAATCTATCCGCCGTAGCCTTGGCGAAGGTGGAAGGGGAGGGACAGGGTGGGGATGGGGTCAAGGTCTCCGTCATCATCGTCAACTGGAACGGACTGCGGCATTTGCCCGAGTGCCTGGAAAGCCTGGAGAAGCAGAGTTACCGGGAATTCGAGGTGATCGTTGTCGACAACGGCTCCACGGACGGCTCCCTGGAATACCTGAGGGAAAGCCACCCATGGGTGCGGCTGGTCCCCTTGCCGGAGAACACGGGTTTTGCCGGGGGAAACAACGCGGGCCTCGAGCAGGCGCAGGGAGAGTACGTCGTCACCCTCAACAACGACACGATCGTCCTCCCCGATTTCCTTCAGGAACTGATCGCGGTAGCCGACGCCCATCCCGATGCCGGCATGGTCGCGGCCCGCATCTGCAACAACTTCGAGCGCGACACCATCGATTCCCTGGGGATCGCCATCTGTCCCGACGCCATGTCGCGCGGAGCCGGGCGCGGCAGGCGGTTTTCCGAGCAGAAACTGGACCGTGTGGAGGAGATCCTCTTCCCGTCCGCCTGCGCGGCCCTCTACCGGCGCAAGATGCTGGACGAGATAGGTTTTTTCGACGAGACCTTCTTTGCCTACTGCGAGGATTCCGACTTGGGCTTGCGTGGGCGCTTCGCCGGGTGGAAGGCGCTCCTGGCGCGCGATGCCGTCGTCTATCACAAATACTCCATGACTTCCGGCGCCTTTTCCCCGCTGAAGCTCTACCTGGTCGAGCGGAACCACTACTTCGTGGCGCTCAAAAACTTCCCCGCCGGGATGCTTTTGGCGGTCCCCTGCTTCACCCTTATGCGTTATTTCACGCAGTTCATGCTGGTCTTCGGCGGGAAAGGGGCTGGCGGTGAATTTCTGTCGAGCGGGTCGAGAAGGGAGTGCGTCCTGGCACTGGCAAGGGGGATGCGGGATGCGATACTGGCGACGCCGGCGTGCCTCAAGCAGCGGGCCGCGCTGAAGCCCGTGCGCAGGCTCGACGCTAAGGAAATGAGGCGGCTCCTCACTCGCTACAGGATGAGGTTTGACGAGTTACTCAATAATGGCTAGCACATCTAAATGGTCCTTGTCCTTATCTTAAGACTGTCGTAATATACCACATGTCGCAAGACATACGCCCTCTTACTTAATTTACCAAGCGTTGTCGGATAGTGGCTTCTCCTAAATCATATTTTGTAATTTTATATAAGGTAACATATGAGTAGCATCACGATGTTTTTTAAGTTCATTGTGGAACTTTTTTCCCGCTGGAACGTTATCTTGCAGCTAACGAAAAGGGACTTCAAAGCGGTATATCTGGGCTCCTACCTTGGCATTGTCTGGGCGTTCCTGCTTCCTTTAGCTAATGTTTTTATCTTCTGGTTCGTATTTCAAGTTGGATTCAGATCACAGCCAGTCGCTCATCTGCCATACATTCTGTGGTACATTGCAGGCATGATAGTTTGGAACTTCTTCAACGACTGTGTTAATAACGGCATGAATTCTGTCATACAAAACGCTTTTGTTGTTAAAAAAGTACCTTTCAGTATTGGCCTTCTTCCAGTGGTCAAGATTTTATCAGCCTTAGTCATCCATTCGTTTTTCATTATTTTTGTCATAATCATGTTTATGGCGTATGGGCATTACCCCGACATTTACATCCTCCAGATTTTATACTATCTTTTCGCCACCTTCACTTTAGTATTAGGGTTGTCTTGGCTAACGTCATCAGTAGTGATCTTCTTCAAGGACTTACGTCAAATCATCGGGATACTACTGCAGTTCGGTTTTTTCCTGACTCCCGTCTTTTGGACTCCACAAATCATCCCTGCACAATACCATCCATTTCTTAAACTCAATCCTGTATTCTATCTCGTACAAGGATATAGAGATAGCTTTGTCAACAAGATGTGGTTCTGGGAGCACTTGGGGATGACCATTTATTTTTGGTGTTTCACCGGAGTCATTTTCATCGGCGGAGCGGTGGTATTCCGGCGGTTACGACCGCATTTTGGTGACGTTCTCTAGTCGAAGTAAAGGGTGCCATGAGCGACAACATTGCTATAAGAGTAGAAAATCTATCCAAGGTTTACAAGCTATACGCCTCCCCACAGGATAGGCTGAAAGAGGCGTTGAACCCCCTGCGCAGAAAGTACCACAGGGACTTCTACGCCGTAAACAATGTCAGCTTCGAAATCAAGAAGGGAGAAACTGTCGGAATCTTGGGACAAAATGGTGCAGGCAAGTCCACGCTACTCAAGATGATTACGGGTGTATTAACCCCTACCCAAGGCAATCTGGCGGTAAACGGAAGAATCTCAGCTCTATTGGAGTTGGGGGCAGGATTTGACAAAGAAGCGACAGGTCTTGAGAATCTGTACTTCAACGGCACAATTTTGGGTTTTTCCAAAGAGGAAATGGATACAAAACTGGTCGATATACTGGCATTTGCTGACATCGGTGAGTTCATCCATCAACCTTTAAAAGTCTACTCAACAGGAATGGCTGCAAGGTTGGCATTCGCACTGGCAATTAATGTTGACCCAGAAATCCTTATTGTAGACGAAGCCCTCTCGGTCGGAGACGTTGCATTTCAACTCAAGTGCTTTAGGCGCATAAAAGAGTTTTTAGCAAGGGGCATAACCGTTCTCATCGTTTCACATTCACTTGATTCCATCGTTCGTTACTGCACACGTGGCATTGTGATTAACAAAGGAACCAAAGTCTTTGACTCAACCGCCAAAGAGGCTGTCGACGCTTATAAAAAGATCCTGGCTAAGTCGTTTGTAGAGGTGACCTCCGAAACCGACGCGAAACGCGCCAGCATAGAACTTAAGGCCGAAGAAGAATACAAATCAAGGTTTAGTCAAAACCCGAGCATGTTGGAGTATGGCAATAAAAAAGCCGAAATTGTCGACTTCGGCATTTTTGACTCATCTTTTGTGCCAACTACATCTCTTTATAACGGCCAGTCTTTTTTCATCTACATGAAGATCTGTTTCAACACAAATGCACCAGAACCTATCTACGCATTCACGGTTAGAGATCTTAAAGGGATGGATATAACTGGAGCCAATACGTTTATAAATGACGTATCGACAGGCCCTCGGAGCAAAGGAGACACCGTCACGATAAAATTCTCGCAGACTTTCAATCTTAGACCCGGCAATTACACACTCTGTCTCGGATGCACTGAATACGCAGGCGATGAGCTAGAAGTTTACCATCGTTTATATGACGTCCTAGCCTTCAACATCATATCCACCAAATCGATGGTTGGTATTTTTGACCCACTGTCTGAGATCGCAATCACGAACTTTCCATGAGGACGCATGGCTACTATCAACCTTAGTTATTACAAGGGAGAAGATTTGTACTCGGATGGTGAGATTGAGAATGACATACTCTCAATCGTACAAGCATCTGCCAACTACGACAAAATTCTCTCAACAGAGAATCGGTGGCCGGTTCTTTATCATCTTTCTCCTATGAGACGCAATCTGCTGGAGTGGTATGACTTCGAATCGGATTCTCGTTTACTCGAAATAGGAGCAGGCTGTGGGGCGCTTACAGGGCTTTTTTGCGAGAAAACGCGGGAGGTCGTTGCAATCGAATTATCCCGCCGTCGCGCCCAAATCATTCACGAGCGTCTCAGGGACAGAGAGAACCTCTCCGTTTACGTTGGAAGTATTGAGGACATTGAAACCACAGGGCTATTCGATTACGTCACAGTTATTGGAGTGCTGGAATACGCAGCAAAATTTTCCGAATCATCTACACCGTACCATTCTTTCCTGCAGTTAGCTAAAAGCAAGCTGAAGCCTAACGGAACTCTTATTTTGGCTATAGAAAACAGGTTTGGTATCAAGTATTGGGCAGGTGCGAGAGAAGATCATACGGGAATCAATTTCGATGGGATTGAAGGGTATAAGGGCGACCGCGGTCTGATGACGTTTGGGCTCCAGGAACTGCAGCAACTGCTATCCGAGTGCGGGTTTTCCGCTACTGAGTTCTACTATCCTATGCCGGACTACAAACTCCCGGCAGAAATCTTTTCCGATACGTTCCTACCCGGAATAGGTCACTTTAAAGCGATGACTCCTAATTATGACATGGATAGGTACGTGCTCTTCAACGAACCTCTTGCCCTGAATAACATCATAAGGAATGGCATGTTTCCTTATTTCGCGAACTCTTTCCTTGTTTTTGCAAGATGCTGACAGGACGTATATGAGACCGACCTACATAAAATTCAACAGGGACCGACTTCCTGAATATCAGATCGCTACTTTTGTTCGCAACAAAGACGATCATTTTTTAGTGGAGAAGGTAGCCTTGACGGAATCAGCCATTCCACATCTAGAGAGTCTGGTTCGTTACCGTAATGAAGCAAAGCTTTCATCATTTCAGCTTCCATCCGTAGAAAATATTGAAAACGGCATCAAGCTCGAGTACATCTCAGGGCATTCCTTTGACGCACTCCTTCTCGATTTGTTCGTTGCAGACAGGATCAAAGAACTAAAAGAGGTGTTGGTCGATTTCAAGGAAAGGATGAAAGCGAACAGCACATTTTATCATGATTTCAGGAGTTGCGCAGAGTTTAAAAAAGTCTTTAGGGTTGATGTGGCGCTTAAGGACGTATGGTGCCAAGAACACCCGAATATTGACTTGATATTTGAGAATGTGATCCTGAAGGATGGCTTTTACTATATTATTGACTTTGAATGGACTTTTGATTTTGCAGTGCCGTTGGAGTATATAATTTACAGAAGCATAATGCATTTTTACTACAATTACATCCATGAGTTCAGAAAAAACATCAATATAGACTTCTTTTGGGAGCTGATGGAAATCTCCCCGGAAAAGTTGGCCACATACAAGGCAGTCGAAGCCGGCTTTCAGGATTATGTTTATGGTGAGGATCGTCCATACTCTATAAACAAAGGGATCAAGAAGAAGTCTACTACACTGGACGAGCTAATTTCTGCCCCCCAAATACTGGAGCGCAAGCTACAGGAAGTCCACACGGCCAAGGATCTTGAAATAAAGGTTTTGAAAGACGAAGCCTTAACACTACAAAAGCAATCCGAAGATATGGTTCGATACAATGTGGCAATCAATTCGGAAGTTGAAGCTTTACGAAGCGAACTAACAAAAGTGGAATCCAGACTTTGCGACATGGCAAAAGAGTTGGATAACGCGGTTACCATGAAAGCATGCCTTAGCCAGGAACTGACTCAAAAAAATGAAGCCATCGACAAGTTGCTTTCGTCGAAGAGTTGGAAAATGACGAAGCCGCTAAGAGTTGGCTTGAAATGGCTAAACAAATTGAAGTGAATCTAATTTAGTACTGCAGAGGGTATGATGAGTCTAAGGTACAACATCGGCTGTTTTTTGAAAAACGTCTATCACGCAATCCCTCTATCTGACGACAAAAAAATCGCCATCTCACATAAATTGTTCGAAAACCTGTCACCCCTCCTAGGGTGGACTCAGCCCTATAAGAACTGGGCGGCAACAAACGCCAAGCCTCAAGTCCTCCTTGCACAACCAGAAACTCAAACCGTCACTGCCCCGCCGACCGCCATTCCTTCGGTTGAGGCAAGCGAATTAAAGACCGATGATGCGCGAGGTAAAAGTGGTACAGATTCAGACCCGTACTTACAACAATTATTCAACCAGGCAGTTGGCTCTCCGGACTATTGTCCCAGTTATGTACCTTATAAAAAAAATGACGTCGATATTTCGGCGCTTTCCATCAAACCTGTAGCCTTTTATTTACCTCAGTTCCACCCCTTCGATGAGAACGACGAATGGTGGGGTAAGGGATTTACAGAGTGGACAAATGTTTCAAAAGCGGTCCCCCAGTTCGCCGGACATTATCAACCTCATTTACCAGGAGAGCTTGGGTTTTATGACTTGAGACTCCCTGAAATTATGAAACGTCAGGTTGAGTTGGCAAAAAACTACGGCATTTACGGTTGGTGTTTCCATTTCTACTGGTTTGGCGGAAAACGTCTTCTCGAGAAACCGCTTAACCAGTTTCTGCAGGACCCCGGACTGGATCTGCCGTTTTGCCTTTGCTGGGCGAATGAGAATTGGACCAGGCGGTGGGACGGCTCGGAAAACGAGATCTTGATGGCTCAAGACCACTCCCCCGAGGACGATCTGGACCTTATCAAGGAGCTGGCAAAGGCCTTTAGCGACCCTCGCTATATACGTATCTACGGAAGACCCGTTTTGATCGTCTACCGAGCATCAATACTACCTGATGCCAAAGCAACAACTGAAAGATGGAGAGAGCACTGCATTGACATAGGGATTGGCAACCCTTACCTCATCGCCGCGCAATCCTTTGAGGTGATGGATCCTAGACCTTACGGGTTCGATGCTGCGGTAGAGTTTCCACCACACCAGCATGCCGGCAGCATCCTAAACCACAACGTAACACTGGCCAATCCCGAGTATAAGGGCTTTGTTCTAGACTACAGGGAGTTGGCCGAGCAGTACTGCAACAGATCGCTTAACCAACCTTACACGGTTTTCAAAACCATAGCCCCAGGTTGGGACAACGAAGCACGGAAACCCGGCAGAGGACATTCCTTTCATCACTTCTCACTCTCAAAGTACGCGAACTGGTTGGACCGGGCTTGCACCGCCACGCTCGAGTACAACTCTCCCAGTGAGAACTTGGTGTTCATAAATGCTTGGAACGAGTGGGGCGAGGGTGCTCACCTGGAACCAGACAGGAAATACGGCTACGGTTACTTGGAGGCAACCATGCGGACGGTTGCCCGTGTCTCAAAGCTACCCGAGTCCGAGAGAATTCTAGTAGTATCACACGACGCCTTTCCAGCAGGGGCGCAGTTTCTTGTCAAAAACATAAGCAGGGAACTCGGATCAAGTTTTGACCTGCCCGTTGACATTGTTACGCTCGGTGACGGGCCTATGGTATCAGCCTTTGAAAAATATGCCGCTGTCTACAGCTTGGGAGGCGTCGATCCCCAAGGTCCCGAAGCTCGATGTCTAGCTGACAAACTGTATGTGCAGGGCGCCCGGCTCGCTATCGTTAACACAACTGCTTCCGGCATGTTCGCCAAAATTCTTAAGGAAGTAGGATTCGTGGTTATCGCCCTTGTCCATGAACTACCCGGGATGCTCGAAAAGAATCACCTGCGCGCTCATGCGGCAGCACTGGCTGCAAACTCCGACCATCTTGTTTTTGCCGCAAGCCAGGTGGTCGATGGGTTTGTGAAATTAGCGCCTGATCTGGCACAGGAGAAAATCCATATCAGACCGCAGGGCACCTACAAAAGAAACAAACTGATCCAGAGCCATGACAGGGAATATCTCAGGCACAAGTTGCGGACACAACTTCATATTGAGGCGGGTGCTCAGATAGTTCTGGGTGTCGGCTATGGGGACCATCGAAAAGGCGTCGACCTCTTCGTGGAGTCTGGCATACGCGTCTGCTCCCGAACCCCCAATGTGCATTTCGTATGGGTTGGGAATCTCGAACCCGGGCGTTTCGAGCTGGGCGTAACAGCAAAGGTGAATGAATCCTCCGTTTCCGAGCAATTCCATTTTGTAGGTCATACCCCGGAAACTGACATTTATTACGCAGGTGCTGACGTTTTCGCACTGACGTCACGGGAAGACCCCTTCCCGACAGTTGTGCTTGAAGCTCTTGAAGTCGGTGTGCCTGTCGTTGGCTTTGAAGGAGCAGGAGGATTCACCGAGCTCTTATCCAGAGATTGTGGACTGTTAGCCAAGGCTTTCGATCCGATGGCTTTTGCAGCCTGTATCGAGACTCTGCTTGCAGACAAAGTACTTCATCACGCTTTCGGTGCACATGGCGAGGATATCGTCAGAAATGAATTTTCCTTTACCGATTACGTTTCCTACCTTCTGTCTCTCGGCCGGAACGAACAAAAGAAAGTCTCCGTCATAGTACCTAACTTCAACTATGCCCGGCACCTTGACGGCAGAATCAGATCGATATTTTCCCAAACATATCCTGTTCACGAAGTGATTGTTCTTGATGATGCTTCGACCGATGAAAGTCTCCGGGTGTTACGCACCCTTAAAGACGAACTGGGTGAAAAGATAAGAATAGCCGAGAATCAGACCAACTCCGGGTCTGTGTTCCGCCAATGGGAAAAAGGCGTCAAAATGGCAACGGGAGATCTGATTTGGATTGCCGAAGCAGACGATCTTGCTTCCGCCACCTTCCTGGAAGAAGTGGCTCAAGCCTTTTACGACCCTGAAGTTGTCATGAGCTATTGCCAGTCAAAACAGATTGACTCCGATGGCAAGGTTCTCGACGAAAGCTACCTGCACTACACATCGGAGATATCGGATAAATGGCTTCATCCGTATAAGGAAGAAGGCATTAAAGAGATATGCTCTGCCCTTTCTATCAAGAATACCATACCCAATGTAAGTGCGGTTCTTTTCAGACGGGACGCAATTCTTAATGTCATAACGGAAAGTATTGAGGAAATATCCAAGTATAAAATAGCTGGTGACTGGCTGACGTATTGCCTGACGTTGGAGGCAGGGAAAATCTCATTTTCTTCGCGCCCCCTGAACCTGCACCGCCGCCATGCAGCCAGCGTAACCATCGGTTCAAACAACCGGCTGCACATGAGGGAAATATTGGAAGTACAGAGGTTGTTAAGACGCAAATATAATTGCCCGCCTGAAGTCGAAGAAGCGGCAAGATCCTATTCCAAAAAGATTTATGAACAATTTGGCCTTTCTAAACAATGTCCCAATCTTGAGGACGATCACGAGCTGCCTGGTATCTAGCATTTCCAGGGCAGTCCTAACGAAAGGATGCTAAATGAAAGTTTTCTTTCTTGGCGCTGTTCCCAGCGCGAATCTCAATTCAGGCGACTCCGGCGGGCTGTCGAGTATTGACACCCAGACCTTGATGACACGGGTCGGTCATAACACCGGTAACATGCTGATAGGTCATTCGGTCCTCCGTCATCTTTCCGTTCAAAACTGGACCGCCGACTATACCCTGCTGGCATCAGAGATAGAGAAGGAGTACGACCACATCGTCATTCCTGCCTCGAATTTCCTGTACTCCGGGTACGATTTGGGCGGGATGGCTCAGTTCGTTGAAAATGTCAAACTGCCTTGCACTATGATCGGCGTAGGCTCACAGGCTCCCACCTATGATTCCCCCATAGAACTGCAAAAGGGGACCCTGCGTCTTCTTCAAGTAGTTTCTGAGAGATCGGTGTCTATTGGTGCCAGAGGGCATTTTACCGCGCATTGGCTCAACAAATTAGGCATCAAAAACGTTGAAGTGATTGGTTGCCCTTCTTTTTTCTGGACCTGCAACCCTACCCTCTCAATCACGAAGAAGGATTTTAAACATGTATCGAGGCTTGCCCTCAACGGTTCGAGGAATGTCATAACCCATTCATCGGACCCGCAAAAAATGAGAAGGGTCGAAACGGAGCTGTTGCGCCAAGCCCTCGGTTTTAAGGCGGAGTTCTTCGCGCAGAACGAATATGAGGAGATTGTTTTGGCCAGAGGCCGGAAGGAAGAAATCAACGATTCCGTCCTCCAGCCAATTCTTGATTACTACGGCGCGTCACAACGGGACGATGTTGCCAACTTTTTCAGAAATCACTGCAGGATCTTTTTCGATATTCCCAGTTGGGCGGAAGCGGTCAAGGAGCATGACTTCTCCATTGGCACCAGGTTTCATGGCAACATGATCGCACTCCAAAACGGAGTCCCAGCTGTTGTCATCAGTCACGACGTAAGAACACAGGAGCTTTGCGAGCTACTGCACATACCCTTCTTGCGGCTACCGGACATCTCGCGCCTCTCCATTGAATGGATGTACAAGATGGCGGACTTTGATTCCATCACCACTGTGTATAACAGCCTATTCAACAACTACATTGACTTCCTGGAGTCGAATAAACTTAGGCATGTTCTGAAAAAAGAGCATATATTGCCGAGGTCAAACGGGATGAGTTGCTACAAATCCGTACAGGCACTCCTCAATGATAAGGGGTTGTAAGCAACCCTGCAAAGTCTACTCCAAAGCTTAGACCCCACACAGACACAGGGTGTTGCCGGTTGGGACAGCATGTTTAGCAAGGAAACCGCATGAGTGACAGCGATATCCGTTCCATCGCATTTTACCTCCCCCAGTACCACCAGATCCCCGAGAACGATCAGTGGTGGGGCGAGGGGTTCACGGAGTGGACCAACGTCCGCAAGGCCACACCGCTCTTCGACGGGCACTACCAGCCTCACGTCCCGACGGAACTCGGGTACTACGACCTGCGGGACCGGGGAATCCATACGCGCCAGGCAGAACTGGCCAAGAACTACGGCATAGATGGTTTTTGTTACTACCATTACTGGTTCAACGGAAAGCGCCTACTTGAGCACCCTTTCAACGAGATCCTCGCAAGCGGAAATCCGGACTTCCCTTTCTGCCTCTGCTGGGCCAATGAAAACTGGACTCGCCGATGGGACGGGGAGGAGCGCGAGGTCCTCATGGCCCAGGACCACAACCACGAAGACGACCTCGAACACATAAACGCCCTCCTCCCCGCTTTTCGCGACGAGCGCTACATCCGGGTCAATGGCAAGCCGCTTTTCCTGGTGTACAAGACGAACCTCCTCCCGGATCCAAAGAAGACTTCTGAAATCTGGCGCGAGGCTGCCAGAAAGGCTGGAGTGGGCGAGCTCTACCTGGTCAGGGTTGAAAACTTCTTCCAGGGGTACGACCCTCCCCCTCACGAAATCGGCTTCGATGCAGCGACCGAGTTCGCCCCGCACTGGGGGTGCCTCGGGGAAAACATTGAGAAGAGCGTACAGTTGCATCCTGAGCACCGGGACTGCAACCCCCTTGTCTATGATTACGTGAACACGATGTTCACCATGCTCGGGAGACCCAAGCCGGATTACAAACTCTTCCGGGGCGTCTTCCCCTCTTGGGATAATTCGGCACGTCGCAAGAACGAGCCAATAGTCTTTCTGAATTCGTCACCTGAGAAATATGCCTTTTGGCTCTCACAGATCGCCAGATACACCATGCAGACCTTTGAGGGGGAGGAAAGACTCCTTTTCATAAATGCCTGGAACGAATGGGGTGAAGGCTGCCACCTGGAGCCGGATGAAAGATACGGTATGCGGTATCTGGATGCGACCCGTCTCGCGCTGAGGTTTGGGCATGATGCCCACCAAGCGTTCTCACTCAACCGGACGCCGCACTCTGAAATGCCCTTCTCTGCGGACGAATGGTATAGGCTTCTGACCAAGCTGTACCAATCGGAAGAGGGCCTTACTCCCGATCAGCTGAACCTTTTGTCGACCTTTGCCCCTTACGCGTTAGTAACCATGCTGCCGTTATTGGATGAGGGAGTGAGGGGTCAGTTCTCCGCAATTCTCAAAAGTAAAGACGACAAGATAAAAGAGTTGCATGAATCCTTAAGCTGGAAGATCACGGCTCCTCTTAGAAGGTTCTACGACATACTGTTTAAATAGCCTCCACCGGGAGCCCTGCGCTTCCATATTTCCTTTGAGATGAAATGAGAGATCTAAAAACACGCGGCATAGCCTTCTACCTCCCCCAGTATCACCGGATCCCGGAGAACGACGCATGGTGGGGCGAAGGGTTCACCGAGTGGACCAATGTGCGGAAGGCGATCCCGCTCTTTCCTGGTCACCAGCAACCGCGCATTCCCGGCCAACTCGGCTACTACAACCTCCTCGACGAAGAGGCTCGCCTGGCCCAGGCGGAGTTGGCGCGGGACCATGGGATAGAAGGGTTTTGCTATTGGCATTACTGGTTCGGTGGGAAAAGACTTCTGGAGCGCCCCTTCGACGCGGTCCTCTCCTCCGGAAAGCCCAACTTCCCCTTCTGCCTCGGCTGGGCCAACGAGTCCTGGACCGGCGTATGGCACGGCTCGCCGAACAAGATCCTCATCGAACAAAGCTACCCCGGTCCCTCCGACGAGGAACGCCATTTCCACACCGTCGCCGAAGCCTTTTTCGATGACAGATACCTTACCGTTGACGGCAAGCCGATTTTCTATGTGTACAAGCCCAGACTACTGCCTGAACCGAAGAGGTTTGTAGATCACTGGCAAAATCTGGCAATCAAGGCTGGGCTAAAGGGCATCTATTTCGTCGGTGAAGACGTGTATATCGATGAAAACCCGTGGAACCCAGCTTCAAACGGTTTTGACGCGGTTGTCCCGAACACCCCGGGGGTAGCCTTCCTGCGGCTGGCAAAAAGATTGACGGCGCAGCGTCTCCTCTCGCTTGCCCTGAGAAAGATAACTAAGCGTCCTTACATCTTCGAGTATCAGGAATTTGTCGATAACTGTTTCGTTCAGGAGCCCACGGGTGCAGACTATGACTTCTATCCGAGCGTGTTGCCTAACTGGGACAACTCGCCACGTTCAGGGAGCAACGCAAAGGTCCTGGTCAACTCCACGCCTGAACTGTTCAGGGCTCAGCTCCGCAGGGCCATCGACCAAGTGGCCAACCGGGCGCCCGACAAGAGGATTGTCTTCATAAAGTCGTGGAATGAATGGGCGGAAGGGAACTTTCTGGAGCCGGATCAAAAATATGGGAACGCGTACCTTGAGGTTTGCAGAGATGAATTCTCGGGCTAGAACATGAACATACTCCTACTCTCGCCATTCCTCCCCTACCCTCTGGACCAGGGCGGGAAAATTCGCATTTTTAACATCATAAAGAACCTGAGCAGATGGCACTCGGTCACTCTGGCGGCCGTCGTCGACGACCTCGGTTCCTCAGAAGCCGCCCCGCTGCGCGACCTTTGCGCCGAGGTTGTCCTGATTGAGCGGCCGGCACGTCTCTGGCCGGACCGCATCGCCTTTTTCTCCGGCTCTGCCCCCTACAATGTCATCCGTTACCGATCCGACGAGATGCGCAAGGCTTTGCAGCAACTGCATGAGAAGAAGATGTTCGACCTCGTGCAGATAGAGTTCACCATGATGTGGCAGTATGCCGACCTGTTCGGCACGACCCCCGTCATCCTTGACGCCCACAACATAGAATACAAGAACGTGCAGCAGATAGGGAAATCCGCCACCAGTCCGCTATGGAAGCTGATGTACCAGATAGAGCTGAAGAGGCTTAGAGCTGTCGAGGAGCGGGCTTGGCATGAATGCGCCCTCTGCTTTGCCGTCTCGGATAAGGAGCGCGAGGAGATAAAGGCTCTGGTGGGTCATGGCACCGAGGTCATTACTGCGGCAAACGGGGTGGACACGGAACGCTTCAGTTTCCGCTCCGAGCGCGGACAGGGGAAAAGCATACTTTTCCTCGGGGGGATGGACTACACCCCGAACCTCGATGCGGCCCGGTATTTCCTCGAGGAGGTTTTCCCGCTCGTCCTGCAAAAAGAGCCAGATGCACGCCTGCTCTTGGTGGGGCGCGAGTTGGCAAGACTTGGAGAACTGACCACTGGACCCGGGGTTGAATGTCACGAGAGCGTGCCGGAGGTGCTCCCGTGGTTTTATGAAGCGGACCTTTTGGCCGTGCCGCTGCGACAGGGGGCGGGGACGCGCATCAAGGTGCTGGAGGCGATGGCCGCCGGACTCCCTGTGGTGGCGACATCAAAGGGGTGCGAGGGGATCGACGCAAAAGACGGTCGCGACATTCTGGTAGCAGATACGGCCGAGGCGTTTGCGGCTTCGGTCCTCCGGATCATGGGGAATCCGGCCATGGGTACGAAACTAGCCATGAATGCCAGGCGCCTGGTTCTGGAGCGGTACACCTGGGAGCAGGCAGCAAACATAATGAACCAAGCTTACGAGAACGTGGCACGATGAAACTTGACTCAAATCGATCATAGGTTGGGCTCTTTCTATGCACTCAACCTATACTTGTTGGTCCCCCCTCGCGTCCTCCCCGCCGGGCGCATAAATAGAAAAAGGGCCACTACTCCGTTAGTGTCATGGACTCGGAAACTGGCCTAGAAACTCCCCCCGTGGAAATAAGTCTATTTAGACCAGGTAACTAAGACGCCAGGTTTATATTCCTGTAGTAATACGACCAAGACATCTTCAGTGACATACACTGACTCGGGAGCAGGCCAAGGTCGCCGTGCCAAAGCAGTAGGCAATATGCGATCAAGTTGATTTACAGTGGGTGTAACGACAACATCACGCCCGAAATAGAAATTTAGGATCTCTGTTTGACGATAGTTCGCAAAGGTTTCGCTATTCGAATGTGCACCGTTGCCAGCATTAGGGTATTGTTTAAATTTTTGATTTTCCAAACCTAGTTTTCCAACGATTACAATAGTGTGTTTAGTGGTATAAAGAGTTGGTAAAACAGCCTCAATACGCTGTGCGATCCTGTTTATTTTATTTGTATCAAAAATCATTTTTAAATAAGCTGCATTAGTCTCTTGTGTAACCGTAATGGTGAAAAAGTAAATAAAAACTACTGATATAAGGTAGGAGACATTTTTTAAACTGTTCCTGCTCCCTATATACAACAAGAAAAAGAGAAGTGCAAAACCGTATGGGAAAACTACTCTTCCCACATGTGCAAACGTTTCTGAATTTATGACAAAGGAGGCACGGAGCGCAATCGGTATAAGACCTAACATAACTAGAACTGAAATTACGGATAAAATCCCTTTACGCCACGATGCTAAGAGGATTAAAAATGCCCCAATTAGGGTCACTGATAGAGGTAGCCAACGTAGTTTAATCGGAAGGTAGTCAGATTCGACTGTGAAATAACTCACGAATGCAGAATAAGCTCCCTTCAACTGTTGTACAATTCCCGCTAGGTCATTTATATGAGACCTATTTGTCGCGCCTACCGGAATAGTCATCTTAACGGTTACATAGTAACCGAGTGTGCCTAGAAGCAAAGCTCCAGTTGCAATAGTTATCCCCCGCAAGGGAAAATCCTTAATACCTTCTTCAGCACGCAGTATCATCAGTATACAATGAGTCAACAAAAGAAATGCAACAAGTGCAATATTTGGTTGATATGTAGCTAAACAAAGCACAAGCAGCAAAGACGACCCAGCAAGTGCTTTCCAAGCTGTTTTTTCGCGGCTAAGCACGAATACGCTAAGCACAGCTAATGTATCTGCAATCGCAAAAGGAATTTGGCTTCCGGGGAAAATATATCGATCACAGAAAGCGGGGTATACACCTAAAAACACAGCAGCTAAGAATATTGAAAAACGTCTACTTGCCCCTACCATCTCCGCAAACAGTATGGAGTTAAAGGTTTGAAGTGCAGTCGCAATATACATCTGCGACGACGTAACGCCAACCCCACCAAGAAAAGATATTATTAAATCCTGGAACCACCGACCTTCTTGTGTGGTTCTGTACGAAGGATAGCTGTATGTCCATACTTGAGGGAATGTATGATTTGAAAATCCTATTTGAGTAAAAAAATAACTATACGCTATAAAGGTTATAGCATAGGCCCCCCAAAACATTACCTTATGCTTGGCGTACCAAATTTGGGCGTTATCAATAAAGTTTTTCACAAAACTCGTTTCACCTTCGGCATTTAGGAACATTTACTCCCTCGTTTACAAGTAGCTACCATCCCACGTAAACAACAAAAAACTGGAATTGATAGCATCTGTATGGACAGTTCTATATTTCATCAACTCCATAGCTATCTCGGATAATATATAGAGGACGTCTTTTCGCCTCATTGAATATCCGGCCTAAATATTCACCAATCACACCCAATATAATTAATTGAATCCCCCCTATAAAAAGCATCACAACCATTAGTGATGCATAACCTGGTGCATCGACTCCGAAAAGGAGCGTTTTTAAGATTAAAAATCCGGCATAAACAAAGGAAAAGAAGGATAGCCCCACACCTAGGTAGCTTGATATTTTCAAAGGTACTGTGCTAAAAGAAGTAATACCTTCAATTGCCAAGTTCCAAAGACGCCAATAGTTCCATTTTGTACTTCCAGCATATCTGGGATGTCGATCATAATAAACGGTAACCTGGGAAAAACCAACCCATGCGAACAAACCTTTCATGAAACGGTTGTTCTCCGGCATTTTATTCAGCGCATCGATTGCAGGTCGTGATAGAAGCCTAAAATCTCCAGTATTTCGTGGAATTTGGATGTCACTTAGCGCAGCAAGGCATTTATAAAAGAGAGTAGCTGTCCCCCTTTTAATCCAGCTCTCTCCTTGGCGAGTTTTACGTGTCGCGTTTACGACGTCATACCCCTCACGCCACTTTTCAACAAGCGTCAGGATTAGTTCAGGAGGATCCTGAAGGTCTGCATCTATAGGGATTACGGCAATTCCCTTGGCAAATCTCAGACCTGCCGTTAGAGCTATCTCCTTTCCAAAGTTGCGAGATAGATTTATAACTTTTACTCTTCGATCTGATTCGTGTAAGCATATTAACTGACACAGGGTAGTGTCAGTGCTACCGTCATTAATACAGACTATTTCCCAAGATTCCTTCAATAACGTAAAAACTTCTAATATTCTGTTGTAAAAATGAGAAATGTTTTCTGATTCGTTAAACATCGGCACCACTACAGATATCGTAGGATTCGTGTCATCTATTTGCCTTTTTTTTGGTGATGCATCAATATCTTTCACTCATATTCCCATAGAAATCATTGAAATAGTTTTTTAGCGTGGATCAATATTTCACATTAGAGTTTAAAGCAGCACCTTTTCCATAAGAGCAAGCGCAACAAAGAGGTTAATTTAATACCATATTAATTGTTTTAAGTAAATTTTTTTATATATGCCGTATTCATTCGACGACTGAGGAAGGTCTGCTGAAGTGACACAGGAAATCCGCACGGTACCTCTTGGGAGTTTGAAAGCTCCTCCCGGGCGTCTACGCGAAACGGGACGAAGAGAATACCCACACCTTGAGTTCCAGTTCATAGATCATCAAGAGTGACCTTTACCGAAGGCTCGCCCTCCCGCTCCTTGATAGCCTCGAAGGCAGCAGCTGGAACAAGATAGGCAGTGGGCCGGTTGTGATTGAGGATAACTATCGGCTCGCCTTGCGACTGGTTGATCACGCTACTGGGGTTTTTCT
>Ga0209212_1003255_pt1 | contig 21700 bp, 23 predicted proteins | sample RifGroC2_FD_183996 | JGI IMG/M metagenome (GOLD analysis project Ga0209212, IMG submission 183996) | Groundwater microbial communities from Rifle, Colorado, USA - Groundwater C2 (SPAdes) (version 2) | ecosystem: Environmental > Aquatic > Deep subsurface > Groundwater | place: Rifle, Colorado... | reverse complement strand
TGCATGACTGCCGGATGTTCGATGGCGCTGATGACAATATGTCGCTTCGATTGCCCCAGCGCTCTGGCAACGCCGAGAAGGGCCAGGTTGTTGGCCTCGGTCGCGCTGCCGGTAAAAACGATCTCATTCTGTTTGGCACGGATAAGTTCGGCGACCGACGCTCGCGCTTCGGCGACGGCCTGCCGGGCGGACAAACCGTACACATGCGACGACGAAGGATTGCCAAAGTGCATGTCCAGAAACGGCTGGATCGCATCGGCCACCTCCAGCGCCACCGGCGTGGTCGCGTTGTAATCGAGATAGATCGGCGGCGTGTTCATGCTTACGTTTCCAGGTCGCGTTTTTTCTGCTCGTATTCCTCCCGGGCAATCTCGCCGCGCGCGTAGCGTTCCTGCAATATTTCCAATGGCGACTTGCCGTGCGAATTGCGGCCTGGCGACGACTGATTCATCAGCCATCGGATCAGTGCGGCGATTCCCAGAATGACCAGCCCCCAGAACAGCAACATGAATATGAATTGCCGATGCCTGTCAAAAGGTTTTTCAAGCCAGTTCCGTTCTGGCTGTCGCTGGAATCATCGTTGATGCTAAAGATGAAATTCTATACACACTTTGGTTTTACCCCGCTGCAAGGGCAAGCAAATGGGATGATGATCCCTGCTTCCGCGTTTTCACCCAAATAGCCGCCAGCTTTACTTTCCTAGAATCTTTGCCGCCCTCCCCCAATCCATCCCCTCGCTCGGCGGCATGCCGTTTCGACATAGATTCAATTCGTAATTCAGCGCAAAGTCCGTTTTACCGCCCTCTTTGGTTGGTGCATTCGGTTGCACCAGCCTGACTGCGAGGCGACTACACCCTTCCTGCTTGAATTTCCTGATCGTTGATACCTCTGCTTTGACCGGATCGGATGCACCGGTGACGGCATGGATTTTGTCGGCTTCCTGCCCTTCAATAATCCCCCTGGCTGCCCCATCCGGCGAATCCATTGCCTGCATGAGCAAGGCTTTCACACTGGCTGGCTGGGCGGCTAATGCCGGAGAGCATTGCGCGATCATCAAAAGAATCCCGCAAAACGAGCCGAAGGCAAGTTCAGGGGAACGGCCAAATAATACCTGCCATTGTTTAAGTCTCATCATTTTCTCAGGTTCGCTGGAGGTTCACTGTAGATGCTCCGGTTAATTTGCAAGGCGATTGTGGAGCGATGCAGGTTCACCGTAGATGCCCTGCGGGTTCACTGGCAGTTTTTCCCTCTGTATACGGAACCAGCACCACGTCGCCTTCGCCATCCAGCATATACACCGCCTTGCTGGCTACTGCTTTCCGCGCGAATAATAATTGTTCATTTTCTGCTGAACAATCGTTGCGTTATCCGTGTTGATGGTTGATACATCAGGCATTTTCACGTTCGCCATGATCTCGTTTGTAAATTCCGTCATGTCTATTCTGGAAAAATCCAGCATTGCAAATTCGTCCGTTGTAAAGCCGGAGCAATCGCCCCACCCTTTCCCGGTCTGCGACCTTCCGCCTTCATTGATGATCCGCGCAAGGCGCGAGTTGAAGCAGCAATATGTTTCGGTCGTCTCGATGCAAGTTTTGATGATCGGTATTTGGCTGGAACAATAGCTGCTGTTGAAGTGGCACAGGTTCTGCCCTTTCCGCATGGCAAGCATCTTTTCCTTCTGCTCACACGAGAGAATGTCCTGGATAACCATAATTGCAACCGAGATTGCGAGCGAGTACGGATCGAAGGCAAAGGTCAGGCTACCGTATGTTCCAATCGTAGTGGCGCCTGCCGCTGCGGGACCAAACGACGCCGTGAAACCATAAAGCGAGAACGATGGGCTGAAAGAGGGGGTTGTTCCGCTCATCAGATAATCTGTTGGCGTAGAGGAAAGTGCCGATTCGATCCCTCTTGCAGCGTACCCAATTGCGCCGTTATTGCTCATTATGGAATCATAGACATAAGAGCTGCCATATTTCAGTGCCTGTCCGCCTGCTTGCGTGACAAACCCCATCACCAACGAATTGTTCATCGCCGCGCCGCCACCGCTGCTTCTACAGCAATTCACCAGACCAAAGAGTTTTTTCTTGCAACTTGAGTTTTCTCCACCGAACAGGCGCATAGTTGCCGGGTCCATGTAGCTTCCTGCTTCGCGCGTAGCCTCCATCATCGCCGCTGTTTTCGCAAAATCGGGATCGGGCGTGTGCCCGGCATCAAAGCAGTTTCCGCCAACACAATACTGTTGTGTGCCGCAGTCCATTACGGATGATGTTGTGCCCGCCGAGCTTTGGCACTGATAGACTTTTTCGGTGAGGCTGCATTGGCCATCAGATGCCGTCGTTATGCACGTTGATGTACTTAGCGTGCATCCTTTCGCCTGCAATGCCGCGCAATCATTCTGCATCTGACCGATGCAGGTGTAGTTGTCCTGCCAGCTCCAGCAGTCTTGATATACATCCAACCCGTTGATGTTGCGGATTTCCGCTGGCTCGACACAGGTGTGTGATGCCAGCGTGCAGCCCGGGTTGTCCGTGTAAGTCTGGCACTGGGTATTGTTGATGGTGTCGGTGGTGAGGGTATAGCTGCTGTCAAGCCTGATCGTATTCGCAGGCGTTGGCAGTGATGGATTGTCACACCGCCAGGTGTTCGTCCATTCCATGCAGCCGGTGTTGAAAAGAGTGTCATTTGTCGCGCAGACAGAACTTGTCTGGGAGCATCCTGCGGTTTGTTTTAGCGCGGCGCAGTAATCGGTGGCATTGGGCTTGATGCAGGTGTAGGTGTCGGTGTATTGCCAGCAGGTCGAGTTGATGCCAGGGTCGGTCAGACAAACCTGAACGCCGCTAACCGTTTTGCAAGGGGCTGCGTCCACGCAAACCGAGTTGGTTTTCTTGCATGTCGCAGCGAGCGCGCCGAATGATGCGATCAATAATGCGATGGTGATGAGCAGGCGGATCATAATGCGGCACCCTCCAGCGTGGCGCAGCCGTTAGCCCATGCGCTGGAAACCACTGGCGCAGGCACGCAGCTTGAACCAGAAAGCTGCATACCTGCCGCGCAAGTGTAGGTAATGGCGGCGACGGTCGCTGGCGGCTGGCAACTTGTCCCAACAAGGGTATTTCCTGCGGGACAGGTATAGCTAACCGTCGCCCCTACCGGAGGCGGATAGCAGGATGTTCCGGAAAGCGTACTGCCGCTTGGACAGGAGTAGCTGACTGTCGCAGAGACTGTCGGTGTAATACATTGAGAGCCGGAGAGCGTTTTCCCGCCGGAACAGGAGTAAGTGCCGGTCGCTGTGTATGACGATGCCTGGCAGCTTGTTCCGGAAAGCGTGCTGCCGGAGGGACATGAATAACTGGCTGTGGCGGCGGTCGGTGGCGGCGTGACCAGCGGTGGGTAACAGGTTGAGCCGGATAGGGTGTAGCCAGATGGACAGGTGTAGGATGTTCTTGAGCAATTATAATTAACTTGCCAGAATTGACGCCCAACATATACAGAAGAAGCAAACATGGTACCGTATGAGTAACCTTTAGCAACGCACAGGTTATCAACATACGCTTGGCTCGGCGATGTAATAGAGCCTACAACTTCGGAGTAATTCGGGCTTGTTTGTGTATTCGATGTCGCCGACACACTCGACGGTTGATAATCCGGCGCTTGGCAGCTTGTCCCAGACAAGGTGCTTCCCGCCGGACAGGAGTAGCTAACACTGGCCGATGTCGCTGCCGGAATGCAGTTCGTCCCAGAGAGCGTGCCTCCCGATGGGCAGGAATACGTAAGCGTGGCATTAACCGCAGGTGTCACACATGATGTCCCGGAAAGCGTCTGTCCTGTGCCACACGAGTAGTTTGCTGTTGCCGTAGTGGGTGCAGGCTGGCAGGTTGACCCGGAAAGCGTGCTTCCCGCCGTACATGAGTAGTTGACCGAAGCCGCAATCGTTGGCTGAACACAAGTTGTCCCGGAAAGTGTCTGTCCAGCCGGGCAGGAATAGTTTGGAGTTGCTGCAATCGGTTGCGGTTGCGTAACCGTCACGTTCAGCGTCTTGTCGCAAGTCGATGTTTCATACGCATTGGCAGTTTCATTACACTGAAAATTACTCTGCGCATCCACCACAACATCGCGGCCTACGGTACACATGTTTTCCGTTGTCGACAGATACTCGTTACACACCTCGGTGGTGTAGGTCGGCGAGGTGCTGGTGGTGGTCGTCTGGCACGCGGTGAACGATCCCATTGCCGACGGGTCGGCAAAACCAAGTGATTGCGCTGCAAGCGTACCGGCGTTGGCTGTGATCTGCCTCGAATTGAGGATCATCGGATCGTTGGGATTGATGGTGAACTGCGGCCGCGTTGTCGGGTTTTGCACCATGTAATTGATGGCGTCGCAGTTTTGCTGCAAGAACGTGTCCGGGTTTGCCGGATCGTTTGCGCAGCTTGTAATCTTGTTCACGCCCGGCGTATGGGTGTCGCCGTTTCCGCCCTGGAAATACTGCGTTTCCGGCGCAGTGGTGCTGTATTGATAGTATTGCGAATTGAAGCTGTTGACCGTATTGGCAATCGTTCCATTCGTGATATTGCCTGCTGCCGCGCCGGTTGCGCCCTGCCCCAATGCTTTTCCTTCGGCAAACGCTTGTGCCGCTGTCATCGGATCGGCTTGCGGATATCCGATGGATGCTGTCATCAGAAGACAGAGCACAGAGGACAGGAGACAGAATGTTGTGCGGCTGTGCCGTGCTTTTTCAAAAGATTGCCGCGTAGCGGCAACAAGGCCTCTGTCCTCAGTCATCTGTCTTCTGTCCTCTGATGTGCCAGCTTTGCGCCAAACATCCCTGCGGCCGCAGCCCATTTGGGCGAGGTGCGTTCGATGTGGTCAAGTGCGTAATCCTGGCTCACGTCGCCCGTGACCTTCACGTAGCGACCCGTCTGCGCACAGCCGTTATCCAGCACGTCACCCGCGTCTGACTGCGCAATCACCAAGGCCGGTACCTGGTTGACCTTGAACTGTGTGAATGCCGGTGGGTGGATCAGCGCTTCCACGCGATGATTCCCCATGAGGCTGGCGACCTCTTCCCCCATCTGGGTCATCTTGTCGCCCTTGATCCCCCTGAAAACAAGGCGCGCGCCGGTTTTTTCCGACTGTTCGACGATGCGCAGCAGGCTTTCGCGCGGCATGGAGAACGACACGAAAATCATCAGCTCCGGGACAACCGGCCTTGTCTGGATGGGCGATTGCCGGAATTGCTTTGCCAGGCTGCCGGGGTCTGGTGCCGCTGCCTGCGGCCTGGGCATCAATGCCACGTTGGGCGAGCCGGTCCGATACTGGTTCACGACCTTTTCGCTGACTTCCTTGAGAATGCGATTCGACCTTTCGAGGTCGGTCTCTGCGCTGGCTTGCTGCATCAGAAGGCAGAGGACAGAAGGCAGAAGACAGATTGTTGAGCGGCTTCGCCGCGCCTTCATTAAAAGATCGCCGCGCGACGGCAACAAAACCTCTGTCATCTGTCCTCTGTCTTCTGTCTTCTGGTGTGCCATCAGAATGCCCCCTGGCAGCAATTGCGTTTCCGGAAAACCATGTAAGTGAAATCCTCGCCCATCGCCGGAATTTCCTTGCCAGCCCCCCAGATCGCGGTCGTCCGCCCCAGCGGCTGGCAGCATTTCCCGTCAATCTTGTTTTGCGCCACCGGGAAAAGCATCTGGTATTTGTAATTGGTCTTGTCCATCAATAGCTGCGGGTAGTATCCGCACAGTCCGCTATCGCCCGATGCCGCCCACATCAGGCCTTCGCGGTGCATCTTGGCGATGAGGCGCGACACCAGCAGGCTGGATGCCTGCACGCCGCCCACATGCGATGCCACGTGTCCGTTGAGCGGATACATCCTCCCCTGACACCCGGCACACCAGAACAGCGCGTTGCTGCCAAACCCCGCCGTCGATGCGACACAATCCGCACCGCAGGCAAGACTGGAAACGAGATTCCCGAAAAGGAATGAATCCGGGTTCAGGATGCTGGTCATTTCGTCGTCGTTCCAGAGCGGGTCGAGTTCGGTGAGATAGGCCACATCGAATACCTGTTGTTCCAGGCACGCGCTATCGACAACCGCCTCGAGCAACGTGAATACGGGATTGACATACCAATGCACCTGGTAGAACGAGCTGGTATCGGAGTTGTCCTTTCTGGTTTGCGTGGCGTGCGGCGCATCGAATCCCGGGTTCATGTCTATCCCGCCCAGCGTGGACATGCAAAATGGTTTGCGCACCACATCCACATGTCGTGCCGGTTCCCAGAAGCTGACCTTGATACCCGGGTTTAATCCGCACATACAAACTGGCAGTCCGCCCGGGTTGGGGGTGTCCTCCTGCCCGAGCGAAACCGGCAGCGTCAGCGCACCGCCGCCCAGCCTGATCGGGAAAGCGCAACTCCAGCAAATATCCGTGATCAGGTTAGGAAATGTGCCCTGGCAATCAAGCGATGCCCTGGCTGGCTGAGCGGATAGAAGGCAGGCCGCAAGCAGCAATGCTCTAATAACGGAGCTCATCGATGCGCAACCTCCTCCCTTCCTGCCTCACCATTGCCGGTACTTGCGTAATGGCAAAACGCCTCGTCAATATCCCGCCCTGGTCGTAATACACCTGTTTTTTCCACTTCCTCATCAGGTTCAGCGGCTCACCGGCCACCAGCACCAGCTTGACCGGTTTGTCGGATGTGTCCATGATTCTTTTGCTCGAATCCAACTGTTTCTGGTCCCGCCCGTCCACGAACAGCAGGTATGTGTTCCACCCGATGTAGTCGAGCGGGTTCACTTTTGTGCCGCGCGGATACATGAGCTTGCCCTCCGCAGTGACAATATCCCGGTCAACAATCATCGAGGGGTCGTAGTAGTGCGTGCTGGCCACCTCTGTCGTTTTGATTCCCGGGATCGGGTTTGGATGCTCGATGCCGGAAATGACGCGGTTTTTGTATTCGGTCTGTTTTCTGGCAAGCTCGCCGGACTTTTCCATTTGGCGCAGCCTGTCCTTCATTGCCTCGATGAGATCGCGTTCCGTGATCTGATATACCTTGCCGATCACGCCCAAATCCTCAGCCCTGGCGGGCGCGGTATAAACCCAGAGGCAAACAGCGAACAGCAAGGCTCTGGTTAACACTTTCCCTCCTCCAGGAGATCAGGCAAACCGGCTTCGGACCATTCAATCTCGATCGGTTCTGCGATGCCTTGCAGCTTTGCCAGGCGCGGTACAATATCCATCACTTTCTGCTGGACACTTTCTATCGAATCACCTTCGACGGCAAGCCAGTCAACGTCGCGGGACACGGCGAACCAGTGACCGCACGGCCAGGCCCCGACAACAACGCTTAATCCGTTCATCCTTCCAAAAATATCAGGTTGCCATAAATAAAGTCGGCCGAAAGACGACAGAAAATGTCGTCATTGCTTGCTTTGTTTTTGCTGGCAAAATCGCACCGTTGTTTGGCCGGAAATTATTGCTTTGTCCACCTGGAGCTTGCCGAGTGCTTTTGATGCACATGCGAGCCCAGATAATTTTTGCGTCAACCCGACCGCATCGCGCTTCGGCATGGCGAAATAGCCATCGGCATCCGGCTTGATTTTCTTGCTTTTTACTTCGGCGAACAGCGCGTCAAACAGCCTTTGGGAGAACGAGTACGGCGAAATTTCGTGATTGAGGTCAAGCTTGCCGCATCGCTCGTTTGGCCGCTGCGCTTCGTTCTCTCGGAGCTCGCCTTCGGCTCTTTTTGGCGCTCGTTTCTGTCGGGCTTTCCTGGGTTCTGTTCTGGTGGGAAACAGCGGTTGCTGCGATGCTTCAAGGACGACTTCCGGCGGCGTTTTTACCGGGCGTTCATTGCAGCCGGGCGAACGCGGAAACAAATCACTAACCGGTCTGACCAGCTTGATTGACTTGGCAGTGCCATGGGCAAACTCCGCCTCCCCCACCTTGACCATTTCGGAATGGGGCTCCATCCAACCATGTTCGGTCAGTCCATCCAATATCTGTTTTGGCGCAAACCCGTATCCGGCAAACGCATCCGGCCATTTAAGGTGCAGACATCCGCCCGCATCCATCGCGGCAAGGTCGCGTAATGATTTTTTGCCGGTGCGAAACTCGTCTATCAGGACTTTCAGAATTTCGCCCATGCTTCCGGTCAGCTCTTCGGAGGGCAGTGAACTGAGGACAGGGGGTAACTCGTTGTGCGGCATCGCCGCGCCCTCATCTCTGTCTTCTGGCTGTAGTTCGCTTTGTTTGTTTTGCCGTTCCTCGAAACTCGCCTTGATTGTTTGGCCGCTACGCTCCGCTTGCTCAAAACTCGCCTTGCTTGTTTGGCCGCTGCGCTCCGCTTGCTCGAAACTCGCCTTGCTTGTTTGGCCGCTGCGCTCCGCTTGCTCGAAACTCGCCTTTGGCTCGTTTTCATCGAGGACAGAGGGCAGGTGTGTCGATGCTCTGTCTTCTGTCATCTGCTCCCCACCCTCTGCAATCATGCCGTCCACTGGCGGTATGATTGCAGAGCTGATCAATGCCTGATCGCGCAACCTGATGGCTTTCAATTTCAAGTCAGGGATTTTTTCCGTCAGGACTGACGGCGCAATATAGTAATACCGGTCGCCTTCTCCTTCGCGCAGGTAGGCGATCTCCCTTTCCACCATCATGTCCAGGATGCCGTCCGGTGTTTTGGGCAATCCGGGAATATCCTCGCCGCTTGCCCTTTTTGCGATTTCCTCGCCCGCAGCAGGCCACACGAGGTAGATGTGTCCGCCGATATTCCAGATCCTCGCTGCCGGTTCGTTAATCCGCCAGATTCCCTCTCGCACCAGACGGCGCATGATGTCGGTCAGATACCGCTCGATCGGCACGCCGATCTCGTAGCCTGCCATCGCCACGCCCATCGTTTTCAGGTCGCGTTCCACGCTTAATTGATCGGCCTTGACGACCAGATCATAAATCTGGTTTGTTTGCCCGGGATTGCAGTTGATAGACTCGGTGAGCCAGATGAGCACTTCCGTGCTTTCTGTGCTAATCCAGTCAAACGATGCTTTTCCGATAATGTTGTTGATCACCGTGCTGGATACGCTCGTGTGATGTTTTGCGCGGCCTTCCTGCCAATGCAGAAAATAATTGCTGATGTCGAGTGATTGCGCCCATTCGTACAGGCTTTGGTTGTATGGCCGCCACCTTTCCTTGCTCTCGCGATCCGTCACTGCAAGGTCAGTCACTGCTTTGCCAAGGTCGTGGCATATTCCGGCGAAAAATACGGCGAGTCTCCAGCGCGGCTCAATAGCGCGCCGCGATTTTGGCGTGGTCACGCCTCTGATCAACATGCGTTCCGTTTGCTGCAATGACCACAGACCCACTTCCAGCGAGTGCCGCAGCAGACCACCGGCGCCGCGATGATGGTGAGATTGCGATGCCGGAAGCAGATGCACAAACGATGCAAGCCGGTACACGGCAGGTTTGTAGTGCTTTTCTACCGTCTCGGTTGTGGGGACCAGATTGTAAATTCGCTTGATTAGATCGCTTTGTGTTTCGATCAATGCTTCCGGCGAACAGACGGGTAATCCCTGCATGAACGGCGGGTATCGCGGAATGTCCTGCAATTCCTCGATGCGTTTGGCTGCAACAGGATGAACCCCCAAACTCATGCTGCCGCCATCTTTCGCCGGATTGTTGAACGACGGGCTTATTGCTCGCAAAAGCTGGTTAAACATGCCGTTCTAAAAAACCCGGTACGCCGCGCCAATGATCTGACTGCTCGTCACCAACCCGACGACAGCATAGCGCGAATCAAGACTGTATGGATTGTCCGCCATCATGTAGTAGCGCCCCGCCGGAATGATCCCCGTATGAGCAAGGGGCTCAATCGAGAACCCGTTTCTGGTGGTTGTTCTGGCTTCGCCAACAAATTTGCCGTTCACATGATATTTGTTGCCGCGTGCCGTCACTATATCGCCAGCCTGCCCTGCCACGCGCTTCAGGAAGTGGCTACCTGGGTGATATAAAAAATCGTTTTGATAGTGAAAGGCTGCATAACCACCTTTGGTTGGCTGAGTGCCTTTCTGGATGATATATAGCGTGCCTGGCAAACTATCGGACACGTTGATCGCCAGTTCGAAATAGTGAGTGAACGCCAGTTGCAACAACAGCAACAGCAGATATCCCGGATACCGACGGCGCAAGTGTTCGTAGATTACTTCCTGCATGCGGGCGAACCGGAAAAGCGAGCCGCCTGCGGCGAGTTTCGAGGAACGGCAAAATGAGCGAAGGGAGTTTCGAGCATGCGAAGCACAGCAGCCAAATGATTGGAGGATTCTTGTGTTTTGCATGGCTTGTAGTTTTTCACAAGCCAATAAAAAAAGTTGGTTGAAAGACGACAGAAATGTCGTTATTCGACCGACTGACGGTTAGACTCGGGGACGTGCGGGGACTTCGTGGCGGGACACAGCGGGTACAGAGTATTGGAAAATCCGGGTAGAAAACAAAGGGGATAGGAGCATTGATACCCTTGTTCAACGTCCCCCATGTCTACCCAGTCTACCTAGGTTGCTTTGGGGGCACATATTCACTGTTGGTGACGGCCGATCTATGCCAATAGCATAGTTGAGGGCTTGTTTTACGTGACTCTCGCCATACTATACACTTGCGTGCAAAGCGTAAAAACGTTGGGCTAGTAAAGATGGTAGATAATGATCGAAACGTACAGCCACAAAGAGGTGATACACAATGATTGAAAAAATGTGGGAAATCCTGACAACTTTAACCGAGGAATCTCGTCAAGCCGCACTTTCAAAATGCGTTGAACTCGGTTTGGATCAAAATCGAGGAGTCGTATCACTCGACGAGTCCTTTATCAATTTAAATGCAGCGCGTCACATCCTCATGGATGCGATTGAACAAAATAAACTGATTCAACTACCGATTACTGTTCAGAAAGTATTGGTCGCAAATTTAGAGGCTATTTCAAAATTCCAAACAGGATTGATTGCAGGAACAGATGAAGTTTTAAATTTGGTAAATGCTATAGAGCAACTCAATACAGCGATATGGCAGTACGGTCTTCATAACCTGTCTGAAGAAGTTCTCGGATACCAATCCAAGCTTAATCAACTAAAAAATCTAGAGCTAGAAGCAAGAGAACATAATCAAGTGTTAAACGAAGGATTACAACTAAAAGAAAAGATTGAGCAGTTGCTAGCGGATGCCTCCAATCAAAGCGATTTAATTCAGAGGGCCGCGGTTTCAGCAAATGAATCAGCAAGTGGGACTAATAAAGAATTAACAAATATTTTAGACGCAAGCCAGAAAGCGTCAGCATTGCTCACCACAATTCAGCAAAACGAAGTAGCTTCTACCCAACAGCTTGCTGCGACCAATAAAAGCAATGCAGAAATTGCTTCTTTGGAAAAGAAAATAGTCGAATTCTTTGGGAATATTGATGAGTACAAAGAAAAAATGTCTGGTACGGCAGATAATGCAAAGAAGAGTGTTCAAGAAAACAATGATGCGACCAGCGAACTCATTTCTACTTTGAAAGAGTTAGAAGGCCAGATTAAAGAGCAAATTCAAAAAGCGACAGGACACTCTTTATTTCATTCATTTCAGACTAGGCAGGATTCACTTAGCGGATCAAAGGTACACTGGATTTATGCACTTGTAGCATTGATTTTTGCTACGCTTGGTCTGACTATCTACGTAATAAATACTACAACTGATATAAATGCGGCGTTCTTCCTAAAACTCTCAATGTCGATTCCGCTAATCTTTGCAATTACATTTTGTACTGTTCAATATTCGCGTGAAAGAAGATTGGAAGAGGAGTATGCGTTTAAATCCAATATTTCAATTTCATTGATCCCGTACCAAGAGCTTGTGGAAAAGCTTGTTGATAAAAATCAGCTAGAAGAAAGGCAAAGGTATGCTGCGTTCATCATGGATGCGATAACAAAAGTATTTACCTCACCAACAGAAAAAATATTTGATAATGGCGAGAAACGGCATAATAAATCGGGAGACGAAACTATTAAACAATTGGGATCAACAATTCAAACGGTCGTTGAAACAGTAGCCAAGGCTATTAAATAGCCGATTTGCATCATTCTTCCATGTTGCTTGTGTGGTGGGTGGTATCTACCTGTATGCAAACTAACAAAGAAAATTAGAAAAAATGGTTAAAGAAAGCAGTTTTAGAGATTATAAAGATGAAGCGCAGGCATGGATTACTTTAGCGACTGGCGAGTATTACCCGGACATTCTGCCGGATGCATGTCGGCTCTACGAGCCAGTGCTGGTTGAATTTGGACTGCTGCTGAAAAGCGCGCATTCATCGACCAATTTGTTCACCAGTATCATGGATACCCGAAATCAGTGGATGCGGACGCAACTTTGTCGAGTGTTTAAAAAATATGTCAGCCCGCAAACTCCGGTTGAGATGCTGAAGAAAAAATCTGCTGCTGCCATGATTTGCGCGCAGTTTGGGGATGCTTTCCGCAATGTAGTTGAGGTCCAACAGAAATTCGTGGCGCGTCCCATGCCTGACGAAGCGCTTTGCGCTATTTTGTGGGAGTATAAGGATCGCGGTAAAAAAGGCTATGATCTAACTGAACGGCTTTTCGATGTGCTGCGCAGCCAGCACGTCGGGCTAATCGTTACCGGACCAGAACGTGCCGGTAGGGACGTGCTATTGGGAGAGGTCTTTAAGGACTATCCGAAACCGGACCGGCCTGTCGATTTTGCTATCTACGACGGCAAGAAAGTTTTGGCCATCGGACTAGCGCGCTATGACTCTGACCGAGGAGGAGCACAGGAAGATGACCGCACAGGGCAGTATCGCGAAGTGGCACAAGAGATTATCGGCTACGCTGACAGTCACAAGATGTCACACATCAAAGTTATCTATGTGAATGATGGACCGGGACTACTGCTTGGTTCGATGTGGAATGATTATTCCTACATCGAAGACCTGTGGCCTGGACGAGTGAAGGTGGCTACTTTGCGTATGGTACCAGACCGAATTACTGCTGAATGGTTGAGGTCTTAATATGGCTATTGGAATTCCCGGTAGAGGCAAGAAAAGCGGTATGGAGCAGATGAGAGCAAAACTCCCTGAGTTGCGGCTTGAATACCCAGGCAAGAAGCCTATAGAGGCGATTTTGGCGACCCCGCCGGGGCGGTACTATCCAAACGCCATACATTGCGGTGGCGAAAATCGGCTTTATCACGCGGACAACTTGGGAGTACTGGCGGCACTTGTAAAGGACGAATCGATTGCTGGGCAAGTGCGCTTGGTATATATCGATCCGCCCTTTGCTACATCCTCGGCTTTCCATTCTCGCAAGCAGAACCACGCCTATGACGATCATCTGGTTGGGGCTGAATTCATAGAATTTCTACGAGAACGTCTGGTGTTGATTCACCAGCTGCTAGCCGACGATGGTTCGTTGTACATGCATCTAGATGAACGCATGGCATTCCATTTTCGCGTTATCCTCGATGAAATTTTCGGGGAGCGGTGCTATCGGAATTTTATTATCCGAAAGAAGTGCAACCCCAAAAACTATACACGTAAGACCTTCGGTAATGTGGCTGACTACATCCTCTTTTATACAAAATCGGATTCGTACGTTTGGAATCGTCCGATTGAGCAATGGGATCAAGTGAAAGCGGACAAGGAATACCAATACACCGACGAAAAAACTGGACGACGCTACAAAAAAGTGCCGATTCACGCACCAGGCTCTAGAAATGGAGCAACTGGTGGCGAGTGGCGCGGCATGATGCCCCCACCTGGTAAGCACTGGCAGTATTTACCATCGACACTCGACGAGATGGACGCACGGGGCGATATTTACTGGTCGGCAACCGGCAACCCGCGCCGAAAAATTTATCTTGAGGATAGCAATGGAATTCCAGTGCAGGACATTTGGATGGATATGCGGGACGCTCATAATCAGAACATTCACGTCACTGGCTATCCGACGGAGAAAAATCCTGATCTGTTGGCGCGAATTATTGAGGCATCATCAAATCCGGGAGATATTGTATTGGACTGCTTTGCTGGCTCAGGGACAACGCTCTCCGTGGCTGCACTGAATGGTCGTCGCTGGATCGGTGTCGATAAGAGCGACGAGGCAATCAAGACGATCCTCAAACGACTTGAGTGTGGCACTGAACGAATGGGGGATTTTGTAAACGACAGGAAGCCGAAAAATTTAACCTTGCTCCTGCACAATCCAGTTGCCGACTTCACGCTTTACCTTGAAGAAGATACACAGATCAAGCAGAGGAGAAGCAAAGCGGCGAAAGCAAGCGAAGCACCTGCCGCTACTTTTGTCGAGTAATGCGTCGCGCATAGTGAAGTAGCCACCGTTTCTCATATCTACGGAATTTGCCACTCTGGCACATTTTCACCACTACGGTTGAACTAAATTTCACGCGACAATGGATACTGTTCTCACTGCTGCGTAATGGAATGAGGACGGTCACCATATGCCATCATCAGATCATGGTTATCTCCGCACACACAGGCGAAAATGGGCACTCACCCAAAAGGAAGTTGCATTCCTGCTGGGTCATAAAAGCTCTACGCATGTATCTCGTTTGGAGCAAGGAAAGCGCATACCATGTATGGATATTGTGCTTGCATGTGAAGTGCTGTTTGGCTTAACACCGCACCGTCTTTTCCCCAAGCACTATGCGGACATCGAGGAAGCAGTTCTCGCCCGTGCTGCAATGTTATACAAGCGACTCAACAAGGAAACGAGCCGGGTCGCAACTCGCAAAAAAGAATTTCTTTCCGCCGCACTCAAACGCGCCATTACCCGTCTTAACGAAATTGAAGGAGTATGAATTATCAAAAAATTCCACAAAACCTTGTGCTTTCCATTTACCCCACTAGCCGTGGTTACGCCTTTGTACTTTTTGAGGGATCACAGAGTCCCTACGACTGGGGTGTGAAGGACATCCGCAAAAGAGGAAAGAATGAAGCAACTCTTGAAGGTGTTCGTGCCCTGGTCGAACGCTACCGCCCAGATCACCTCATCATTGAAGACTACACCGAGAAGGGGTCACGTCGCTCATCGCGTATCAGGCGGCTCTACCGCATGGTTACTCATCTTGCAGAAAGCGAGTTCTGAGGTAAGCCGCATTTCACGCGATGCGATCCGCGCGTGTTTTGCATCAGTGGGGGCTAGGAAGAAGTACGATATTGCACAAGCTATCGCCCGACAGATACCTGCATTGGCACATAGGCCGCCGAGGGTGCGAAAAATCTGGATGAGTGAAGACCCAAGACAGAGTCTGTTTGATGCGGCGGCACTGGGGTTGGCGTTCTATGCCATCAATAAGTTTTAAGGATTGTTAAATTCGACGGGAATATGTTGGGACTCACACCAGCTTCTTAAAATAACCTGTGTATTTGTCTCGTCCTTCATCAAGCTGGCCGTTTCTTGATAGTTTACGACATGCGCGAAGTACCGACCAAGGTATCTCGTCTAGTTTCTCGGCTATATCACGAAAATGTACGTAACCATGATTTGGTATGAGCGGTAATATATTCACTACGAGTTGGTCTATTTGGTCATCAGCAAACAACCAATCGTCCTCAAGCCACAGTACCCGATTACTCCAGACAACAAAATGGCTTTCACATCCTGAGTCGCGCCAAACGGATGGATACAGCGATATGCTATTACCCCGACGGTAAAGTGCCCAAGCCTTATCCGCTCGCCGGTCCAGATTTAGCGTGATTACGTCGCCACAACCACACGGACACATACATATCAGGGCACGCAGCCGCCCCCTTTCTACAAGCGCGATATCGCCTGATTCACGCACTAATGCTAGTGCTTCACCATGTGTACTAGTTGTCCCCTTGAGAACAATACGTGCAGAGCGCTTACGTTTCATTTTGGATAAGTCTCTTGTCCGCGTTGATGCTGAGTGACTTGATAAGCCGGTCGGCGAGGTAATAAGCACATCCTGCTACACGTGGGTTTTCATCTCCAAACATAGAGCGGCGAAGTAACTCGATCGCTACGCATATGGCGTACTCATGCTTATCTTCCTGGTCTAACAGTGCTAATCGACGAATCTGTCGTATGCATGACCATTCGCGAGCGAGTGGTTCATGTCCATTTTTATACATGGGTAAACCAAGTATCTTGCCTATTGAAAAAATATCGGAAACGAATGACAACCATTCTTTGAATTTCTTTTCATATTCCTCTTCGAGCTTTTTGTATATTTCTTTCTCATAAATATTTTCTTTTATTAGTATTGGTGTCGAATCAAATGCGATGCTCACGTCCAAGGTTGCCAAATCGAGAAGGATTGGTCCATGCTCACATCTGGGAAAGTCAATAATAACTGCATCACTACCCCTTACCAAAACGTTTTTTGCGTGCAAATCCTTATGAGAGATTCCAAATAGATAGCGAACGCAAGGAATCGCCTTTACAGCTTCCAGAAGCTCAGCGGGGTTCAAAACTGTATCGAATTTTTTGGCTTGGATCAAAATATTTGGGTTTCTCTCGAACTCGTTCATAACAAATCGGTCCGTATTGGGATTGCCCTTTTGAAGCGTCAAGTACAGAGAATCTTCTCTGACCACAGCATTGTGAAACCATCGTCTCAACGTTTCATCGAAGAGAGTATGCAAGGCGGCTGGGCCCGCCCCCCGAGTTATTGCGTCTAGTAACGAGGTAGAGTGATCAACATAATTAGCGACGATGATGCCCCGCTCTTGGTCAAAAAAGCAGCGGCTACGGTCTACCCCAGGCCGGAGATAAAATGGAACGAAGTGGTCAATATAATCTTTGTAATTGTTGATTTCTTTTTCCACATCATCTTTTTTGTCTAGCTTCGCGATAAATGGAACGGAATGTCTTACTGGTCCTTGTACTTCGAATTCTGCGAATACGGTTATGACCTTTGCAGAAAAACCTTGGGGTGTTCCACGGATAATTATTGAGCTACAGTCTGAAAAACTGCGTTGAAGTAATATTCTGTCCGCCTCTTCAAGCGAGGTGGTGTCGTCATGAATATTGAGGCCTAGTTTTGGTGATCTGCCGGAATCATGGGAGGTAAGAGTTTGAGCGAAAGTCGAATAGTCCGAACTTGCCGAGGTATCGAAAAATGGGATTGTCTGTCGCGTAGATATAGCTATGACGCCAAGATTCCCAAGAATCGCAGGGATGCTGTTGGGATCATTTACGAAAACATACGGGAGAACACCAGAGTAAGACACGGGGAGCTTGCTGATGCAACCTATGAAATCAAATGTCCGTGAAGGTTTTTCCTTGTCGTGCAGAAATAACACACCCTTAGCTTGGCAAATGTTTTTGATTATCTCAGGGTCAGCAGGATCAAATTCGTCATATTGCAAATGCTTAAATTCGTGATCACGAACAGTAAACTCATGCTTAAGACTGGGATCAGGCTCTGACCCGATCCAAAGAACCACCTTATTTCGAGATGTTGTCATCGACAACGATCCGCACAGGGAGTCTCCACTCCTTGCCTCTTCCTAACGCCCCATATCTTGAACACACTACGCATGTTGGGTATCGGGTGGCCGACGATGATCGAACCCTTCCAATCATGGCATCGTAATTCAATTGCCGTGCTTTACTGGGCAACTCTGCCACCACGGCCAGGAACATCGTGATCGCTAGGGATGACATAGTACTGTTCAGTGAAATAACTGCGGGTTGTGGCTCACCTTCACCGATAAAGTAAGGGTCTTGGGCACGCTGCTCTGTGGTCATGAATTCTTGTCGAACTATATTTGAATCTAGCAAATCTTGGCACGTAAGACATGCATGACCAGGAGATAAGAGTTGTACTCTCCCACTAATTCTCTGGATTGCTCCATCACCGGATGTAATGCTCACTCCCATGTCAATGCATGGGATTAAATACTGATAAGCAAGTTGGTTTACAACAGCACGACTAGCTTGGGTATCTGTGCAACAAAAGATAAAATCGACGCCAACAAGTGAGTGGGCGGCATCGCTATCCAGAACACTACCCTGAATGGCTGTTACTTGTGCATGCGGCGCAATGAGTTTAACTTGGCGCTCCGCAATATTTACTTTTGGTGTGCCGACATCACTGGGCTGTGCACCAACCAGCCTATTGAGGTTTGTCCCTTCCACAAGGTCATGATCGACGAGAACGAAATTCTCAATGCCCAAGTGAGCTAACTGTTGGACGATGATTGACCCTGTACCCCCAACACCAACGACACCAACAACCATACGACCTAGCCTGTTTTGGGCTTCAGCACCTAATAACCGCACTTGTCTATCATGGACTTGGCGGACGTGCTTTTGGCTTGAAGAATCAAAAACCACTTGCCTCGTTGCGCCAACTGTTAGCACATTGATTTCAGTGTCTGTGCCAAGCAAACGTGCTCTGCAATGTTCCTTACCAAACAAAAGGGCTGCATTTGGTCCGGCAACATCGCGTTTGCCCAAAAATTCTTGGAGTAACTTTTCGCCCTGAGAATCAATTGCGGAAAAACTTGGTACCCCAAGCTCCCACGGATGTGTATGAACAAATACCAGTCCATTCCCGTTCTTCCGTGCTGCTTTTGCAATGGGGACAATAAATGCGGGTTCGAGGATGGCAGCCGATGTATTGCGTTTGCGATAAGCATCCGGTGGTGCAATCTGTATCTGTTGTACAAGCATCCTTGCAGAACGATGCTTTGGCACGATGCTCGTTGTCAGAATTGCACACGATTCAAACTTGTCGTCGCTCAGCCTGTGGAGCAACGACAAATAATCTTCCTCTGTGAAGACAAGTTCGTTCACTGCGCTTTTTTAAACCTCTCGTAGATTACATTCATGTAAGTGGTGAGAGTGTCGCGATTTGCATTCCAATGACTCTTGTGCCACGAGAACCAGAGCCAAGGCTCCCCGGTACCAGGTATAGGAGTAATGTTGGTGTTCTGTGGTTGGGCTCCGTTTTTTAAACGGAGCGTAGGTTCGACCCAGAAACAGTCAAGTGCCCCATGAGGATAACCAGGGGCGATATGAAACTTAACGGTTGTCTGCGGCGCCGACCAACCATCCGGCAGCTTAACGTTTGGTATAGTCAAAACATGTGAGCCATCCGGTAGCGGCTGCATACTGGCTCCCACATACTTCTCTTGAAGCACGTGAAGCTGGTCATCAAGAAGACTCATGCGCTACCAAAATTTGCAGGTGGCACTGTATAAAAGCGCTTGGGGCCCTTCTCCTTCTCAAGAGAAACACTAGTGGAATCTTGAATTAGCGTATCAGGATCATTACCAGCTCCCTCGAGAAATAGGCTGTAATTTGGATCAAAGCCTGGAATCATCGCTTTGATTTCTGCGCCTGTGAGAGTGTCTTTTGCTGTTTCGTATTTCTTGTTGTCCACGAAGAAGCTATTTGTCTTCTCGTGACCATGTTCATTTGTCATAAATGCACCTCTATTTATAATGAGCTTCTTGCAAAAGTCGCGACAATTTTTATACGAGCCTCAGCGGCGCCGCAACAGCGTTACCGATGGCCACAGGTCAAAATGACTGAAAACTCTCCAAAACCCCGTTTGGCGCGATTGGAAGCATTTGCGATTTTCACCCTGTTTTACGACAGTTGAAAAAGCGCACGTAATCAAATCAAGGAAATTTGCTGCTTTTTTGAGCATTTTTTATCAAAAATAGTTTTGCAAGAAGCTCTAATAAGTTGCGATAAGTAGCGAATGATAACATGCTCAAGTGGTAAGTGGATTACCCGCTCATGTCGCTTACCACCCAAGCTCGCCTGCTGCTCTCGGAATGGATTTCCTTTTTTCTTGTGGCCGTTCCGCCACGCTCCCGCCGTACCTTCGTCGAACTCCTGATCGGTTGCATGCTCAACCCGGAGGGCTGGGTTACCCGCGCCATCGGCGCCATCAGCCGCGAGGCGCACTGGACCACCTATTACAAGCTGATCGAGCGGGCGCATGTGTCGGTCGCCGACCTGTCCGTCCGCTTGCTGCAACTGGTGCAAAAGGTGTTCCCGAACGAACTGGTGAACCTGGTCATCGACGATACGCTGGTGCCGCGCTGCGCGAAGACGGGGCCGGGTATCAGCATCAAGCACGACCACAGCCGCAAAGCCAATCGGCCCACCTTTCTGAACAGCCAGTGTTGGGTCACGCTGGCACTGGTCGTGCGCGTCAGGCTGGGTTCTGCGCTGACGATACCGATCCGCTCCTGGCTGGTCGAGGAATCCGGCCAGCGCGGCAAGCTCTGGGTGGCGAGGCAGCTGATCGACTCGGTCAGGGAACACGTCAAGGAGGCACGCCTGCTGATCGACGCGTGGTTCATGCGCAAGAGCCTGATTCTGCCCTTGCTCGAACAGAAGGTGCGCATCATCGGGCAGGTGCGGCAGGATACCGCTTTGTATCTGCCGCCGGAACCGGAACCGAAACGCCGTGGGCCGAAACGCAAGTACGGGCAGCGGATCGATGCGGTCATGCTGGATGCGCTGCCCGCGCAGGAGATGGAACTGATGCTGTACGGCAAGATGCAGATGGTCAGGCTGCGCCAGGCCATCGCGGTGGCGCGATTCCTGAAGGGGGTGCCGGTGCGGGCGGTGTGGTGCCAGATGCGCCAGGACGACAACACCTGGTCGCGCCCGCGCCTGATCCTGGCGACCGAGACGGAACTGATCGCGAAAGCCGTGGTGGAAATCTACGCCGAGCGCTGGGGTATCGAGCCTTTGTTTCACAACCTGAAACGGTGGTGGGGTGTGACAAACCTGTGGCAGCAATCGAAGGCGGCGCTGGAACTGTGGATGCAGATTCGCTCCACGGCGTATGCCCTGACGCAATTGCTTGCCCTGAAGTTGTGGGAATCCTTCCCGTTGATGGAGATCGCGCCGTGGCGCAAGGGGGCGATGATCACGGCGGGACTTTTCGGGCAGTGGATGCGTATCCAATTTATCGGACTTCGCGTGCGCGATGCCTGCAACCCGAAGTCGGGGAATTTCGTGATGCCTTTCACGGGTCAGGATCAGCGTTTGCAGTGTTGAGGTGTGCGGCATCGCGTTTGTCGGTGTCGGATCGTTGTGTTTTGTGTTTGTCGTGCATCGCCACCATGGAAAATTCAGGGCGGCAGGCAGCGGCGTGTGTCTAAACTTCAGTCAGCAACAATAATCCGCTCAAAGATTGCATGGTTCACGAAGCGGCTCATATTTTTCACAACTGCAAGCGTGAGACGGTTGGACTGCGCGAAACCCGTCGTCGCGAATGGCTGCTCGAAATTGATTACGCCAAACGCGAAACATTCGCCTATACCTGCGAAACCTATAGCAGAATTCTTGAGCTTGGCGAAACCCGCTCAGCGCGTAGCAGATTTTTATCAGAACTTGCAGAGGGAGCGATGCCGCCGGACGAGCGTGTTGATGGGGCGGAGTATGTCGATATTCTTCGAGAGGCCGTTTCTGTCAGGAATGGTTGGAAGCGGATACTTGAGCGGTGCGCACCATCAGTCAATCAATTCGGCATACGAATCAACGCCTCAAACTCTTCAATCGGCACGGGTTTGCTGAACAAGTAACCTTGGTACGCGTGGCAGCCATTGCGTTCAAGGAAGTCGCGCTGTTCCTCGTTTTCCACTCCTTCCGCAACCACTTCCATTCCCAGGCTGTTGCCCATGCCAATGATCGTCTGCACGATCACTGCGTCAG
>Ga0209212_1003253_pt1 | contig 21709 bp, 17 predicted proteins | sample RifGroC2_FD_183996 | JGI IMG/M metagenome (GOLD analysis project Ga0209212, IMG submission 183996) | Groundwater microbial communities from Rifle, Colorado, USA - Groundwater C2 (SPAdes) (version 2) | ecosystem: Environmental > Aquatic > Deep subsurface > Groundwater | place: Rifle, Colorado... | reverse complement strand
ACAGGGGGTATGGAATTCCCTGGAAGGGGAATTATACGTCATGGCTTGAGCAAAAGCAAAATAGGTTACAGCAGGAAGAAAAGCAGGAGACAGAACGGCAAAAGACCTTACAGCGCGAGCTGGAATGGATCAGAATGACTCCAAAGGGCAGACACGCAAAATCGAAGGCGCGCATTAGCTCTTACGAATCGCTTCTTGAGCAACAAAGCGAAAGCCGGATAAAGGATTTAGAAATCTATATCCCACCAGGACCGAGACTGGGTAATCTGGTTATTGAGGCAGACAAGGTCACCAAGGCATACGGGGATAGTATTTTGGTAGAGGGGATGACGTTTTCCCTGCCACGCGGAGGAATCGTGGGAATCATCGGCCCTAACGGCGCCGGCAAAACCACGCTATTCCGCATGATTATTGGTCAGGAGAAACCTGATGCGGGCGCTATCCGGGTGGGTGAGTCAGTTAAGCTCGCATATGTCGAACAAAGTCGTGAAACTCTTGATCCAAAGAAAACCATATGGGAGACAATTTCGGGGGGACGTGACATTATCCGGCTTGGCAGCAGGGAGGTCAATTCCCGCGCATACGTGGCGCGTTTTAATTTTTCAGGGACAGACCAGCAAAAACCTGTAGGAGCGCTGTCTGGGGGAGAGCGGAACAGGGTGCATCTTGCCTGTATGTTGAAAGAAGGCGCCAATGTGCTTCTGCTGGACGAACCCACAAACGATCTCGACGTAAACACCATGCGGGCACTGGAAGACGCACTGGAAAATTTCCCAGGTTGTGTCGTGGTAATTAGCCATGACCGGTGGTTCCTTGACCGGATTGCCACTCACATTCTTGCCTTCGAGGGAGACAGCAAGGTTGTCTGGTTTGAAGGAAACTATTCCGAATACGAGGAGGACAGGAAAAAACGTCTCGGTACGGCCGACGACCAGCCCCATCGCATCAAATACCGGCATTTGACAAGGGCTTAATGGTAATGTATTTTCCCTTGACATGAAACACACGCACTTGATAACATGCCTGTAGAATACGCCAGAAGGGAGCATACATTGAGAACAGCGTTAACAATAAATGAAGATATTTCTTTTTCATTACCCGAGTTTCTGAAAAGAAGAAAAAGCGATGTTTCTAATCGTAGTTCAGTATGGATATGGTATGATTTTAGAAAATCAAATATTTGGCAAAACCAGGCATTATGAAAGGATATTCTTATGCTTATAGAATATATAAATAAAGCAATGAGTAAGGCAGTCTATGAGAAACTGGAAGATGGTAATTTTGTTGGTAAAATTCCACTGTGTTCAGGCGTTATCGCCTTTGGAGAAAACTTATATCAGTGTCAGGAAGAATTAAGATCAGCCCTTGAGGGATGGCTTATTGTAAAAATTAGGCACGGTGATAAATTGCCCGTGATAGGCAGAGTTGATTTGAACAAGAAAATGCCTGTTCCTGATGAGACGATTATTCATGGCTAAATGGAAACCATGTAAACGAAGGGATTTCATAAAGAAGTTAAAGAGATTCGGATTTGAACTACCAGAACCAGGAGGACACCACTTTTACATGCGCTATGGCACATATACCCTTACTCTACCAAACAACAAGGAATATTCTGTCCCGCAAGTTAGAATGCTTCTCAATGAGATTCAGCGTGGGATAGGAAAGAAAATCGCCCTTGAAGAATGGGAGAATCTTTAAAAATTTCAAAAACTAACAAACAAGTAGAGCAGGTTGGTTGAAGGTAAGTAAAACCCAACATTAACCGTTCATGACATTCAAAAATCCGTTGGGTTTTAATTTATTACATCTGGAAGATGGAGTTACTGCAACGTCAAGAAGCAAGACCTGACCCCACAGACCTTCGCTTCCCTTTACCCATTTCTCTTTCCTTTGATTTTTAATTTTGCTGAAATAATTATAAAAAAGCTTGTAATCTTCTTCGGTTTTGTTTTACTATCACTCTTAAGAAAAAAGCAATTTCCTATCATCTCATGTGAGCAATCACCAATTGAGAAAAATAGTGAGCTCTTTAGACAGATTAGCGATAAAAATAAATGGAGATGAGATTTCGTAAAACCTGCACATATATTTCAAATTTTGACATATTGGAGCAGGTTTTGAATGAAAACCTTCTTCTATAAGTAAGTTAGGTGCAAGCGTATAGGACAACAACACTGAAGACAATTAACCAAGATGGATTGTTGCGAAAACAGAAAAAACACAGAAGCTGGCAAATGAAAAACTTAACCGATTTATTAATAGAAAGTGAAAGCTTTGCTCAAAAAATAAACAGACAGTTAGATATAAGTAATTCCATTACTCAAATGCTAGAAGCGCAGAAGGAATGGACAAATCAGCTAAGTGCATTTAGCATGCACGAATCACTTCTCAAAAGCATTGGACAACATCATTTACTTTACGCAAACAATTTTTCAGGTCTTGATTCGATTGCTAAAACAATAGCAATGCAACCGAAATTCAATATTCCAACAACTGTATTTGATGCAATAAATTCAATTAGCCGTCAACACGAACAACTTTTCGGAAACCTCAGAAGCATTACAGATTCCTGGAAACTACACAATTCGGCATTTGCACAAATGAATAATTTGCAGTTTGCTTTGACTGGAATTTCTGGACAGATGGCAGCAATTGCAGCATTGCATAAACAATGGGGCTTACTGGACGACTTTAAAAGTATAAGCGAACAAGCAATTGAGATTACAAATAACATTACTGCTGACATTGCCTTAATAGAAAAAGAAAGCATACGATTTGAAAAATTAATTGAAAAGATTCTTACCTTCTTAAAACGAAACAAAAAATTTGGAACAGGTGCATTGCTGTTTCTTTCAGTTATAGTAAACTTAATGGCACTTCATCAATACTGCTATGACTTTGTAAAAGAGAAACCCGAAACTGCTACAAAAGAAGATTTGACAAAGTTAGAAAGAAAATTTCTGCAATCAATTGAAGTTAAACTCAAAGAAGAAAAAGAATATAGAACAACAAACAGAATTTGTAAAGTAACGTTGAAGCGAAAAAGTAAAACTTTGGTTTTAGCAATGCTACCAAGTGATTTTGATTTAATACTTTTACAAGTTAATCATAAATGGGTTTATGTAAGCTACATAAACCCAACAGATAATTTGCCACAAACTGGTTGGGTAATGAAAAAGTATTTGAACCAACCGAAATAAAAATTACAGAACAGAAATGACATTAAAACTCAATAACGACAATACTTTACAGGAACGGTGGACAAGAACGCCAGCACCTAACAGCACATTGGTGCAAGTGGGGTTTCGGTGGTTAATTGAACATTCTACCTCGGGGGCATGGTCATGGGCATGGGGTCATGGGCATGGGCATGCAGGCATGTGCAGGCATGGGGCATGGGCATGCAGGCATGGGGTCACACCTTGATTAGTGATTATTTTATCGGGCGGAAGGAATAGAGTCACCCAGAGAAAGAGGGCGCTAGGAACACATCTTAATTCTTAAATAATTGTCTAGTATATGGGGTCGAAAGGGTCGCATCTTAAATATTAAGTCTCGCAGGTTGGATTGAGGATTGAGGATTGAGGATCGAAACCAACAACCTAAAATCATATGTCCGGGCAAGGAAATAATGCAATATCGTAGATCACAAACGAATAGTAATCAATCAGGGGACACGATCAAGAATCGGGAGGGAATCAAACATAAGAAAGACTCTAAGCGGTCTTATATTACATGATTACTTGTAGACGATCAGCAGGTCTCTCGCCTCGACACAGTCTCTTGTCTTAACCAGAACCTGGCTGATCTCTCCGTCGTGTTCGGCATAAATGGTTGCCTCCATCTTCATTGCCTCCATGATTAAAAGCGGAGCATTTTGGGCCACTTTATCACCAGCTGCCACTTTCATATTGACAATCATGCCCGGCATGGGTGCGCCGACGTGTTTGATGTTTCCTTCTTCAGCCTGAGGACGCTTGATTACGGTGACAGCAACCTTGCGATTGACAATAACTATTTCACGCGGCTGGCCGTTCAGCTCAAAGAAGACGGTACAGTTTCCTTCCTCATTTGGCGGGCTTATGGCGACCAGTTTGAAAATCAAAGTCTTTCCTTCTTCGATGTCAATGGTAACTTCATCATTCATGGGCAGACCATAGAAGAAGACATCCGTGGGAATGACAGAGACGTCGTCGTATTTCTTTCTGTGCTCAGCGTACTTAATGAATACATCCGGATACATCAGGTAGGACATGAGTTCTTCGTTGGTGATGTGTCTGGAGATGCGTTCCTCAATTGTTAATTTGATTTTGTCAAGGTCCACAGGCGGAAGGTTCGCACCCGGTCTTTCAGTGGAGGCAGTTGCCCCCCGCAATAGTTTATCCTGGATGTCTTTAGGGAAACCTCCGGTTGGCTGGCCGAGACGGCCTTCGAAGAATTCTATGACAGATGTCGGGAAGGAAATATCCCTGTCGCTGTTAACGATATCCTGAGCCTTGATGTTATTTGTCACCAGAAAGAGCGTCAGGTCTCCGACAACCTTTGAAGACGGAGTAACCTTCACAATATCTCCAAAGAGCTGGTTAACATCCGCATAAACGTCAGTGATCTCATGCCATCGGTGCGCCAGCCCCATAGAATGAGCCTGCTGGAAGAGGTTGGTAAACTGCCCGCCCGGAATTTCGTGATGGTACACCTCGGCAGTGCTCGACTTTTGAATGGATTCAAACGGCGCGTAATACTCTCTGACTACTTCCCAGTAATCCGAGAGTAACCCCAAGGCTTTGAAGTCCATACCCGTATCGCGTTCGTGGAATCGCATCATTTCCACGAGAGTATTGAGATTGGGCTGAGATGTTAGTCCTGAAAGGGGACTCAGGGCGGCATCCACGACATCAACACCGGCTTCCGTAGCCTTGACGAGAGTGGCAATCTGACCGCCCGATGTGTCATGGGTGTGAAGATGTATAGGGATCTTCATCTCTGACTTCAAGGCGCTCACCAATTTATAGGCAGCATAGGGTTTCAAAAGCCCGGCCATATCCTTAATCGCCAGAATATGAGCGCCATGGGATTCCAGTTCTTTTGCCATTTTTATGTAATAGTCCAGCGTATACTTTGTCCGTTTCGGATCCAAAATATCTCCCGTATAGCATATAGCGGCTTCACACAGGGCATTGGTTTCCAAGACGGCATCCATCGCCACTTTCATGTTGGTAACCCAGTTCAGAGAGTCAAAGACACGGAATATATCTATACCGCTTTCTGCCGCCTGTTTAATAAATGCCTTGACGACATTGTCAGGGTAATTGGTATACCCAACGCCATTAGAGGCCCTGAGCAGCATCTGAAAGAGTATATTGGGCGCAAGATTGCGCATGGAACGGAGTCGTTCCCAGGGACATTCCATGAGAAATCTCATGGTGGTGTCAAAGGTTGCCCCACCCCACATTTCAAGCGAAAAAAAATCAGCATGGTTTCTGGAATAGACCTCGATTATTTTCAGCATGTCTATAGTTCTCATGCGGGTAGCCAACAGCGACTGATGCGCGTCACGGAAAGTCGTGTCCGTCAACAGCAGTTTTTTCTCTTTGAGGATGTGCTGGGTGAATTTTGTAGGCCCCATTTCCAGAAGGAGGTCACGACTGCCTTTGTGTCCGGGATTATTATGGTCAACAGCTGGAACCGGCGCTTTGCGGCGGCATACAGACTTCGGTGTTTCCTTGATGAGAGAATGACCGTTGACCGTGACGTCTCCCATAAAACGCATGATGCAGGTAGCACGGTCCCTGCGGATCGGAAAGTTGTAAAGATTGTGCGTTTCGTCAATGAAACGCGTGGTGCATTTGCCTTTCAGAAAATCTCTGTGGTTTATCAGATTAATGAGAAACGGAATATTGGTTTTTACACCACGTATCCGGAACTCATGCAATGCCCTGTCCATACGGTGCGCTGTTTCCTCAAAACAGGTTCCAAAGGCCGTGACTTTTACGAGCATAGAGTCGTAGTATGGCGTTACAAGAGCGCCTGAAAAGGCCGTCCCGGCGTCAAGACGGATGCCCATGCCACCGGCAGATCGGTAATGCTGGATGCGACCGTAGTCTGGAATAAACTTGTTAGAGGGGTCTTCTGTGGTAATCCGGCACTGGAAGGCAATGCAATTAATGTGAATAGCTTCCTGGTTCGGTATGCGGATTTCCGGTGAATTAAGAGGGAAACCTTCACTGATTAATATCTGTCTTTTAACCAGATCGAACCCTGTTATAGTTTCAGTAACGGTATGTTCGACCTGAATTCTGGGGTTGATTTCGATGAAATAATACTTATTGGTTTCCGTGTCGAGAAGAAATTCTACGGTACCGGCATTATCATAATTCACAGATTTGCATATTTTCACGGCCGCATCACAGATGCGCTGTCTGAGGCTTTTTTCAAGATTTTGCGCCGGGGCAATCTCAACAACTTTCTGATGTCGTCTTTGAAGAGAGCAGTCGCGTTCGAACAGGTGTACAATATTATTGTACTTGTCACCGAGAATCTGCACCTCTATATGACGCGCCTTTTCGACGTATTTTTCAATGAAACACTCCTCAGAACCGAAGGCTGTCAAAGATTCACGCTGCGCCTCATTCAGGCGATGGCTCAATTCCAACTCGCTTCGAACCACGCGCATACCGCGGCCGCCGCCGCCATGAGCGGCCTTGATTATGACTGGATATCCCAGATTATTGCAAAAAGACTTTGCCTCGTCCAGGCTTTTAATAGGATGATTAGATCCGGAAAGTATGGGAACCTGTGCTTCCCCGGCAATTTTCCTGGCCGAGGTTTTGTCGCCAAGCGCCTGAAGAATTTCCGGACGGGGACCTACAAAGGCAATGCCTGCCTGTTCACAGGCGCGGGCAAGGTTGGCATTCTCTGAGAGAAACCCGTAACCCGGATGTATGGCATCAACTTTCTTGTCTTTGGCAAGCTGAATGATTCCATCTATATCCAAATAAGCCTTGACCGGCTCCTTACCCTTTCCGATCTGATACGCTTCATCTGCCTTAAATCTGTGAAGTGCAAAGCGGTCTTCGTGGGAATATATCGCCACGGTTCTGATACCAAGCTCATGCGCTGCCCGGAAGACCCGTATCGCTATTTCACTACGGTTGGCAACGAGAAGCCTTTTGAATTTTCTGATTTCCATAAAAAACCTTTACCTAGCGTCTCCTGAAATATTTAGTTTATCTGAAGGTGTCATTTGAGAACATTCTCTTTAATATTTGGAATATTATATAATATCAATATTTATATGTAAATACGTAAACAATTCAACGTATGAGTCTCATCAAACAGGGATGGATAGGTGGGGTATGTTCCGGATCATAATTTTAACAGTATAAATCCGGAGAGTACCGGAAAGAGCTACAAATGAAACACTTGAAAATAATCTTAAAGACTAACAACAAAATCAGGTTGATTCCCTCCTCTAAAATACGTACAATAAGGCTAAAATAGTGTAAGGACCATTATAAAAGGAGGTAACCGTGCGTATAAGTGATATTCCAGAAATTGCCAAATTAAGTGCGCAGGAAAAAATCCTATTGGTTGAAGATATTTGGGACAGCATAGCTTTGGATGAGTCTGTATTACCCATTCCACGTAGCCATATAGATGAATTGGATAGAAGGCTCAGAATGCATGAATCTGCTCCTGGAAACCTTTTAACTCTCGAAGAACTTCAGGCAAGAATAGAAAACACGCCATTTATTTTATGATAAAAGATGACCAAATTGTTGTATTTGGGCTTTTTCATTGTGCACGTGATCCACGCTCGATCAGAGCGAAACTCCACGATCGCGAAACACCATAATAAATTAACAATCAAGTCGAGCAGGTTGGTTGAACGCAAGTGACGCCTATCATTAACCGTTCCTGGCATTCAAAAATCCGTTGGGTTTTAATTTATTACATCTGGAAAATGAAGCTACAGCAACATCAAGAAGCAAGACCCGTTCCTGAAAGTTTTGATTTTTTAAGGAGAATTTCACATGGTCTTTTTACGTTTTTGTACAACAATTATTGGCTTGGTTATGATCGCCCCATTTTTGGCATACTCCGGGCATCTCGACAATACAGTTGTTCCCACCGCAGGGGACTCAGATGTGCTTAATGGGAAAACCTTCTCGGAGCTAAACAGCACCGACATCCGGGGATTGATTACGGGAACCCAAGCTCAGAACATAGTTCAGAGTTCAGTACAAAAAACCTGCCAGACTACTTCTTATGTGACAGGGGATGACGCGAATTCGAATAAAGGGGTAGCTTCGCCCAGTCCCCGCTTTACGGACAATAGTAACGGTACAGTAACGGACAACCTTACCGGATTGATATGGCTGCAGAATGCCAATGTAGTGGGTGCGAGAACCTGGGCAGATGCCCTGACTGATGTGGAGAACCTGAATAGAGATGGAACGATGAATGGAACTTCTGCCGGTGATACGAGCAACGGTGGCAGTCACCAAACAGACTGGCGTCTGCCGAATAGGAATGAATTAGCAAGCCTGACTGATTCAAGTAACAACAATCCTGCCCTTCCATCGGGATACTCTAGCTTCTTTAGCGGCGTACAATCGGACAGCTACTGGTCGAGTGATACCCTCAAGGGCGGTGTAGCCTATGCGTGGATCGTAAACATGAGCGATCACGGCATCATGGACACTGCCCATAAGACTGAAACTTGCTATGTATGGCCTGTTCGCACAGGAAAAAAGTAATCTAATACTTTGCAGACAGATTCCGCATATTATCGAATTTTTGTTTTACCTTTGAATTGACTGTCGTAATTCCTGATAATCTCAATTGCCACACCCATTTCCATATTACCTGCCATATATGAGACAGTCCCTGTATGATCAGGGCAGTAGCAGTAACCGCCTGGGATTGGCCATTCGATGCATGGACATCGCGGATCGATCCGTGGGTCAAAGTTGATATAGCACCACGTGGGCTTTGTTGAAGCGCCCAGGCCCACACCGTGCACTACCTGCTGGAAGTTATTTTCAATGCCGGTATGTGCTTTCCCTGCATTCATAGATTCTGTGGATAAATAAGCAACCACGGCAAGCATAAGGCACAGGAGAATGCTTAAAAATAAGAGAGATTTTTTGTTCATAATTCATTTTTCACCATGAATTTTACTTAAAATATCCCGTAAAGATTGGATGGACGTTTCTGCTGCTTCCAGACGTTCCTGTAAGTCAAGGATCGCTTCTTCGGTAACGAAGGCGCTGCTGCCATAGCCCATAGTGCTTACGGCGTGAAGGATATCGAGAGTACTCACAATACCCACAACCTGTCCCTTGTCCTGAATAATAATCCTGTGGATTTTTTTGTCATGCATTATCTTTGCAAGGCGGTCTATCGTATCATCCGCCTGCGCTGTAATGACATGGGAAGTCATGATATCTTTTACCACCGTCTTTCCAAAACCTTTTGCCTTTGATATTTTCTCGAATGCCTTTTTTTGTTTTCCATTGGTGTCGCTATAAAATGATTTTTTGCTGCTGAGCCCTCGTTTTTTGCTTATTTTCTCATCGTATTCAACAATATCAGTCTTTGAAACGACGCCAACAAGTTTTCCATCTTTATCAACGACGGGTGCACCGTTAATATGGTTTTTGATCAAGATTTTTATGAGTGAAGGGATAGGTGTCTCCGGATGGACACAGACCACCTTTTCCGTCATTAAATCTTTTGCCACAAATTTATACGTAGACATAGTCGATCCTCCATGATGTTTACAAATTTTCTTTTTTGACAGGATTTACAAGATAAAACAGGACGTACTATAGTAAACGCAATAAATGTGGTTACATGCAAATGTCATTGCGATAGCGATAGCCCGAAGCAATCTTGATGGTTTGGATTGCTTCGCTGTCGCTCGCAATGGTTTCTTATTGCGTTCACTATAAATACCTGTACAAAATGTAAATCAAGTTATTCCGTTTAAGTCCCCCTTAAAAAAGGGGGATGCAGGGGGTTGTATTTTTTCCAGGCTATTCCCCATTTTCATGAGGACAAGTTTACAACCCCCTCGCCCCCTTTACTAAGGGGGATTTTTCATCACTTATGCCATATCATCCGCTTAAATAAAATGAAAAATTCATACGATAAATTTAACGTCTTTTCTGTGTACTCTGTGCGCTCTGTGGTAAGCTGTTATCTCCTTTTTTACATAATCTTTGCAAGAGGGTGTAGGTATTTTTAAAGTTTTTTTTGCCATCGGGATGATGGGAGATATAATCATTCAGGTATCGAAATGCCTCTTCGTAACGCTTCTTTGCAATGTAATTATCCAGGAGTAAAATAACAGGGCGGTTATCATACGGGTTACACGTCAATGCCTGTTGACAGTATTTGATTGATTTTTCGTGCTTCATCTCATTATTTGCATTGCGTGCCTTATATAAAAATATCTCTGCAATAAGTTCCAAATCGTTCATAACCTTCTTCTGGGGGTTATCCCTGTCTGCATTTTTTACAATGCCATCGCTATGGGTATGTTCAAAGTAGTGTTTCTGTTCTTTAACTAAGAGCATATTATAAATATGGCCGGGAACAAAGATATTTTTTATGACTATGCCAAAGCGCCTGCAAATAATAGTGTATCGGATTGCATAAGAAAGGCAATTTCCTACCCTGAGATTAAGCGTATCTCTGATATCATAACAATCATTGTATGTCCCTTCATTAGCGTTTCTTTGTAACCAGTCGAATAGGAACTGTGCCTTAGTTAATGGGTCTGTTATATTATTAACGCATGTTTCCCGACTGATTCGGGAGATGAGGGTGTCGATCTTTGTTAGATACGACTGCATTTTTTTATCAGTGTCTACACCGGATGCAATAAGACAAGCCTGTTCGAATGGCATGTCCAGCCGTCCGTCCTGGATATCACATATCAACGATGCTTCCAGTCGATTCGGGTCTTTTTTGTTAATAAATTCTGTGTACTGTGCGGAATGGCAGCCTATAAGAAACATCAAGGATGTGATGAACAATCCTATTATTGATAGAGAACGTTTCATGTGCTATTCTAACCTGGCTTTAATTGAGGTAAGTAATTTTTCTTGAGTAAACGGTTTTTCCAGGAAGACCAGAGTGGGGTCTATTTCAAATATCGTTTTATACGAACGAGGTGAAAAACTGCTTGCAATAATGATGGGAATTCCGGCATAGGATGGATCTGATTTCAATTGTTTAAGAAAGGCATCGCCAGTCATTTCATCGAGTAACAAGTCAAGAATGATGAGGTCGGGTTTGTCTTCCTTGATTTTTTCAAATGCCTGTTTCCCATCAAGGGCGCGATTGACTATATAATCAGTCCCTTCGAACATCATCGTGTAAAAAAAGAAAAACTCGTCTTCGTCTTCGATGATGAGTATTTTTCTACTCAAAGTATAGCTCCTTTTTGATTTTATAGTTTACGAAGCACCTTCTTGAGCGACGGGTAAGGTGAATTTGAATGTGGAGCCTTTTCCGCGACCCTCACTTTCCACCCATAAATGTCCCTTGTGGACTTCAATGATGTTTTTACATATCGCAAGACCTACCCCTGCGCCATCCGCCCTCGGGCGTTCTTGGAAGAATCTTTCGAATAATTTTCCGAATTGCTCTTTTGGCAACCCGATACCAACCCCTGTATCTTTTACGGCGAATTCTATGCTGGCATCTTTTTGTCCCAGGAATACGTGTATTTCGCCTCTTTCAGTATATTTTATGGCATTATCTATGAGGTTGGTAATTACACGCTGAATTTCTTCCCTGTCGCCGATTACTGCCGGCAATCCTTGATTCACGTGATTTATTAAAGCCAATCCCTTTTTTTCAGCTAAAAGCCTCATTGTTGTGACTGTCTGTAAAACGAGCACATCCATTAGGATGGGTTCCTTCCTAAACACCATTCTGCCTGATTCCAAAACAGAGAGGTCGAGTATACTTCCTATAGTCTTTCGTAATCTTTGCAAACTATCGTTAATAATCTTGCTGAATTTTCCTTCTTTTGAACGGTCTATATACTCTTTCTTTACTTCCTTGGACCAGAGATCGATTGCCATTTGTACCTGTGCAACGGGTGATTTAAGCTCATGAGATACGTCCCGTATCATTTTATCCTTCATCTGATCGAGGGTCAGTAATTCTTTATATGCCCTCTCCAGATTGCTGCTCTGTTTTTCCAGCTCTTGATTCATACGAACCAGGTCTTTTGTCCTCTCCTCCACAGTCTTCTCCAGATTGGCTGTATAGTTCTTGAGTATCTGTGTTTTTTCTTCCAGGAAACTCGCCATTTTATTGAAGGAATTAGAAAGTTCTCCGATCTCGTCGTGGGAGGTGGTTTTTACACGTTTACTATAGTCGCCTTCAGAAATGCTTTTTGTTACTTCCGTGAGATATACGATAGGGTCAGACATTTTTTTCCCAAAGAAAAAAGCGGAAGATATGACTGCGATTGTCACTATTAACATAATTGAAGAAACGATTGCATGAAGTCTTTTAACCGGTCCATAACCTTCAGCCACATCAATTTCTGCAATAACTCCCCAGTTAAGTTCCGGTATCCATTGCCAGAAGCCCAGCACCTGCGTGCCTCGATAATCCATGTACCCCTCTCCATCATATCCACTATTTCCCTTCAGGCATGCATCAACACTTTTCGTAAATTTTCCTGTCGCAGTATCCGTTACTCTGAGTTCGAGAGTCGTTCTTTGCTGGACGATCCCAAAATCTTTAAGGTCTTTTAAAAACTTGGATTCAGAAATCATAAATCCATCCCTATTGATTAAATATGTTTCACCCGTTTCCCCCAAGTGGACGCTCCTCATGAGTTTGCTGATCTCCATTACATCCACCCTCAGACATACCATGCCGATAACCTTATGCTCATAGATAACCGGAGTGGAGATATAGAGGGTTGGCATACCAAGTTCGAGTTTTCCGTATTCATTTTCCAACGGAATCACAGAAGGTGAAATATCCGATACAAAGGTACTGCCGCTGACGGCCTTTTGAAAAAATTCAAACCCTGCCACATTGGTAATTACTTTTCCGGTAGAAGTTGTAACCTTTAAATCCCCATGACGGTCACAAATAAAGATTTCTTTGTAGCCGTAAACCTCTCTGAGGGAATTTAAATGGTGGAGCAGTCTATAAAAATTTTCACTCCCCTCGGATTTATATATGACGCCGGGTACATTCGGGTTTTCGGCAACAATCCTGGCATCTGCCTTTCTTTCCTCGATCCATCGCAAAATGAGTTCCGTCTGCTTGTGACCGACACCTTCGAGGTTTTGTATCAGTGCATCCTGTAACGCCTTTTTTTCAGTGGGATAAATGAATATCCTCATGATAAAAATAGGAAATACAGAAAGCAGGATTGAAAAAATGATGATCTTCGTTCGTATAGATTTGTAAGAAGGAATATGAAATTTCCTTAATATTTGAAGGAAGATATTTTTTGGAATTATATATTTTTGCAGGATCTGTTTTATGGCAGTATTCATTCTATAAAATAACAGATTCCACGAATTGTTTCTATTGGGATTTATTTCTGACAAAAGAAGGGATGTTCTTCATATATTGTTCAATCAGTTCAACAGTAATTTCTGTAACACCCTCTTTCGTAGCATAGGACTCAATTGCTTTTTTGGCTCTGCCCCGAACAAATATTGGCGCTCTTTCCAGACGTTGTTTAGCCTCCTCCGTCCATCTCAGCGATGGAGGGGTTTCTTTTTTTGCCCTCTCATCAGATGCCTTCAGATATGCCTGGAATTTTGTAACGATACCCTCATTTCTGGCAGTTCGTTCACCAAGAAACGTCTTAATCTGGTCAATGACTTCTTTTTTATGTGCGCTCTTTAGCTTTTCTTTGGCCTTGTCCCAGGCATCCATACGAAGTTCATCAAATCCAATATTCTTGATACGTTTAGAAGCAAGCTTCATAGACTCATCCCTTATTTCAGAGAGGAAACCGGAGGTAATTTCCTTGAAACCATGCAGTCGCGCCTTTTTCTGCATGAGTTTGTAAATGCCAGGTCGTACAAAGTCAGGAGCATGTTCCACACGTTTCCTGGCCTCTTCAGTCCATGGTATCTCTTCGTTCTCTTGTAACTGGCTATTATTTTCAATAGGATGCGCGTCTTTATTTCCATTCATAGATTTTGGGAATGCCGTCTTCCTGTTTGCTGTCATTTCTTCGCGTGCAACCTTCATTATTTCTAATGTTATTTCCTGATGATTATTTTTTGCAGCAAAGCGTTCTACATTTTTGATGACCATGCCTCTGCCAAAAGAAGGGATTTGTTTGAGGATATTTTTTGCTTCCGGACTCCAGTTCATAGTGAAATTCTCTTCCGTTCCAAACGTTTCCGATGTGGACAGACGGATGACGTTGTTACCGTATTTCCCGGGGATATAATTACACCATTCATCCTCGTCCATTTGATTTCCCGTTGTAGCCAGCGCCCGTGCACGACATCCCTTGCAAATATCCATAAACTCGCATACACCGCACCTGCCGTTGAGGGTGGCAAACCGCAGGGTTTGGAAATCTGTGGTATCTTTCCAGATTTCTACAAAACTCCTTTCTCGCACATTTCCAGACACATTGGGCATATAAGGACAGGGAGTGATATTGCCTTCCGGTGTAATCCTGCAATAATGAGTGCCGGCAGGGCAGCCGCCCGCATACGCCCTGATGAGTGGAGAAGAGGTATCGTGTTCATAGACAATTCTTCGATAGTGGGGAGCGCATTTTGCCCCTACCATCATCTTTCCCTGATATTTTATGTGTATGTCATAAAGCTGGTGCAATGCCTGGTCGTACTGTTGTGGCGTAATATCTGTCAGGTCTTGTCCCTTTCCGGTACACACGAGAAAAAACAGGTTAAAAACCTTTGCGCCGAGGTTGTAAGAAAATTCAACAATATGGGGAATTTCATCAAAATTTTCTTTGGTGACTGTGGTTTGTATTTGAAACCCGATACCCTGTCTCCGGCATGCCTCAATTCCATTAAGGGTGTCATCCCAGGCGCCTGGAATTCCCCTGAATGTATCATGTCTTCCGGGAACTATAGAGTCAAGACTGATGCCAATCCCCGTTACCCCGCTTTCCTTGAGTTTCTTTGCAATATCATCGTCGATCATATTCCCGTTTGTTCCCAGTACTACCATCATTCCCTTCTGAGAGGCATAAGAGGATAGGTCGTAGATGTCTTTTCTTAATAAAGGTTCTCCCCCCGTAAGTATCAATAACAGGTTTGGATTAAGCTCTGCCATTTGATCTATGAGCTTATATCCTTCCTGGGTGCTGAGTTCACTGACAGATTGGTTGGTTAAAGCATTTGTATCAAGGTAGCAATGGCTGCAGCGCAGGTTGCACCGATAGGTCGTGTTCCACGAGATTGCGTATGGTTTGTAATCCATCTGTAATGATACCTTTTAACACGGAGTATTTTAGGAAAACAACGTCAAATGATATATCATAGTGATTTAAAAAACAACAAATTTTATCTGTTGTGTAATGGATTTCGGTAAACTAAAATATGCTGGTTTTAAATTTCTCAGGTGTTTGGTATTATTCTCGAAATCTTATTGAATTCTATTTATAATAATTTTCAGGGTGAATGATGTGAATTACTATTCCATGGTTCCTTTTTAAAGGGGAATGATTTTCTGAGGGAGTGTGTGCCGTGAACGCACCAAAAGTAGGTTTAAAACGACTCGAAACCGTATGGTTCCAGGTAACGGGCGCCCTTTGTAATTTACAGTGCTCTCATTGTTTTATTTCTTGCGGACCGAAAAATAAAACACATGAGATGATAACAGTAGATACTGTCCGGTGGTATTTAAAAGAGGCATCAACGCTGGGAGTAAAAGAGTTTTATTTTACGGGGGGAGAGCCATTTCTGCATCCTCAGATTGCGGACATTATAAGAGAGACTTTGAACTACGGTCCGGCAACCATCCTCTCTAATGGCACTCTGATAACAGATAAGGGTGCACAAACCTTTAGCCAGATATCTCGTAATTCCAAACATAAATTGGAATTCAGAATAAGTCTTGAGAGTCCTATTGAAGCAGAGAACGACCAGATACGGGGCAATGGCTCTTTTCAGAGGGCGATTAAGGGTATTCGAGCTTTGTTACATGCGGGTTTCAATCCCATTATTACAACGGCAGACTGGTCAAAATACGAAAAGTTTGCACAAGAAACCGATGCGGGATTTAGATCATTGGCAGGTTCTCTCGGCGCCCCGCAATTGAGGTTAAAAAAATTACCTTTAGTTCTTTTAGGACGTTCCGCTGAATTAATCAGACCTTACGACGATAGCGAACGAGTTACCGGGAAGTGTTTTGATAACTTTGATATAAATAACCTCCAGTGTGCCACCAGCCGAATAGTAACCAGTAAGGGTGTCTTTGTTTGTCCCATACTTATTAACGACACAAAGGCGTTGATGGGCTGGACACTAAAAGAATCCCTCAAACCATATGCGATGGAATCGCCTGCCTGTTATACCTGCAGGATGTCGGGATTAACCTGTAAAAATGATGGTTCACATTCATACGAAACGGGCATCTCTCCAAATGATGAAGAGGTAAAGGGCATTGGGAAAGACACCGTCAGGAAATCAGTTAATAAATTTTATAGTACCGCTGCCAATCAACCCCAAAAAGAACTGTGTTGTCCAACCAGTTATGATTCTGCTGATTTATCACATATTCCCCAGGAAATATTGAATATTTCTTATGGGTGCGGCAGTCCTGTGACGCTGGCCCAAATTGAATTAGGAGAGTGCGTGCTGGATTTAGGCTCTGGCGGGGGTGTGGACTGTTTTATTGCTTCTAAAATGGTAGGTGAGAGGGGGCGTGTTGTAGGTATCGACATGACTGACGAAATGCTGTTAAAGGCCAATGCATCGAGAGAAAGCGTCGCAGAGAAACTTGGCTTTAATAATGTGCGGTTTTTAAAAGGGTTTCTGGAAGAAATACCCCTGGCAAATGACTGTATTGACGTGGTTACGTCTAATTGTGTAATTAATTTGTCTGACCAGAAGGAAAAGGTTTTCCAGGAGATATTCAGGATATTGAGAAAAGGCGGCAGGTTTGTTATATCCGATATTTTCTCTGATAGGGAAGTCCCTCTGCAAATGAAACAAAATAGAAAGTTATGGAGTGAGTGCATATCCGGGGCAATTACAGAGGTTGCATTTGTTAATAAAATAAAGGCAATGGGTTTCTATGGGCTGGAGGTAATTAATCGTTATCTTTACAAGGAGGTGGAAGGATTTTCGTTTTATTCCATAACCGTAAAGGCATATAAATATAAGAAATCAAAGGAATGTATGTACCTAGGTCAATATGCTACTTATAAGGGGCCTTTCAGCTTTGTTTCAGATGATGATGGGCATACCTATCCCGTAGGAATTCCTGTGGAGATATGTACCGATACGGCATGGAAGCTTTCGAATCCTCCGTATAAAGGGATGTTTATCCTGTCGGATACACAGAATATAGAGGTGGAGAAGCCGTGCGGGCCTAAATGCTGTGAGTGATAAAGCGAGCATACCCAAAAAAGTGTTTTTAAATAAATCTAAATTTACGTTAAGGACAATATTTTAGGGAAACTACAAAGTGATTGAGATAAAACCTGTAACTGGAAAAATTGATGCAGTAGTAAGCGTACCGGGTTCGAAGAGTTATACAAACCGTGCGCTTATAACGGCAGCGTTAGCTGATGGAGAATCCACAATAACCAATGCACTTTTTAGCGATGACACCAAATATATGGCGTCCAGCTTGAATGCGTTAGGGATACCAATCAAAGAAGATTCAAATGCTAACAGATTTGTCATAAACGGTAAAGGTGGAATTATTCCGGCGAAACAAGCAAATCTGTTTATCGGCAATGCAGGGACTGCCATGCGGTTTTTAACGGCCATGCTAACCCTGGGTAACGGGGTTTATGAAATTGATGGTATCGAGCGTATGAGGCAAAGACCGATACAGGATTTGCTCGACGGTTTAAAACAGCTTGGGGCAGATGTCGTGTCTAAATTTAATAATGATTGCCCGCCTGTATTAATCCGGGGGATAGGATTACAAGGCGGTTCGGCTGTTGTGAAGGGGGATTTGAGCAGCCAGTATTTTAGCGCCCTGCTTATGACAGCGCCTTATGCAAAAAACGATGTATCCATAAAAGTAAAGGATGACCTGGTTTCGAAACGTTATGTGGATATGACGATAGCGTTGATGGGTCAATTCGGTGTAACCGTTGAAAACAACAGTTACAGAACGTTCTTCGTAAAATGTGGACAACAGTATAAGGCTTTACGGTATGAAGTTGAGGGAGATGCATCAGCAGCTTCGTATTTTTTTGCAGCCGCAGCCATCACAGGTGGAAAGGTGAGGGTTGTGGGTATTGGAAGTAATTCCTTGCAGGGGGACATACATTTCGTAGACGTTTTGAAAAGTATGGGTTGTAAGGTTACAAATAATGCCAATTGGATTGAAGTACAGGGTGATTCGCTGCACGGGATAGATGTTGATATGGGTGATATGCCGGATGTGGTGCAGACATTGGCCGCTGTAGCGGTATTCGCCCGTGGTAAGACGCGGGTAAGAAATGTAAAAAATATGCGTATAAAAGAGACAGACCGTATTGCTGCGGTGGTAAACGAACTGCGCCGGATGGGTATTTCAGCGGTAGAGTATGAGGATGGCTTTGAGATCGAGCCGTCTACACCAAGGCCGGCTGAGATAGAAACCTATGATGACCATCGTATGGCCATGAGTTTTGCATTAATTGGATTGCGTGCAAATGGGGTTAAAATAAAGCATCCCGAATGTGTATCAAAAACATTTCCCGATTATTTTCAGATGTTAGAGGCGTTACGAGGCGATTTGTAAGTTGATAAAATACTATGGCTACACCAGACGTTGATGAGAAATATATGGCGTTTGCCCTGGAACTGGCTGAAAAAGGGCGGGGAAGGGTAGAACCGAATCCCATGGTAGGCGCTGTGCTTGTAAAAAACGGTAAAATTATGGGAAAAGGCTATCATCAGGCATTCGGTGGGGCGCATGCCGAGATTCACGCAATACATGAGGGTGGAACGAACAGCAAAGGGGCGACACTCTATGTGTCTATGGAGCCCTGTGCGCACTACGGCAAGACGTCGCCTTGTGTTGATGCAATTATTAAGGCAGGTATCAAGAAGGTAGTGGCGGCAGTTATTGATCCGAATCCCATTACCTCCGGGAAGGGAATACAAAAACTGAAAGAGGCAGGAGTCGAAGTTGTGGTGGGTATAATGGAAATGCAGGCTAAAAGACTCAATGGCCCTTTTTTTAAATTAATGCAAAAAGGATTACCCTACGTAACCGTGAAATGGGCGATGTCAATTGATGGCAAGATCGCCGCACACACAGGAGAATCCAGGTGGATCACATCTGAAGAATCGCGGAAATATGTGCATAAGATTCGTGGGCAGATGGATGGTATTTTGGTGGGGATCAATACCGTCGTGCGGGATGATCCGTTACTGACCTGCAGGATTGAAGGGGGACAAAATCCGAAGAGAATTGTTGTGGACAGCAATGCCGTACTTCCTATAAATTCACGTCTTTTAAGCACGATTAACGAAGGCGAAATAATCGTTGCGGTATGCAAAAATGCGCAACGGATTCGTATTGAGAAACTTGAACAACTGGGGTGTAAGATTGTTCAAACGGAAGATATAAATGGCCGTGTAGATCTGCACGAACTCTTTCAACGACTTGGTGAAATGAAGTTAACGAATATTCTCGTGGAAGGGGGGAGCAGGGTTATCACCTCTGTGATAGAAGACCGGCTTGCCGACAGGGTGATGGTTTTTGTTGCGCCAATTATCATTGGGGGTGAGGGTGCGAAATCACCCGTGCTTGGGACAGGTATAAACAAAATAAGCGAAGCTGCAGAAATAGATGAAGTTGAAATAAAAAGATTTTCAAACGATATTGTTATTGAAGGTACTTTGAAATACCATAGCTAACGAATATCGTTTTGTAAGGATAAAGTCCACGAAAGAACCACAATTGTCATACTGCTTCAGAGTGGTACGACAACTGTGGTGTCTTTTGTTTCCGTAATGGTAATAACTGCAACAGTAAAATTTTAATCTCGAGGCTTCTTGGAAAGTAATATCGGGGAATAAGTTTGGCAGTATATTCAATCAACCATTATGAGTTATCCAGTTCACCGTCTTCGTCGTCTAATGCCCTTTCTATTTCAAATTCAATCTCTCTCCTGGGTTCGAGTACCAATTTTTTATATCTTTCCTTAATAAAAGCCAACCGTTCGGTTCTCTTTCTCTGATTATCCGTAGAATAATTAACGTCTAAAATCATTGCAAAACATCTCCTCAAAAACTTTACAAAACAAAATAACAAATTGAACAAACAATTTTACAAATTTCGTTGAAATTATATATTCAACTGCACTAATGTCAAGCCCAAATTGAATAAATATTTTTTCCATGCAATGACAATTGCATGAGCATATCTCAACGCAATATATTTATTTCTTTTCCTCTTCATTCATAAAATAAAAAACCCCTGGAAATCTGATTAAGATTTCCAGGGATTGTTTGCGCAGTTGCCCTGAAAAGACCGGCTTTATTCTTGTTTTTTTCCTTTAAATTTGCCGGTATAGCTTAATGTCGTGGTTTTTTGAAAAAGAGCAAAATAGGCATCTACCGTGCCTTTTATTTTTCCGCTCATGCGATTGTTTTTCAGTTTTCCTTCATATTTTTTCATCGTAAGACTTTCGATAGTCACCTCATAACCTGCCTCTTGAAACAACTCCTCGAATTTAGAAGATAAATAATCTGTGTTATATTCAAAAGACACCTTTTTGCCTTCCTGCGTAGCACTTCCTACCGCCTCGTCTTCGACATAAACGGTGCCATCTGAAATAGTGATATCAAATTCATTTGTGCCGCATGTCTTGCCTGTGGATGCATTGACACAAAATCTTTCCGTCATAGACCATGTGCCATCCAGGTCGATACTTTCATCTATCGCTGCTTTTGTATCAGATAGAAGTCCATAATTCGAGAAACACAATAAGGACGCGATAACGACCACAACAAAGAACACGATGTTTTTCATGGACTATATCTCCTTAAAATGTGATAAACGGAAACCTAACAATGATTTTCGATGTTACGCAATTGTAGCGCGAGACTTCGTCGAGAGCACTCAGCCGAACGATTTATCTCGCCTGAAGCGATTAAAAAGATAATCAATAGGAATAGGCTACAGGCAATCTCATTTTATAAATTCGCAGATTTTATATCTTCTGTGCAATCTGCGAAATCTGTGGTTCTTTCCGTAATTGAGTGTGCATTTTGCATCGGTAAAATCGCAGGGAGAATACCTCATTTGAATAAACATGTCAAGCATTTTTATCGATGGTAAAACAAATTTATAATCCTACCAGAACGAGTGGTTGTTCTTTTATTCCCATTCAATCGTACTGGGTGGTTTGGTGCTGATATCGTACACCACACGATTGATACCCTTGACCTCATTGATAATCCGATTTGAAACAATCCCCAGTGTTTCATGAGGGATGTGGCACCAATCGGCAGTCATAAAGTCGGTTGTTTCCACAGCACGTATG
>Ga0209212_1003252_pt1 | contig 21712 bp, 23 predicted proteins | sample RifGroC2_FD_183996 | JGI IMG/M metagenome (GOLD analysis project Ga0209212, IMG submission 183996) | Groundwater microbial communities from Rifle, Colorado, USA - Groundwater C2 (SPAdes) (version 2) | ecosystem: Environmental > Aquatic > Deep subsurface > Groundwater | place: Rifle, Colorado... | reverse complement strand
GCTTCTAACTGGGTAAAGCGTGGGACAAAAAAGCAGTAGACATCTCTCTTTCGTTTCCCGTGTCTTTTTGAAGTTTCTCGTTTTGAAGTTCATCTCGTCCTTGAGTCAGCGACAGACGCGCTTCCCACTCCATAGTTCGTTTGCGACCTTCTCGAATGTCATAAGGGCAGTAGTAAATAAGGCAACTTTGGTGTCAGAAAGCTGACGCTGGCTTCAATCTGGTAGAATCCACCCATGGATGACATCCATATACAAAGCGGCTATCGCAACAGCGTCACGCTCTTCATCTACTATGGAATGCGCGCCTTGGTTTTGTTCGGGACCAGCATTTTCCTCTTTCGCGGAAACTGGGAATCTGCAGCAGGAACCGTCCTTATCTTTATATTGATGTTTATTCCTTCAGTCCTCAAAGAGCGCTACCGATTATACTTACCATTTGCTCTTGATCTCGGAATAGTCGCCTTCATCTTCTTTACGCTTTTTTTAGGAGAAATCGGACAATTTTATGATCGCGTTCCGTTCTGGGATAAATTTCTTCATTTCCAATCAGGAATTCTTCTCGGTGCCGCTGGCTATGTGCTCGTATACATTTTGAACGAGCACCAGAAGTTTAAGCTCGACCTTAGTCCGGCCCTTATATCTATCTTTGCCGTCACATTTTCTCTTTCGATAGGAGTGATATGGGAAATGTTTGAATTCGCGGCAGATAGTTATTTTTCACAACACATCGCTAATCATCCCTATTTCCAGGAAAGTAATATTGATACGATGTGGGATCTCATAGCGGCTGGGGGAGGCGCACTGATAGTGAGCGTTGCGGGATATTTTTGGATGTTTCGCCACAAACGCCTGCCGTTTACTCCTCAGCTACTCCGGATATTTAAAAAGAGACTCAACATCAATCTCAAGTCCGATGGGGAGTCATCGTAGGTTACGAGCGACGTAGAGCGAGAGACCCGAAAGCGAGCTTTCGTATTTGGAGCGAGGAGCTCGAAATCAATAACCTGTCTGCGTCTACCTGTGCTGGCACGGCAGACAGGTGTGGTCACGCACAGGCAGACGCTCTGTAGAGTCGGAATGCATTGGTTTACAGGATTAATCAGTGCCAATTCCTGTCTATACCGTTTGCTCTGCAGGAACGAAGAACACAGCGCAAGGCGTCTTCCGCGCACTCTACACTATGTGTGTAACATTCCGGCGAACACCATTTCCGTGCCGATAAGAACAACTAAAATAGTGAGCGCAAGTACGAATCTCTGCCACTCGAATGCGATGATAAGCATTCCAAGAGAGTAGACAAAGAAGACGCTCGTAATTACTAAAAGACTGGAGTTTATGAATAGGACGGTATCCCAAAAATACTTCATGCGGAAATTATACCTTAACGCGTGGAAATCGAATATTGAGTGGATGCGAGTAACCTGCTATCGTGAACCACTCTGCTCGCCTCTACCAGCCCACCTGCCTGTTTAGTTGGGATTCTGGTGAAGCGAGTTGAGAGTAATGCCGGCGTAGCTCAGGTAGTTAGAGCATGGGACTCATAAACCCAAGGTCGCAGGTGCAAGTCCTGCCGCCGGCACACGACGCGAACAGATATTTCTGCTAGAATGCTCGTCGTTTGCGGGTGTAGCTCAGCTGGTTTAGAGCGCGTCCCTGTCACGGACGAGGTCGCGGGTTCGAATCCCGTCACTCGCGCAAAAGTAATCACCGTATCCACAAGGAGGTAAGGGGGGTAGCGTCTTCGGTGTTATCATAAATTGTATGGAGGTAGATTTGATAAGTTGGTTGGAGCAGGTAGCACAAAGCCGATGGACATGGGTGTTCGGTCTTCTCGTCGCGGCTTCCTTTTGGTGGTATTACATTCGGCGAGCGAAAAACGTCATTACCGACCCGGAAGCACGGAAACCGAAAGCGCTTTTCAAAAATTTTATCGTCGGCCAGCCGTTTCAGCTCCTCGTCATTCTCATCGTTTTAATTGCCGTTATCGCCCTCATTTCTTGGGCGTTGAATATGCAGTTGCCGGACGTGCCTTTGACTGATTGAAGCGGCCGCGTTCCAACACAAGTGCAATGGTAGAATTCCTCAATGCGCACTTCACGCGAGATATACGAAAAGTACAACATAATGCTCGCACTCCAGCTACACCAATTGCGTGTGGCGGCGGTGGGGAAATTCATCTGCGAGAATTTTGAACAACCCATCAACAAGAATGATGTTATTCTCGCGTGCCTTTTTCACGACATGGGCAACATCATCAAATTCGACCTCTCTGTTTTCCCGGAATTTCTCGAACCGGAGGGGCGCGAGTACTGGCAAGGCGTGAAAGATGAGTATGTAAAAAAATATGGCACAGATCACCATGTCGCCAATACCGCTATCGCACGCGAAATAGGCCTGCCGCAAGCCGCAGTAGCTTGCATTGAGGGCATCGGCTTTCGGAAGACAGTGTTCGTTGTCGAGCATCCCTCGTTTGAGCGGAAAATTTGTCAGTATGCCGATCTGCGTGTCGGACCCCACGGCGTGCTTTCGATGGAAGAAAGAATACAGGAAGGCAGAAAGCGGTATATCGAAAGACAAGATATGGCAGCGGACGTTGCGGCGCCACAGCAAGAATTCGACGCAGTGTTACATACCGCTCGACGATTGGAAAAGCAGATTTTCACGAACGCAAACATTCAACCAGGTGACATAACCGACAAGGCCATCGCATCGCTCATTGAGGAATTACAAAATTATTCCGTAGCGTGATAGTATCGCTCGTATTGCCCTCCTCCGCCAAAATTATAGGTGGGCTAAGCCGGAGTAGTTCCCTCCTTCGCTCAAGCTGTGCATGAGCTTCGGAAGGGCAAGCAGTAGGACTTTTCACTACCGCTTGCACTTCGAAGCTCCGGCGTAGCCGGAGCGTAGTAGTGCCGGGGTAGTTCAGTGGTAGAACGTCATCTTGGTAAGATGAAGGTCGCGGGTCCGATTCCCGCCTCCGGCTCCAGAATCAAACTCAAAGAAATCTCGCCGTCGTAGCAATGTTCCGGCAGTCACGGATACCCGCCTGCTGGCAGATTCCGCAGCCCGCGTCTCGCCCCGTTTCCGCTCTCCATACTTTTTCCTGCCTGCGCCTCGATGCGTCTCGCGGCAAGCATGCTTTTTCGCGGGCCTCCGACACGCTGAAGTGGCTACGGCCACGCAAGCGTGGGGATTCTTTTTGAAATTGAATGCCTGCCCACCGACCTGTCCGCAGAAGCTTTTGCGCAGGCGGGATCCTCTGCGCAGGCGGGAGCGGAAAACGTGGCGAGAGATATTCATGACCAGAGAATTGAGCTAAAATATAAGAATGATAACCGATGAGCTTCGGAAGTATGTACACGATGCGCGAACGTCAGGTAAAAGCCCGGAAGAAATAGCGAGAGATCTTCTTGTTTCTGGTTGGCAAGAAGCGGACGTGATGCAAGTTATCCAAGAACTTCGACAGAGCGAGCAAACGTCAAAACCTCAAAAACGGCAAGCGCGGTTGCTTGCACAACCTGCTGTAACCCTTGTACTCGCGGTCATTGTTATCTTGCTCGGTGGCACAAGTGCTTACTTATGGAATGATCGTCTTGACCTTGCGGATACAAACTCACAAAAAGTCCGTGATTTTTACGCACAACTCGCTCAATCGCAGATCGCATTTACCGATGCCGGAGAGATGGTATTCCCCGACGAGCAGAAATTCCTTACTAAAAAAGCGGAATATATCGAGAGTAAGACGAGCTTCATTGAGGCAGACCTCCGCACGATGAGCATCACGCTTTATGAGAACGGTATCGCGATCAGAGCCGTTGATATACTTACGAAAGGAAAAGAGAAAAGCTGGTGGGAAACACCTACGGGCGATTACAAAGTTCTCGGAAAGTCCGCCACTGCTTACTCCTCGATAGGCAACGTGTGGATGCCGTATAGCATCCAGTTTTACGGGAACTATTTTATCCACGGCTGGCCGTATCATGATGATGGAACGCCCGTGCCGAAAGGATACTCCGGCGGTTGCATACGCCTCGCTACGGACGACGCAAGAATTGTTTTCGATTTCGTGAAAGTTGGAACCCCGGTTCTTGTTTTGGATAATTACAAGGAATATACATCCGGCGCGCTTACGCTGAATGCCACGGATCTCGCTCCGCCGGTCGTGAACGCGAGATCTGTTTTAATCGTCGATCTTGCCTCTGGCGAGACCATTTTGGAAAAACAAGCCGAAGAGCCACTATCCATCGCATCGCTCACCAAGCTTATGACGGCGGTCGTGGCACACGAAGTCATTTATCTGGGCCGCCCGATCAAAGTCACGTCCAACATGCTCGCGAGCGTGTCTCAGATTTTTTATCCGACCGTGGGCGGCCGCTATATCGGCCTCGATTTGCTCTATCCGCTTCTCATGCAATCTTCAAATGATGCGGCCAACGTGCTTGCCGGATTTCTTGGTGAGAAAACTTTTGTGTATAACATGAACGCTAAGGCCTCATCGCTCGAGATGAGCGATACGCGCTTTGCCGATGCTTCCGGCATGAGTGCGGAAAACATCTCAACTGCACATGATTTGACGAAGCTACTGCAGTATATTTACTACAAACGCCCGTTTCTGTTTGACATCAGTAAAGGCGTCGTATTCGAAAACGTCGGTCTCATTCAGCTCGGCGATACGATATCCATCACCAACCTCAAGAACGTAAACGAATTTATCGGCAACACCGATCTCATTGGTGTCAAAAATGGCGAGACGACTGCCGCGAGGCAAACCATGGCGACGGTGTGGAAAATCCATACGGTACAAGGGGATGTGCCCGTCGCGATCATCGTACTCGGATCCGAAGACAGGAAGCGAGATACAGAGACATTACTGAACTGGCTGAAAACCAACTTTGCAGTTTTGTGATACGATGATTAATCACAGACACCGTGATTCAGAAAAATACCATACTTATTGTCGTGACCGGCGCTTTGGCTGTAGCAGGGTTGATTTGGGTAGTATTTTCCGGCACCGTGCCATTAGAACGCATAACACGGATATTTGGCGGGAGTGACGCTTCTCGAACGACGCAAGAAGAAGCGTTGCCCGAGGTTGTAGTTACGGACGGTGGACGGTTTGAGTCGAACGTAGCGAACCTTCGAGGACAATTGCCTCAAGGGTGGAGAATTGTCGAGCGAAACGCACCGCCGCCACTTGAGGGATTTGACTACGTTTCTATGGCGCTTGCTCAAGAAGGTGGAACCTGCGCCATCATCGGCACGACGCCGTCTGGGCGAAACTTAGACGCGTACAAACAAATCTCTTTCGCTGAGCGGCTATATAAAGATGACTGGCAGTGGGACGGCAGTTGGTTTGCGCCAAAGAGCACGTATGGAGATTATGAGTTTGCCGGTGACGTTAGGCAGTATCTTCCGGGAGAGATGCGGCGTTCATACAACACTCGCGACGCGTTTGTGTTGTTCGACGTCAACGGGCAAAGCGTAGCTGACGATTGTAGCAAAGATTTAGACACACTTCTTTTGTCTCTTGAAGATCACTACCAACCAATACGACTTTCTCCCGCTTCGCACGGTCGTATCACTGTTGAACGGGAACGGATTCTCTATTCTCCCGATGGCTATGATACTCACTTTGAGGTACTTAAACTTCCGACCGGCACATACGCATATGGTGGTAGCGTAGCGGCCATAGGAAATATGTTATATGCACCGTGGGCCGAGTATTCGTCGGCGAGCGAGCAATTTTTGCGCTCCGCTCTGTTACGATTGGACTTATTTGCAGGGACGGTTGGTGTGGTGCCAGGTACAGAAGAGGTCGACTCTTTTATATCCTCGGTTTATCCACTCGACGGTGACATATATTATCTGCGCGGGGATGCCATCCTAGCGCGGTGTTTAGATGGATACGGCACGTGTCTCGCCAATCTTTACAAAACACCTGCCACAGGAGGAGAGCAGGTGTTGCTTGTGGGTAGCGTGTATGGAAGAAACATCATCGGATTCAGTAAGGACGAACAAGCGCTATATCTTTCCGACAGCACGGGAGATGCAGGATGTGTAAGCATGCGATATGGTCGTTATGTCAACGGCAAAGAAGAGCGCTTTGAAACGCGAAGTGGATGCGTCGAGGGCGAGGATTACGCAAATGCCGCGAGTCTTCGAGACGATATTCAGAGAAAGATAGAGAATTCGTTTACGCCCGCCTGCGCAGCGGGAGTGAAGGATGGCTCTCTCTATCCTACGGGCATTACCGCGTCTTGCGCGACATCCATACGCTTTGCACAACCGCCCCTTCTTATATTTGAAAGCCCACGCCAAAATGCAAAGCTAAGCGCAACTCTTGATAATGAGATTCGATGGAAGTTTACTGAACCCGATGTTCTTGAGATATTCCCGCACGAAAATACGTATGTGATGTTAGATATCATATCCTCTTATGGAGATAGAACCGGTAGCGTCGGGGACGGGTATACATTAGACGAGACCATGGCAACGTGGAACATCGCAAGCTATGCGAAAAGTGGATTTTATACGCTCCCGGCGAACACCCCGTATATGATTAGTGCTTCTTTGCAGTACCAACCGATTGACTTTACTTGTGCACCCGGGCACGGCAAGGATTGTCGGCCAGTCTATTCAGAAGCGGATCAGACACTCATAGAAAAGGCGAAAATGTATAGAGCCGACAGCGGATGGTTCTATGTTTCTCCGTAAAGGAAGCCCCGCGCTGTCTCGTTAGATGCATTTTGAGACGGCGCGGGTTTTGCGCGCTGGGGCAAGCGTATTTCGGTAGCGTCTCGGGCAAAATAAGAAAATTCGCACCCCCTCGTATTCTGTCTAAAAGTAGATATATGCTATATTTTCTGCCTACGGACTTGCCGAAGTAGCTCAGTTGGTAGAGCACCGCTTTCGTAAAGCGGTTGTCGCCGGTTCGATCCCGGCCTTCGGCTCAAGACACTTTGCTATACTTCCCCCATGCAATCGAAGGCCGCTATTGAGGCGCGTATCAAGGAGGTAGAAACTGCGATGGGAGCGGCAGACTTTTGGAATGACAAGGATAAAGCGCACGCGACGGTGAAAGAATATCAGGACCTCAAGCAGAAACTCGTGGGAGGAGAAGGATATGACAAAGATGACGCGCTCGTGTCTATTATCTCCGGAGCGGGCGGGGACGATGCGGAAGATTTTTCGCGCATTCTTTTTGAGATGTACGGAAAATACGCCATTTCACGTGGTTGGAAAACGGCGCTTTTATCGTCCAATCAAAATCCAATGGGAGGGTATCGTAGTGTTGCTTTCGAAATATCCGGAGCAGGCGTATATGGAGCACTAAAGCATGAAGCGGGAGTGCATCGGCTTGTACGAATGTCGCCCTTTAATGCCGCAGGCAAGCGGCAGACCAGCTTTTCACTCGTCGAAGTTCTTCCTAAGTTACCAGATATCGGTGAAGCGCATATTCCCGAAAGTGAGCTCGATATCTCTTTCGCGCGTTCAGGTGGAGCCGGAGGTCAGAACGTGAACAAGCGTGATACTGCAGTGCGCATCGTCCATAAGCCGACGGGTCTTAGTGTTCACGTTACATCAGAGCGCAGTCAAATGCAGAATAGAGAGAAGGGATTAGCAATGCTTCGAGGAAAGCTGTGGGAAATGCGCGAAAGAGCGCGTGAGGCGGAAGAGAGAGGTCTTTCCACCGGTATTTCTACGAAAATAGAGTGGGGGAGTCAGATACGTTCATACGTTCTTCATCCGTACCAACGGGTGGTGGACCATCGAACCCTCCATGAACGCCATGATGTGGAGAAAGTCTTGGACGGCGACATAGAGTCATTTATCGACGCAAAGAAGAATTTGGACACTCAAGCTGGTACGGTATAATGCGCCCATGAACTTTCGGCCTTATGTTCACCTAATGCCTAATGCCTTGTGCCTTGTGCCTATGCCAGCATGATTTTTTACGACAAAGTTACAAAGGTGTACGGCGAAGACGGATATCCCGCCGTTGAAGACGTTACACTTACCATCGAGCCCGGCGAATTCGTCTCCATAGTTGGGCACTCCGGCGCCGGAAAATCCACGCTTCTTAAGATGCTTTTTGCAGAGATCCGACCTTCAGAAGGGGTGGTTTATTTCCGTTCTCGCGAGATAAATGGGTTATCGGGAGCGGAATTGCGGCAACTGCGGCGCAATATCGGTACAATTTTTCAAGATTTTCGCTTATTGCCTACAAAAACTGTCTACGAGAACATCGCGTTTGCGCTTGAGGTGGCGGGAAAGAGCGATGATGACATTGCAGCCGATGTGCCTCATGTGCTCGAGCTTGTGGGGCTTCCCGACAAAATGTGGAGTTTCCCGTGGCAACTCTCCGGCGGCGAACAGCAAAGGGTCGCTATCGCGCGCGCCATCGTAAATCAGCCCGATGTGTTAATAGCGGACGAGCCGACAGGAAATCTGGACCCGATAAATACGCATGACGTCGTTGAGATCCTGAAAAAGATAAACGATCTTGGCACGACCGTTCTCCTTGCGACGCACAACAAGAGTGTCGTCGATTCCGCCGGGCGTCGCGTTGTGACAATGGATCAAGGTCGCGTCGTGCGAGATGATAAAATGGGCAGATACATTCTATGAGTAACTGGGTCAGCGCAAAACGCATCGCACGGTACGGTCTTATAGGATTTATCAGGAATGGCTTTGTCTCGCTTGCCGCAGTTCTCATAATGACCATAACGCTTTTTGTGCTCGCGAGCGTTGTTATCTTTGGTGCGGCTCTGCAATCAACACTCAAACAGCTCACCGAGAACGTAGATGTGACAGTGTACTTTCTTACGGATGCTTCTGAGAAGGATGTCATGGATATAAAAACTTCACTCGAGGCCTTACCGGAAGTTGCTTTAGTCACCTATACCACGAGCGAAGAGGCCTTTACAGCGTTTCGTGAGCGGCATAAGAACGATCAGTTGACCATCCAAGCTCTGGATGAGCTAGAGGATAATCCGTTGGGTGCTTCACTTGGCGTGCGCGCGAAGCAAACGTCTCAGTATGAAAGCATAGCGGCTTTTTTGGAGAGCATGCAGGCACTCGGGGATGGTGCGGGAGTTGCGATAGATAAAGTAAATTTCTCTCAGAATAAGGCAGCCATTGATCGACTGACAACCATTATCCAAACCTCGGAACGGGTCGGTTATGTTGTCGCACTCATTCTCGCGGTTTGCTCCCTCCTCATTGCATTCAATACGATACGTCTTGCCATCTACACGGCGCGCGATGAGATAGGCATAATGAATTTAGTAGGGGCGGGACATTGGTATGTGAGAGGTCCTTTCATGGTGGCGGGTATTCTCTACGGAGTGGTGAGTGGTCTTCTCGTACTTCTACTCCTATACCCAATTATGTTGTGGCTTGGACCAGGGTCTGAACGATTTTTGGGCACATTTAATGTTTTTACATATTACACCGGCTCATTTTTCTTCCTTTTCCTCATCATAATGGGTTCTGGCATCACTTTGGGCGCTCTTTCCAGCTACTTGGCCGTACGTCGTTATCTTCGCGCCTAGATGCTTTTTGTGCGGCATACAATTCGTTTTCCACTTGCCGGGTGAAGCAAAACCATTCTTTCCCATGCTACTGTTAATGGATTAATCCGATACGGTAAAAATCAATCATGAGGCGTGCCCCTACACCAATTTTTGCATCATTGCTACAGTATTCCCGCGGTTTACATTTGCGGCTCCTCGTTTCTCGTCACATACTGATTTCGATGACTAACGTTGTATGAGCAATATAAAAACAATGCCAAAGCAAGTGTCGGGACGTGCGCGCAAGGGACATCATAAATATATTTTCGTTGTCGGCGGCGTCATGTCCGGCGTCGGAAAAGGAATTGCCACCGCCTCGATCGGGAAATTGTTGACTGCGCGCGGTCTTTCGGTAAATCTCGTCAAGGTGGACCCGTATCTTAATGTGGACGCAGGCACCATGAATCCCATAGAACATGGTGAGGTATTCGTGTTGGACAGCGGACTTGAGACGGATCAAGACATGGGAAATTACGAGCGTTTCCTGGATCGTGATCTTGGCCCCGACGACTATATGACGAGCGGCATGGTGTATAGCTCCGTCATCGAACGCGAGCGCAATCTTGGATATGATGGAAAGTGCGTGGAGGCAATACCACACGTGCGCGATGAGATAACCAATCGTCTGAAGCGCGCCGCAGAAGCGAGTAAATCAGATGTTTCGGTTATCGAGATAGGCGGTACAATCGGTGATTTCCAAAACGCATTGTTCATCGAAGCCGCGCGTGTCATGCATTTGCTGAATCCTGCCGATGTTCTTTTTGTGATGGTCTCGTTTCTCCCTGTTCCCGGCACGTTGGGCGAAATGAAAACGAAACCGACACAGAATGCCGTGCGCATGCTCAATTCTTACGGCGTCCAACCGGATATTATCATCGCGCGGTCCACACATAGACTGGATAGAAAACGGAAAGAAAAATTGGCAATTTGGTGCAATGTGCCGCCGGAGCGCATCATCTCCGCTCCGGACGTGGAATCAATCTACGATGTACCTATCAATTTCGAACGTGACAAGTTTTCTGACATTCTCCTTGAAGCGCTTGGTAAGAAGAGCGCACCGCCTGCTGAGCTTTCGGAGTGGAAAAAATTTGCCGAACATGCGCATAACGGGAACGGCACTGTGAGAATAGGCATCGTTGGCAAGTATTTCGATACCGGTGACTTCGTACTTTCTGATGCGTACATCTCTGTCATTGAGGCGATAAAATTCTCTGCTTATGATGCTGAGTATAAACCCGAGATAGAATGGATAAACTCAAAAGACATACAAGACGGAACATTACCCGTGGAATCGCTAAGGAAATATGACGGCATCATTGTTCCCGGGGGTTTTGGAGAAACTGGTATCGAGGGGAAGATACAAACGGCGCAATTCGCACGCGAGAATAAAATCCCGTACTTCGGGCTTTGTTATGGTCTCCAGATGATGGTTATCGAGTATGCGCGCAATGTCGCAGGATTGAAGAACGCGAATACGACGGAAATAGAACCCGGAACGCCGCATCCCGTGATAGACATCCTTCCGGATCAGCGTGAGAAACTTGCGCGAAAAGATTACGGCGGCTCAATGCGTTTGGGTGCCTACCCGTGTGTTTTGAAGGAGGGGACGAATGCCTATGAAGCGTACCTGCCCGTGCTCAAGAAGGCGGATGGGAAAAAAGAAATATCAGAACGCCACCGTCATCGTTATGAAATAAATCCAGAATACGTCGAGCGGCTTGAGAAAGCGGGACTCGTGTTCTCAGGACGTTGGCAGGGCGGAAAACTCATGGAAATCGCAGAATTGCCGAAGACCGAACACCCATTCATGCTCGGTACACAGTTTCATCCGGAATTGCGAGCCCGTCCGCTTTCGCCACACCCGCTCTTTTCTGCGTTTATTAAGGCGGCGATCCAACGAACGCAGAACACACGCGTGATACAGTAATCGTATGACACGGTTGGCTATCAATGGCTTTGGAAGGATTGGACGAAGTTTCTTTCGCGCTTCTTTTGGAAGACAAGAAATGGAAGTGGTGGCGGTGAATGATCTCACCAGTCCGGAGAATCTAGCGTATCTTTTGAAATACGACACGGTATACGGCCGCGCTCCATTTTCCGTAAAGACTGAAAACGGTGCACTCATCATTGGTGGCAAAACCATTCCCGTTATCGCCGAGCGTGAACCCGCAAAACTTCCATGGAAGGACATGAGCGTGGATATTGTTATTGAATCGACTGGACTTTTCACAGACGCTGGAAAAGCAAAAGCGCACATAGACGCGGGCGCTAAGCACGTCGTTATCACAGCTCCCGCAAAAGGCGAGGGCGCAGAGACCATACTCATCGGTGCGAATGAAGAAAAATTTGGGACTTGTAACATTACTTCGAACGCATCTTGCACTACGAACGCCTGCTCGCCTTTAATAGGCATTTTGAATGAGACGCTTGGTGTTGAGCGCGCTATTCTGAATACGACTCACGCATATACCACCTCGCAAGGAATTGTCGACGGTCCTGCACCGGATGATTTTCGTCGCGGTAGAGCTGGTGCGGCAAATCTCGGTCCGTCGTCCACGGGTGCCGCAAAAGCGACGACGGTCGTATACCCGAGTTTAAAGGGAAAATTTGACGGTATTGCGGTGCGTGTTCCTGTACCATCCGGTTCCATAGTGGACATTACATTTGTTCCGAAGCGTGCGACGAGCGTTGAAGAAGTGAACGATATATTAAAAGAAGCGGCGAAAAGCGACCGTTGGAAGCGCGTATTTGCTGTAACGGAAGAACCGCTTGTATCGTCGGATATTTTAGGACAGCCGTATGGAGCCATCGCGGATCTACCGATGACGCGTGTTGTGGACGGAACCCTCGTCAAGGTTCTCGCATGGTACGACAATGAAATGGGATATGCGTATGCGCTGGTTGAACATGTGATCGGAGTAAGTAAACACCTATAATCATGAATCCAGTTAGAGGCCTCGGTCGCATGAATCAAGATACTGCAACCACCGTGGCGAACCCCGTTAGAGACTGCGGAAGATACGATTCCAATATGTTAAGAAGTCACAAGTGTAGTTATGATACAGATTAAACAACAAGTATTGGTACGGGAAGCTATGCTTCCTGTCTCTAACGGGGCGAACCAAACGAGTAGCGCAGTTTCTGATAGAACAGCGAAAACGCGATCCGCCTCCAACGGGATGAAAGTATATTTTGCGGCGGACCATGGCGGGTTTCCTTTGAAAGAGATCTTAAGACCCTTTGTTCACTTGCTCGGATATGAAGTAGAAGATATGGGCGCTTTTACACTTGACATGAACGATGATTACCCAGTTTTTGTGCAAGCAGTGGCGCGCAAAGTCGCTGAAGATCCCACGCATAGACGTGGGATTGTAATGGGGGGATCAGGACAAGGAGAAGCGTTTGCGGCCAACCGTATAAAGGGAGTGCGCGCAGTTGTCTATTACGGGGAACCCGCGCGCAAACAAACGGATGCAGACGGGAGAGAGCTCGATATGATTACCTCTACTCGCGAACATAATGACTCGAATATTCTATCTCTTGCGGGGCGTTTCTTGACAGAAGAAGAAGCGAAACAGGCCGTACAAAAATGGCTTAAAGTGCCGCATAACGGCGCTGAACGGCACACGAGGCGTCATAAGATGCTGGATGGCGCATGATAGAGATTATCCCCACCGTGGTCCCGAACTCTCTTTCTGAGATTAACGAAGTGAGCGAACGATACTCCTCGTTCGCTTCTTTTTTTCATATAGATGTCGCTGATGGAAGATTTGCACCGAATACAACGTGGCTTCCATCGGAGGGAGACAGGTTGCCGAAGGGTTATTCATATGAGGTTCACCTCATGGTCTCGGACCCTCGCGCCATCGGTCTTTCTTTCGTCAAGGCGGGTGCCCATACGCTTATCGGGCACATTGAAGCATTCAGTAATACCAAGGAAGCGGAGCGAACTTTTGAGGAATGGAAAAAAGCGGGCGTGTGCAAAATCGGCGTTGGAGTGCTACTTCAGACTCCCTTAGAAGAAGTCGAACCATATCTTCCGTTTGTTGATTTTGTGCTTTTCATGACCATCGCACGCATTGGCGTACAGGGAATTCCTTTTGACGAGAGAGGAGTGGCGCGTATAGCCGAATTTAGAAGCATTCATCCAGAAGTTGCGCTTGCAGTAGATGGCGGTGTGTCGAAAGACAACATCGCTAAGCTTGCGCGCGCGGGTGCCGCGCGCTTCGGCGTTGGGAGCGCGATATCGAAAAGTACGTATCCCTCCGACGCTTATGCGTGTCTTCGGGAGTTGGCAGAAGGAGCATAGCCGGCTTCACGTTCTCGCTTGTGGATAAGTTTACTTGCCTCTTTTCTGGCGGACATTACCATTGGGGACATATGGACGACATTAGATTTAGCTCGGATCAGAATGATGAGTTTGGGCGGCCGGCAGGGCGCCGAGGGTTCAATTTGGGCGGTATGTTAATTAGGTGGGGTATCGCTAAGGATCGAAGACAGGCCGAATATGTAATGCTGGGAATTGTTGCATTAGTTTTCGTCGCTATCTTTTTCTTACTGTGGGGATCCGGGTCGCCAGAGATACCGCCCCCACCATCACCGGATGGTATCGTGAGTCAACTTTCCCCAACATCACATGAGGCATAGTAAAGCGTCCAGCTCCGGAACAAGAGGTTTCACTCTTATCGAGCTTCTGGTCGTTGTGGCCATTATCGGCCTTCTCTCAAGCGTTGTTCTTGCGTCTCTGAACGGCGCTCGGGTTAAGGGTCGCGATGCGCGGAGACTAGCCGACGTTAAACAAATACAACTTGCGTTGGAGCTATACTATGACGACAGTGATAACAAATATCCGGCCTCGGTCTCGGGTAACTGGCTTGCGAATGTTGTTGGTCTCACACCCACATACATCTCCACGATGCCTCATGACCCTAACATATCATCGCCTGGTACAGGGAACGATTATCGCTATTGGAGTAGCGGTGCGGCGAATCAGAGGAAAGGGTACAGTGTGTTAATTCGCCTTGAGCGCGCGACAGACTGGTGTCGCGTAACGGTTGGAGAGATAATCCCGTCGGGGTGGACAGACAACCCGGACTGTTCCGAGGTTTGAGTTGTACCACATCGATTCTCTGCATAATGTGGACGCGCATGCGTTACAATGGGGAGGATGGAAGCGCTCACGGATTCAGAGATTAAAGCAATTGAGCGGCTGGCTCTGAATATTCGCCGGACTATCATAGAAATGCTCGTCGCCGCAGGAAGCGGACATACCGCCGGCCCCTTGGGCATGGCGGATGTGTTTGCGGCTCTCTATTTCCGCGTCTTACGGCATGATCCGAAGAATCCGGATTGGAAAGAACGCGATCGCCTTATACTTTCCAATGGCCACATCGTTCCCGTGCGTTATGCCGCGATGGCGCATGCAGGATATTTCCCTGTGGAAGAATGCCTAACTTTACGAAAATTCGGCTCGCGTCTGCAGGGACATCCAGAGCGAGAGCGTCTTCCTGGCCTTGAAACGACATCGGGCCCTTTGGGAAGCGGACTTTCGCAAGCTACGGGCATCGCGTATGCGGCACGTATGGATGAAAAGAAATTTCGCGTTTTTTGCGCGATGTCTGATGGTGAACACGATTGTGGCAATACTTGGGAAGCGGTCATGTTCGCAGGCGCAAATCGTCTTTATAATCTGACAGCCATTATTGACCGCAATAATATCCAGATAGACGGCTATACCGAATCTATCATGCCGCTTGAACCCTTGCGTGCAAAGTATGAAGCATTCGGTTGGCATGTATTGGAAGTAGACGGACATAACGTCGCGCACGTCATCGCCGCATGCGAAGAAGCCGCGGCCGTTTATGAGAAGCCGAGCGTTATCATTGCTCACACTATTCCTGGCAAGGGCGTGAGGGAGATAGAGCGCGATTATCGCTGGCACGGAAAACCGCCGAATAAGGAAGAGGCGGCGGTGTTCCTGAACGAACTCCGGACGTTGCAGGGGAAAATTACGAGCGAACATCAGTAACCACTTTCAGTGGAATCTCTAATCTCTAAACCCTAATTTCTAAACAATTCCAAAACTCTAATCTCAAAAGAACCGCAGGTATGTTACATTTTACATCGCATGTTTTGGATTTTGACATTTGAGATTATGTAGAGATTAGATATTAGAATGTAGAGATTACTATAGATATGCAGGCAGTTCAAATACACAATGGATACTTTCTGGTCCTTGCGCACGGCGAGGAGCTTATAGAAACCGTCACAAAATTTTGTGAAGAGACCGAGATGCACTGGGGTCAATTTCAAGCTATAGGTGCCGTAGAGGATGTGGATATAGGATACTACGATTTGGAGAACAAGCGTTATATGTTTCAACGAGAAGATGGGCCGTTTGAGGTTGCGAGTATGGATGGCAATATTTCAGAATACAGTGAACGCCCGCTTGTTCACGCGCACGCGGTTCTTTCTCAGTGCGATGAGACTCTTCGCTGTATCGGCGGTCATATAAAATCAGCTCGCGTCGCATTGACCTTAGAGCTTTGCCTATGGCATGTAAGCCAGCCACTTTTGCGTGAGTCCGACGAAGAAACGGGTCTTAATCTAATTGATCTCAATCCATGATTCGCAAAGAAATGCACTTACGTGCAGACCTCTTTGAGGTAAAAGAGCAGGCCTCAACTCGCGACGGCTTTGGGAAGGGTTTGATTGAGGCGGCTGATGCCGACTCTCGCGTTATTGCTTTGTGTGCTGATCTAACCGAGTCCACGCGCGTGGAGGCCTTTGCGAAGAAGTATCCCGACCGCTTTATTGAGGTCGGCGTTGCCGAGCAAAATCTTGCCGCGCTCGCATCCGGCTTCGCGAGCTATGGGAAGATTCCCTTTATTGCCTCATACGCGACATTTTCTCCCGGACGCAATAACGAGCAGATACGAACGACCGTTGCCCTTAACAACGTTCCCGTCAAGGTAGCGGGGATGCACGCGGGAGTCTCTGTTGGGCCGGACGGCGCAACACATCAAGCGCTTGAAGATATAGCGCTCATGCGGGTCTTGCCACGCATGACGGTCATTTCGCCCTGCGACGCGGAAGAGGCCCGCAAAGCGACTCTCGCGGCCGCAAAACTTCCCGGGCCAGTATATTTGCGATTCGGGCGCGAAAAAACTCCTCTTATAACCACGCGTGAGACGCCGTTTGAGTTAGGTAAGGCGCAAATATTCTGGTCTCCCGAGGTTAAACCTCGGGAGGTTGTGATTTTTGCGACAGGACCGCTTGTTCATAATGCGCTTCTTGCCGCACGCGAATTGGAAAAAGAGAATATCAGTATTGTTGTCGTAAACGTGCATACGGTAAAACCGCTTGATGAAAAGACCATTGTCAGGTTTGCGCGCGAATGCGGTGCAGTTGTCTCGGTGGAAGAACACCAAGTAGCAGGAGGCCTAGGAAGCGCCATTGCTGAACTTCTTGCGCGCGAAGCGCCCAGCCCGATTGAATTCGTCGGGGTTCACGACAGTTTTGGACAGTCTGGGACACCACAGGAGCTTATTGAACACTACGGGATGGGAGTATCGCATATCGTCAAAGCAACACAGCGAGCTATCAGCCGCAAAAATTAACCCTGCATTGTTGCGGTGTTTCGTTCGCGGGGTATCAAACGAACGAGAAATCCTCGGATCACAATACGGTTGCTGTAAATTCTTTCGGCCGTTTTGTGTACCATTCTTCGATCTTGTCGGCGGTAAGCAATCCTTTTTGCGCGCCTATTTCTTGCACAACGGAAGCCGAGTTGATAAGGCCTCGCAGAAGCGCTTCTTGCGGTGGCAGGCCTTTGACGATGTATGCGACTGTTGTTGATGCAGTTGAATCTCCCGCACCAGTTCTGTCTACGGGTGGAGCAGGGTCTGGATACATCGGCGCAGACCACGCACCATCTGGTGTCTCAATATACGAACCTTTTCTGCCGTCGGTTATGACGGCGATTTTCGGACCGAGCGCGCGGACTCCCTTCAGAAGTTTTTTTATGTCATGCTCTTTCGTTTTGAGTATTTCTTGAGATTCTTCCTTATTGCAGAAAAATATCTCTGATGCGCGGTAGATATCACACAATTCCTCTACCCCAAGTTTTATTTGGAATGTGCCAGGTTGGAACGCAAGCTTTACGTCATTCTTCGCGCAGTAGCGAGCAACCTCCAGCTGGTAGGGAATAGAGTTCTCCCCTAGCGATGTTAAATAGAGCCAACGAGGTGGCTCTGGAAACGACGGCAATTCGTACGGATATTCTTGGTGTTTTACGAGGATGGTACGCTCCGCTTCGTACTGGAGAACGTAGTGGTAATTCGTTAGCAAACCTTTGTGGGTTCGTACAAATTCAGTCGAGATGCCTTCTGTTTTCACGGCATCGACACAATCGGTTCCATTCCTGTCATCCCCTAAGTCGGTTAGGGCCGCGCTCTGAAGGCCTATTCTATGCGCGGCTACGGCGGCGTTCGGTCCATTTCCTACGGCGCGCACCTCGGTCACCGACTCGTAAGGTATCTTTTGTCCGAACCGGACGCACAGCATGCAATTCTCGTCGTTGATGTCACAGTTCACTCGTGCGTCCTTGAGACGTATAAAAGCGTCAGTCGTCATATCGCCGACGGCCATAAAGTCGAGTCTCATTAGCTCATCCTATCACACGCATATTGCGCAAAGAAGATAAATCCGTATACTTCGAAGCCATGTTAGAGCTAGAGGTTAAACTGCGTGACGCGAACGAGTCCGCAGAAATATTACGTGATCAGGGTGTTGTGCCTGCCATTTTCTATGGGCCGAAAGAGAACTCCACCCCTGTCTCGATAGATTCTTTGAAACTTGAGCGTATCTGGCGCGAAGCAGGCGAGACGACCATCGTGAGACTGAAGGGGGTGGGGGAAGAAAAAGAAACTCTGTTCCACGACGTACAAATCCATCCCGTCACAGGGAAACTCTTGCACGCCGATTTTTATTGTCTAGAGAAAGGAAAGAAGATTGTCTTGAGCGTCCCCCTCGTATTCGTGAATGTTGCGCCTGCAGAGAAGGCGGGTCATATCGTTGTAAAAACATTGCATGAAGTCGAGATAGAAGTATCTCCACACGATTTGCCGCACAACCTTCCTGTCGACCTCTCGTTGCTTCAGGACATCGGCGACCACATCATGGCGTCTCAAATACCGCTTCCGGAAAGCGCTTCGCTTATCACGGAACCTGACGAGATAATCGCTTCGGTCAAGATATTCGAGGAAGAACCGGAAGAGGTAGCTCCTCTGCCTGAGACGGAGATCATTGGAGAGAAGAAAGAGGGGGCAGAGACGGGAACACCGAGTGCATCTGGAGAGGAAGAGAAGTCCGCCAAAGGCGGACCCGCCTCAGGCGGGAAAGAAGAAAGAAAGTAAACCATCTTTCTATCGTGGAGAAAACTCGCGTCCGTTCGAGCGTCCTCTGGTATAATCCCTCTGATGTATATGCTTGGGAAACGGGCGCGAGCACTGCTCTTTCTGTATGCTCTCGCATTTGCGATTATATCCACCGCACCTTTTTTTGTGTCTGCCGAGACGATGGAAGAGCGGCGTCTTCGTCTTGAGAGTGAATTGGCTGTCATTGAGCAGGATATCGTCGAGAAGAGGGGTGTTCTCTCAGAAAAACAAGCGGAGCGCACGTCGCTTGAGCGCGACATGGCGATTCTCGACAACCAAATAGCAATCGCCGCGCAAGAGATACGATTTCGCGATATCACGCTCTCGAAGATTCGCGACGGAATAACAGATAAGCGGGTTGCCATATCGGAATTGGACAAAAAAGTGGAGCGGTCGGAGGCGTCTCTTGCTCAACTCATTCGTCGCACACGCGAGATAGATGATCTCTCGTTCTCTCACTTTGTACTTGCGGGTTCTCTCTCGGAAGTTTTCAGGGATTTGGATGATTTTCATACTCTCCAGAAAGCACTTGACAGGTCGTTTCAGGAAATGGCCTTGCTTCGGTCCGATTTACTTGCGCGTAGAACGGCCCTTGAAAGTCAAGAAAGTGATGAGGAACGGCTTCGCCGTTTGCAATTGTTGGAAAAAAAAGAGATAGAGCAAAAGGAGAGAGAGAAACAACGGATACTCACGACAACTAAAGGTGAGGAAAAAGCGTATCAAGAGCTTATCGCGGAGCGTGAGCGGACTGCGGCGCAGATACGTGCAGCTATCTTCGAACTCTTAGGTTCGGCGGACATCTCCTTTGGAACTGCGTACGAATTCGCAAAAGCGGTGAGCGCCACGACAGGGGTGCGTCCCGCGTTTCTCCTCGGCATATTAAAGAATGAATCTGATCTCGGAAAGAACGTTGGCCAGTGCCTCCTCACGAATGAGCCCGAAAAAGGGAATGGCAAGGGCATGAATACGGGGCGACTCTTTGAACGGGTTATGCATCCCAATAGAGACGTTGATCCGTTCATACAGATAACGACCGAACTCGGAATTAACTGGGACACGCAGGTTGTCTCTTGTCCGCAGTCGGTGGGATACGGAGGCGCCATGGGTCCGGCACAGTTCATTCCGTCCACTTGGATGCTCTACAAGGATCGGATAGCTCGGGTGACAGGAAAGAATCCGCCGAATCCGTGGCTCCCGCAAACGGCATTCACGGCCTCAGCGATCTTTCTTGCTGATCTTGGAGCTGACAGAGGAACGCTCGACTCTGAGCGCGAAGCGGCCCTGCGCTACTTTGCAGGCGGCAACTGGAAAAATCCGGCGTTCGCCTCATATGGAACGCGCGTCTTGAATTTTGCTGAGGATTTCCAGAAACAAATAGATATTTTGGAGGGGAAGTAGTGCACACTCGCCAGCGCTCATTCCCCGCCTGCACCTACCTGCTCTTCGTCGACGGCTGCGACAAAGCGAGGGCTTCGGCGGGCAGGTCGGGCCGCCGCCCTGCGAGAGACCCTCAGAACACAACACCGACTCGCTTTTGCATAAGGAATATATATGTTGGTAGGAAGCGATGCCTGCCCGGTAGTCATGTGGAGCATGTGCTTCGGAGTTCTCTCGGCGGCATACCCCCACCTCTCTTTCGCCGCGTAGGGAAGGGTATCTGGAAAAAGTGGCATAAGTAGCAGAAATATGCTAAAAAGGGCGGAATGAAAAAAGAAATACACCCGGGAAATTATCGACCGGTCATTTTTGAAGATTCCACCATCGGGAAGAGCTTTTTGATTTCCTCGACTGTTACGACCGAGAAGACGGCGAAATGGACTAAAGCCGAAGAAGACGGCTCGCCCGGCCAGAAAGACTTAGGGACGATCGGGAAAGAGTACCCTGTGTTCCATGTGGAAATATCCAGCGCTTCCCATCCGTTTTACACAGGACACTCAAAGGTCATAGACACCGCTGGACGCGTAGAGAAATTCAAGAACAGGATGGCAGCCTCAAAACCAAAGAAGAAGGCGTCTTCTCCAAAATCTTCTAAAGGATCAGAGAGATAGCGTCGTTGCCTGTAGACCGACGCTGTTTTCGGATTTACTAATTCCGGACACGGTGTTGCGGCAAGGCAATGTTATTCTTTTATATGCCCGTACACTAACTTTGGTATTATGTTTTTGTTGCACATCCAATGTAAGGAAACCAAACCGGTAATGTACCAGGTATCGTTCCTTTGTAGTGGAAATTACGAAAACATTATGAAACGATACCAAAGTTAATGTACGGGTATGGCAGACAAAAAACTTAATCCGGACGAGTACGCGAACGACCATCGTGTTGCCTATCTTGTTGCCGAATGGAAGCGTCTCACGCAAGCGGAGCGAGATTCTACCGAGCTCATTGAAGTAGATCCTTCAATGCACGAGCTTGCGACAAAAGAGCTTCAGGACATAGCGGAGCAAAAGGAGAAACTGATGGGACAGATGGAGTCTATTATTGGCCGACAAGGTGAGCGCGAATGGCCGAACGAACTCATTATCGAGGTACGCGCGGGTGTCGGAGGAGAGGAGGCGTCCCTTTTTGCTGAGGACCTCGCGAATATGTACCTACGGTATGCAGAATCTCGAGGATGGCGATGGAGGTCGCTCGATGAATCGCGAGCAGCTCAGGGCGGTTTCAAGGAAGTGCAGTTCGAAATAAAAGGTGAGAACTGTT